>SMVA01163767.1_pt1 | contig 16629 bp, 17 predicted proteins | sample 2456451 | NCBI WGS metagenome assembly SMVA01 (sample SAMN11095933, study PRJNA526329) | marine sediment metagenome | biome: Marine sediment; feature: Surficial sediment; material: Deep marine sediment; isolation source: Hadal surficial sediment | place: Pacific Ocean | collected 2014-05 | depth...
AGCGCCGTGACCAGCGTGCGCTGCCGGAGCCTTGCCGCCTCCAGCGTGCTGGTGAGGCGGGCGACCTCGGATGAGGCCGCCTCGGCCTCGGTGAGCAGCGCCGCCACGGCGCTCGGCAAGCCCGGCTTGACGCCGGGCGGCTGGGGGGTCTCGATCATCGGGGTCTCCAAATCGTCCGGGGAAGTGGGGGGAAGTTCCTGCGCCCCGGACATCAGGCAGCGATGATGACATGGCTCGATTTGAGTTCGGTTAATTTCATCAACTTCACCCTGGAACGAGGTTTGTGCCGTTTGTGGCCCGAATCCATCGGTGGTGTTTTGGTAGTGGTTTGATAGTGGTTTGGGAGTGTCGCCGGCAGGCCCCGGCCAACCGTCCGCGAACAGGAGACCGCCGCCCGATGACCACGCTCTATATCGACGCCGACGCCTGCCCGGTGAAGGACGCCGCGCTGCGGGTGGCCGAGCGCCACGGGCTGGCGGTTCGGGTGGTCTCGAACGGCGGCATCCGGCCGAGCCCGCATCCCCTGGTCGAGACCGTGATCGTGGCCGAGGGGCCGGACGCGGCGGACAAGTGGATCGCCGAGCGGGCCGGGCCGGGGGATATCTGCGTCACCGGCGACATCCCGCTGGCAGCGCGCTGCCTGGAAGCCGGGGCGCAGGCGATCCGGCACAATGGCGAGGCGTTCACGGCGGCCAACATCGGCCACCAGCTCGCCATGCGCGACCTGATGGCCGACCTGCGCGCCGCCAACCCGCTGGCCGCCGGGGGCGGCGCCAAGCCGTTCTCCCGGGCCGACCGCTCACGCTTTCTCGAGGCGCTGGAGCGGATGGTGCGGGCGGCGTTGCGGGCTTGACCGGGGCGGGACGAAGGCCCGCGCGGCGTCGTGATCGCGGCGCACTGGAAATCGGAAGCGATTCGGGGTTAAGCTGTTGATCGGTAGGCTGCCCCGTGTCCTCTGGCCGATGTCCTCTGGTGTTCCACCCGGAATCAGTCTCGACGGCGATGGCCTGACCGCTCCGGGGAACAGGGGAGATGCGCCATGAAAGTCGCCGAGATCCTGAGACACAAGGGCCAGGACGTGATCAGCGTCCGTCCGACCGAGACCATCGAGACGCTGTCGCACCGGCTGAGACTGGCGCGGATCGGCGCCATGGTGGTGCTCGGCGAGGACGGCGCGCTGGAAGGCATCATCTCCGAGCGCGACCTGGTGCACGGAATCGCCGAGCACGGCGCGCACTGCCTGGAACTGACGGTGGCCGACCTGATGACCCAGCGGGTGGTCACCTGCACGCCGGAAGACAGCGTCACCCGCATCGCGCGGCAGATGACCGAGAACCGCATCCGCCACCTGCCGGTGGTCGAGGGCGGCAACCTGGTCGGGGTGGTCAGCGTCGGCGACGTGGTCAAGAACCGGCTGGAGGAAATGTCGCTGGAGGCCAGCGTGCTGCGCGACATCGCGATCGCCGGGCATTAGGGCCCCAGGCCGCGGCCGCGGCGCCTCCGACCGGCGCCCGGTGAAAGCGTCGATTCACCCTGTGGTCCCTGCGGCCCAATCAGAATCTGCATGGACCGTCGCGACCGAAGGTTCTATACTTCTTTCACAGAGACCGGACGGGGAATGGTGAATAATGAAATTGGTTTGCCAGTTCGCCCGGTTGTGTTTGTTTTTACGTGTTGTTCCCAATGCCTTTTGAGGGGTTGCGCAAAGGTATCCTGGTTGGCCTGTTTGCTGTGTTCGGCGGCATCCAGTTGGCGCCGCTTTCTGCCAGCGAGTTGCCGCCTGTTGCCCAGCCCGCGCCCAAATCATCTGCAGCCCTTGCGCTTCAACCTGCCCGGCCCGCCGAATGGGCGGTGACGGTTTTGGGCGGTGTGTTGAACCAGGCTAATTTCTCAGGCGTGCTGTTTACCCCCTGGACGAGCAGTTTCGATGACACGCAATTGCTGTCCGGCATGGTTTCGAGGCGGGTTTACGAGTTTAGCCAGGATTCCTTCCTTGGCCGGTATTGGTTCGTCGATTGGGAGGCCGGGGCAGGTCAACGGTTCGGAAATTCAACCGCCAGTGAGGTTTGGACGGCGCTCTACCTCAAGTATGATGGTTTTCCCTGGCCCAATACGGTCTACATGACCGCCGGAGTAAGCACCGGGGTGAATTATGCTACGAGCATTTCAGACCTCGAGAAACAAAAAAGCGGAAATAGAACGGGCAATAAATTGCTGCATTATTTTTCGCCGGAACTTGCCTTTGCGGACCCGGATAATAAGGATTTCGAAATTGTCACCCGCTTGCATCATCGCTCGGGAATCTTTGGCATGTTTGGCGGCGTGGACGGGGGATCGACCTTTCTTTCGATCGGATTTCGCCAGCATTTCTAGAATCTTGTCCGGCCTGATTCCCTCAGGCCGGATGCTCTGCCTCTTTGGTTTCACGCAATTTCCGAGTGCCGAATGAACCCGTTCGGCTAGAAATTACTCGAGTCATCCGGCCCGGATTTTTCGCGCCACGGCGTGATGCCATGTCGCGCCGGGCGGGCTATTTCCGCAACAGCAGAATCGCCGGCCCGAACGGGGTATCGATAACTGCCCGGACAACCTCGAACAGCCCGTCGGCACGCTCCTCGAGAAACAGCGTGAATGGGCGCCGCGCACGCTTGCCCATCCACTTCGGCTTGAACCCGGCCAAGCGGACATACATCGCATCGCAGCGGATGCGGGTGCCCTCGTGCTGCCGCGGGCCGACCTCCAGCGCAAAGCGACGCCTGCCGTCATATACCTCGACCCTCTGTTCGCAGACGGCGTTTGCCGGAGCCGGCGCGAAGGCCCCGAGCAGCGCGCTCAGCGGATCGACAGCGCCGCCCTGGTCGCGCGGGTCGATCGACCAGGGCCGGACCCGGCGGGCGGGCTCCACCCGGCTCGAGGCCGGCGTTCCGTCCACGAACGAGATCTCGATAAACTGCCGGCGCTTCGGATCGCGCGATTTGGAGCTGTAGTGCTCTGGCGACAGGCCGCCGGGATCGATCCGGCCCACCACCTCGGCCTCGAAGGCCAGGTTATAAAAGAACCAGACGATCCCGGTGGTCCGCAGCGCCGCGCTGGCGTAGTAGCTCTCGGCGCCAAAGGTGGCGCTGACCGTCAATTTGCCGGCCCGAATGCCGCCCAGATAAAAAGCATAGGCCGCCTTGTGCTCGGCAACCGCGGGCGGCTGAGGCCGGGCGCCGGAGACCGGCGCCAGCACCGCCGCGGCAACCAGCAGGCACTGCAGAACCCTGTGAACCATGCGCATCTCCACTCAATGGCGGCCCGCGCCCTGAACCCTATACGAGGGCGGCACGGATATCGAAACCGTCACAGTGAACGGGAGCGGCGCGTTTCGGGCTGGAGCCGAAAACAGGCCGTGCGTCCGCCTTCGGGCGCCTTCGGGTCATAGCCGGCGGTTCGCCGGGTCCGTTACGGTTGGCCGGTGTGGGCCGGTGAGCGGACATCGCCGCTCGCAATGCAAGTCAATGAGCCCAGCGCCCAGGGCGATCCGGCCGGGCGGTTCACCGGCGCTTCTTCAGATAGACATAGAACGCCCCGGCGCCGCCGTGGCGCATGTGGGCCTGGTAGATGCCGACGATCCGGCCGGCGTGGGGGCCGCTGCGCAGCCAGCGCGGAGCTTGCTGGCGCAGCACGCCCTGGCCTTCGCGCATGAACGGGGCGTCATCATCGTTACGCTTCTTGCCGCCCTTGCCGGTGATCACCAGGATCAGCCGCTCGTCCCGGGCCACCGCCTCGCCGATGCGGCGGTCGAGCGCCCGGTGGGCGCGCTCGGCGGTCAGCCCGTGGAGGTCGATGCGGCCGTCGGGCGCGCGCTCGCCGCGCCGCAGCCGCTCGGAATTGCGCCGGTCGAGCCCGGGCTCCGGGCGGCCGACCGGGGCGACGGCCGGGGCGGCCAGGTCGATGCCGATCGCGGGCGGTTTTCCCGCACCCGCCGGGCGCGGGCGGCGCGCGGCCCAGGCCGGGGCCGGGGCCGGGGTGGGGGTGGGGGTTGGCGGTTGAGGTGGGGTTGAGATCGGGGCTGGCGGCCGGGTTGGTTTGGCCTCCTCCGGCGCCGGGTCGGTGTCGGCGGCCGCGCGCCGCGCCGGTTCGAGAGGAGTCGCGTCGCGGGTCACCTTGTCCCACAATGCCCGGTCCTCGGGCCCGATCCCGTGGCGGCGGGGGTTTTGTGGCGTCTTGTCCGTCACTCGCCCGTCATTCACTCGTCACTCACCGGTTGCCGAGAGCCGCCAGTTCGGGTCGCGCACACCCATGCGGCGCGAAAAGGTCCAGACATCGGTCTGGCGGCGCACCTCGTTCGGGTCGCCCTCGACCACCCGGCCCTCGGCGTCATGCACCGCGGTGACCAGTTCGCTGACGAAGCGCAGCGTCAGCTCGCCCTCGCCGTTGGCGGGGTCGAAAGCGGCGCTCTCGAGACGCAGGTCGCGCACCCCGATGAAGCGGGCTTCAACGGTCAGCCCGGCGGCCGCGCGCTCGGCGATGACGCCCTCGAAGGCGGCGTAGACGTCCGGCTCCAGCAGGTCGCGCAGGGCGTCGCTGTCGCCGGCCTCGTAGGCCATCAGGATCATCTCGTAGGCGCCGCGGGCGCCGTCGAGGAAGACGCCGAGCGAGAATTCCGGCTCGGCCGCGCGCATCGCCGCCAAGGCGGGCTTGGCGCCTGCGGGAATGGGGCGGCCGAGACCGGACTCATCGGTCTCATCCTCGGCCTCCTCGGCGGAGTCCGGGCGGGCCGCCTGGGCGGCAGGGTCGTGGCTCAGGTAATCCGGCGGCGCCTCGTAGCCGGTGCGGGTGCCGATAACCGATTTCAGCCGGAACAGCACGAAGGCCGCGATCACGAACAGGATTATCAGTTCGATCATCTGCGTACTCATCGACATTGCCTTTCCGGAACAGCCGTGGCCAGCGGCCGCCCGACCCGGGCCGCTGGCATGTCTCGCCTCAGCCCCTTATGTAAGAGCCCTGGGTGCGCAAGTCTATCGGGCCAGCACATTTGTCACCGGTCCGGGCGCAATGGAAGGGAGAAACCCCCGGAATGCTGATTTTTTTTCTCTTGGTCGCCGTGCCGATCATCGAGATCGCCCTGTTCATCGAGGTCGGCGGCTGGCTGGGCCTGTGGCCGACCATCGGAATCGTCATCCTGACCGCCGCCATCGGCACCGTGCTGCTGCGCGCCCAGGGGCTGGCGACGCTGAGCGAACTGCAGCGCCGGCTGGCCACCGGCGAGGACCCCAGCGCAACCCTGGCCCATGGAGCGATGATCCTGGTGGCAGGGGTCCTGCTGCTGACCCCGGGCTTCTTTACCGACGGGGTCGGGTTCCTGCTGCTGATGCCGCCGGTGCGCGCCGCGGCGATCCGCTTTGCGCGGGCGCGGATAATGTCGGTGCATGTCGGTGTCGGTGTGGGCGCGGGCGGGCATCGCGGGCCGGCGGGGCCGGGGACGGTTGACGGCGACTACGAGGTCGTCGACCCCGAGGACAGCACGCGCCCTGGTGGCAGCGGCTGGACCCGGGTGCCGGGCGAAAAGCGTGGCCCTTGATCGCCCTTCGCACATTGCCGGGCGCCCCGCGATCTGCTAGGCGCGTGCGGACTCATTCACACCCCCAATGTGCGCCCCGATGTGCGCCCCGATACGCGCCCCCGACGCAACCCTGACAGGAGAGATTGATCGATGGCCGAGACCGACCCCCCGGGCGCCGCCCCCGACGCCGCCCCCAGCGAGGCCCCCAGCGCCCCGCCGCAGGTAAATATCCTGGCCCATTTCGTGCGCGACCTGTCGTTCGAGAATGTCGGCGCCATCGAGGGCACCGCGGCCGAGGGCGCGCCCGAGATCAGCGTTCAGGTCAATCTCGACGGCAAGCATATCGGCGAGGACCGCTATCAGGTCAACATGAAGCTGACCGCCAAGGCGGTCAACGGCGAGCATACCCGGTTCCTGGTCGAGCTCGACTATACCGGCATCTTCTCGATCACCAACGTGGCTGAGGCGCATATCCACCCGATGATGTTCATCGAGTGCCCGCGCCTGATCCTGCCCTTTGCCCGGCGCGTCGTGGCCGACGCCACCCGCGACGGCGGCTACCCGCCGCTGATGCTGGACAATGTCGATTTCGCCAGCCTCTACCGGAAGAAGCTGGAGCAGCTTCGCGAGGAGAAGCGGCAGCAAGAGCAGCCGAACTGATCCGCGCCGCGCCGGTATCCATCCGGCACCGGTTGTTTGCCCTCGCCATTGGCTATCAGGCACCGCTAATCGGGCGGCCTGTCAATGGTTTCTGCGCCGTCGCCGCACCGGGATGGCCGGCGGCCTGCCCGTCAGGCGCCGGCCTTCCACAGCGCCCGCTCGCCCATTTCGGCGATGAAGGCGTCGTGGGCGGCCTGTTCGGCCTCGGTGATCCGGGGCGGCAGCGGGCGCGGGCGCGGTGGGGCGCGGTCTCCGGTGCTTGCCGGGGCCGGGCCGCCGGTCGAGGTCGACGACGCCGCCGGGGTTGCAGCGTCGAGCACCAGCCCCTGCTGGCGGCCGCCCATCAGCTCCAGATAGACCTCGGCCAGAAGCTCGCAATCCAGCAGCGCGCCGTGTTTCTCGCGCCCCGAATTGTCGATCCCGAAGCGGCGGCAGAGTGCGTCCAGCGAAGCCTGGGCGCCGGGGAAGCGCTGGCGGGTGATCGCCAGCGTGTCGACCGCGCGCGACATCGCCAAAGCCGGCTGGTCGAGCCGGGCGAATTCGGCGTTCAGCATGGCCAGGTCGAAGGCGGCGTTGTGGATCACCAGCTTCGCGTCGCCGATGAAATCGAGGAGGGCGGGCGCAATTCTGGCGAAGACCGGCTTGTCGCGCAGGAAATCGTCGCCGAGACCGTGGATGTTCTCGGCATCCCGGGGCATCGCGCATTCGGGGTTGATGTACTGGTGGTAGATCCGGCCGGTGGGCAGCAGGTTCACCAGCTCGATGGCGCCGATCTCGACGATGCGGTGGCCGTCGGCGGGGTCGAGCCCGGTGGTCTCGGTGTCCAACACAATCTCGCGCATGGTCTATCCTCCCGTCAGAGCCTTATGCGACCTGATAAAATCAGGTCGGAGGCTCTATCCCTTTGTTTTTACGCAATTTCCGAGTCGCCAAATGAATTCATTTGGCTCGAAATTGCTCTAGTCCGGCCAGGATCGCGGCGACCTGGGCGCGAGCGTGATCCTTCGGCCCGCCGGTGTCGACAACGTAGTCCGCCCGGGCGCGTTTTTCCGCGTCCGGCAGCTGCCGGGCGAGGATCGCGTCGAGCGCCTCCTCGGTCATGCCGGGGCGCCTCAGAACCCGGGCGCGCTGGATCTCTGTGGGGGCCGAGACCACCACCACCTTGTCGAGCCAGGCGTCGGCGTCGGTCTCGAACAGCAACGGTATGTCGCAGACCGCGAGCGCCGCGCCGCCCGCCCGGGCCTGTGCCAGAAAGGCATCGCGGTCGGCGGCGACGAGGGGGTGGATGGCGGCCTCGATGCGCGCGAGCAGGGTCGGATCGGCGAGGATCGCGGCGCGGAGTGCGGCGCGGTCGACGCCCTGCGCGGTGGCCGCGTCCGGCGCCAGGGCGCGGATCGGCTCGACCCCGGCGCCGCCCGGCCGGTAGAGCCGGTGAACGGCGGCGTCGGCGTCCCAGACCGGCACGCCGAGGTCGGCGAAGACCGCCGCGGTCGCCGATTTGCCCATGCCGATGGAGCCGGTGAGGCCGACGACGATCACCCTGATCCCTCCAGCACCGCGCGCCTGAGCTCCTTGGTGACGGCCGGGTCGGCGCCAAACCAGGCGCGGAAACCCGGCCGCGCCTGGTGCAGCAGCATGCCGAGCCCGTCGACGGTGGCGAGCCCGCGGGCGCGGGCGGCGGCGAGCAGCGGGGTCTCCAGCGGCGCGTAGACGATGTCGGCGACCAGGGCCGGGGCCGGGGCCTCCGCCAGGGAAATTTCCAGCGCCGGATTGCCGGTCATGCCGAGGCTGGTGGTGTTGACGATGGTGGCGGCACCACCGGTGGCGGCCGCGCGCGCGGCCCAGTCGATGACCTCGACCCGAGAACCGAACCGCGGGCCGAAATGCGCTGCCAGCGCTTCGGCCTTGCCGCGGGTGCGGTTGGCCAGCCGGATCGCCGGGGCGCCGGCCTCCAGCAGCGCGTGGATCACCGCCCGCGCGGCGCCCCCCGCCCCGAGCACCAGCGCCGGGCCGGCGGCCGGGTTCCAGGCCGGCGCGCCCTCGCGCAGATTCTCGATGAAACCGTAACCATCGGTGTTATCGGCGAAAATCCGGCCGTCCGGGTCGAAGCGGATGGTGTTGGCGGCGCCGATGGCGCGGGCCGCCTCGCTGGCCTCGTCGGCCAGTTCCAGCGCCCTCACCTTATGCGGGATGGTGACGTTGACGCCGCGGAACCCGGCCTTCGGCAGGGCGCGGAACGCCGCGGCGAAATCTTCCGGCCGGGTCGCGAGGCGCAGGTAAGAGCCGGCGACGCCGGTCTCGGCGAACCAGTGGGCAAAAATCAGCGGAGATTTCGAATGCGCGACCGGCCAGCCCATGACTCCGGCGCAAAGGGGGCGCTGACCGGTGGTGGCGGGATCCGTCATTCGGCCAGCACCTCCCTGGCGCGCAGAAACCCGAGCAGCTCCAGCAGCGGCAGCCCGAGCACGGTGAAATAGTCGCCCTCGACGCGAGCGAACAGCTGCGCGCCAAGGCCTTCGAGGTGATAGCAGCCGACCGATTGCAAGGCCAGATCGCCGATGTTCTCGAGATAGGCATCGAGGAAGGCTTCCGAGAACGGTCGCATGGTCAGCCGCGCCGTGCCCACATGACGCCAGACCGGCCGGCCGTCGAGCGCCACCACCGCCGCCGACAGCAGCTTGTGCGTTTGGCCCCGGAGTGCGAGCAGCTGCGCCCGGGCCTCCGCCCGGCTTTGCGCCTTGTCGAAGACCTGGCCGTCATGGACCAGCACCTGGTCGGCGCCGAGCACCAGGCGGCCCGGCTGGCGGGCGCTGGTGCGCAGCGCCTTGAGTTCGGCCAGCTTGTCGGCGAGGTCGCGCGGGCTCGCGCCGTCGGCCAGCATCGCCTGCTTGAAGGCGGTCTCGTCGATCCGCGCCGGCATGATTTCGACCTCGATGCCGGCGGCGGTGAGCATCGCCGCCCGGACGGTGGAGGCGCTGGCAAGGACGAGGATGGTCACGGGCTGGAGTCCGGTGGGCCGGCGGGAGGCGCCCCGGGCGCCCGCCGGGCGCGTAATTCGGCGAGGATCTCGGCGGCGGTTTCCTCGATCGAGCGCCGGGTCACGTCGATCACCGGGATTCGGTGGCGCTGGAAAAACAGCCGGGCATCGGCGACCTCGGCGCGGATCTGGTCGAGGTCGGCATAGTCGGCGACACCATTGGTGATATTGGGGGCAGCGATATTGGCGGCGGCGGCGGGCTGGCCGAGGCTTTCGAGCCGGTGGCTGCGGACATGGGCAAGCCGCGACGGACTGGCGGTCAGCCCGACCACCGGAATGCCCGCCGCCATTGCCTCCAACAGCTCGCGCGGCGGCTCGCGGTTCAGCACCAGCGGCACATTCGCCGCCTTGACCCCGCGATAGGCGAGATAGATGCAGGTCGGGGTCTTCGAGGTGCGGCTGATCCCGGTCAGGATGACATCGGCCCGTTTCAGGCGCTGGCCCAGCGCGCCGTCGTCATGCGAGATGGCGAAGTCGAGCGCCGCGATGCGGTCGAAATAGTCGTTGTTCAAGCGGTGCTGCATGCCGGGCCGGTGGCTCGGGGTCTCGCCCATGACCCGCGCCAGCGTCGCGATCAGCGGATCGAGGACGCCGGTGCTCTCGACCCCGAGCGCCGTGCAGGCCTCCTCGATATGCGCCTGCATGGCGGGATCGACCACGGTGAACCAGACCAGGCCGGGATTGGCCCGAACCCCGGCCAGCGCGGTTTCGAGATCGCGTCCGGTGCGGACGAAGACGGAAAGGTGAATCGTCGCCTCGGTCTCGTGCTGGAACGGCGCAAGCGCGGCCCGGGCAAGCGCGTGCAGCGTCTCGCCGGTCGAATCGGAAATGAGGTGGAGATGGAATTCACCGCTGCCGGTCATGGATTCTCCCTGGCGCCGTGGTCGGCCCCGTCCTGAACCGGGAGCATGGCCCGAATCCGGCACGCAAGGAAGTCTCGAGCCCGGAACCGAAGGCGTTATTTCGGGAAAGGGTGTGGAAAACTCCGGGCCGCGCCGGGCAAAGGTCAAGCGCCTGTGCATACCGCCTGGTTCATCCACATGTGGGCGATATCGCAAGGCATCCGGCGCAGGATGTGGAAAACTTCGCGCGACGTCGTGTCTCGCCTGCCGGCCTCCAGAACATTTCCAAAACCTAACAAATCGTTAATTCCCTATCCTATTGAGATAAAAGGATATTATTTCTTCTATACCAATTTAGACCAATCCCCCTCCAGCTCTCGACCGCCCTTCGTGCCGGAACCGGTGTTGGATAACCCTGTGAATTGTTTTTGCAATGCGGTAATCCCCGGGACTCACCGTACCACTACATAAACAACCCTTTTATCTCTCTATATTTTAAGGAAGGAAAACCGGGAGTGGGGATGAAAAGGCTCTTGCGGGTTCTCGATGGCGAGGCGCTCGATGTGCCACCGGTCTGGCTGATGCGTCAGGCCGGGCGCTATTTGCCGGAATACCGGTCGGTCCGGGCCCGGGCGGGGAGTTTTCTCGATCTTTGTTACACCCCGGAACTGGCGGAAGAGGTAACGCTGCAACCGATTCGGCGGTTCGGTTTCGATGCCGCAATCGTGTTCGCCGATATCCTGCTTGTGCCCCATGCGCTGGGCCAGGAATTGCGGTTCGTCGAGGGCGAGGGACCGCGGCTGGAGCCGGTGCCTGATGTGGCGGCGCTGGGACGGTTGAAGCCGGCCGACGAGATCGACGAGGTGCTGGCGCCGATCTACGAGACGGTGGTGCGGCTGGCACGCTCGTTGCCGGACGAAGTGGCGTTGATCGGATTCGCCGGAGCGCCGTGGACCGTGGCAACCTATATGGTTGCCGGACGGGGCACCGCGGACCAGGGACCGGCACGGGCCTGGATGTATCGCGACCCGGAGGGGTTTGCCCGGCTGATCGACCTGATCACGCAGGCGACGATTCATTATCTCGGCCGCCAGATCGAGGCCGGGGCCGAGGTCGTGAAGCTGTTCGACAGCTGGGCCGGATCGCTGGCGCCGGAAATGTTCGCGCGCTTCGCCATCGAACCGGCACGAAAAATCGTTGCCGCGCTGCGGGCGCGGCACCCGGCGGTGCCGGTGATCGGGTTTCCCCGCGGGGCCGGGGCAATGTATCCGGAATTTGCCGCCGCGACCGGAGTGGCGGCGGTGGCGCTCGACAGCGCGGTGCCGTTGGGCTGGGCACGGAAGGCGATGTCACCAGCCGGAGCGGCGCCGGGAACGCCGGGCGTGGTATTGCAGGGCAACCTGGATCCGATGTTGATGGTCACCGGCGGGGCGGCGTTGACGGAGACGGCAAAAACCGTGGTCGCGGCGATGCGCGGCGCGCCCCACATCTTCAACCTTGGCCATGGCATCACGCCGGACGCCGATCCGGCGCATGTGGAGCAACTGCTGCGGGCGGTAAGGGGCTGATCATGGCGGCTTTGGGTGATTTCCTGAGCGCGGTCTATCCTTGGGTCAAGGCTCTGCATGTGATCTCGATGATTGCCTGGATGGCGGCGCTGCTCTATCTGCCGCGGTTGTTTGTCTATCACGCGGAGCGCGCGGGCGAGCCCGGGGAGTTGAGCGATACATTCAAGGCAATGGAACGCAAGCTACTGAAACTCATTATGAATCCGGCGTCGATTGCGGTCTGGGTGTTTGGCCTGATGCTGGTATTCACCCCGGGGGTCGTCGATTGGTCGGAGCCTTGGGTGCATGCAAAGGCGGCGCTGGTAGTGGCGCTGACGTTATTTCACCACGTGCTGGTGCGCTGGTGGAAGGCGTTCGCGGAAGACCGGAACCGGCACTCGGGGCGGTTCTATCGGCTTGCCAACGAAGTGCCGGCGCTGATCATGATCGGGATCGTCGTGATGGTGATCGTGCGGCCATTCTGAGCCCCGGCCCTGCCCGCTCGAGCCACCGCAGCGGCCGGATGCCGCGAAACCGGATGCGGTAGTACCGGGTGCGGCGATTCGGAAATTGACAGGACGGCGGTGGTGCGGGTATGCAGGGGCAGATCGCGGCGTCCTGCCGTTGATGGCATGGGTGGGCGCGTCGGCGATGCCCGTGCCACGTTGCCTTCCCTCCCCGCGCCTTCCCTTCCCCCGCCCCGCCCTTGCTGGACCAAGACACATCCCCGTGGATCAAGATATGCCCCTTTGGATCATGATATGAGTGTACAGAAACTTTCCGACATCAAAGCGAAGTCGCCGACCGATCTTCTCGCTCTGGCCGAGGAGCTGGAGGTCGAGAACGCCACGTCGATGCGCAAGCAGGACATGCTTTTCGCCATTCTCAAGGAGTTCGCGGATCGCGACGAAGAGATCGTCGGCGTCGGGGTGCTGGAGGTGCTGCAGGACGGTTTCGGCTTCCTGCGCTCGCCGGAGGCGAACTACCTGCCGGGCCCGGACGACATCTATCTGAGCCCGAACCAGCTCCGCCGCTTCGCCCTGCGCACCGGCGACACGGTGGAGGGGCCGATCCGGGCGCCGAAGGCCGGGGAGCGGTATTTCGCCCTGCTGAAGGTCAACACGATCAATTTCGAGGACCCGGAAAAGGCCCGGCACAAGGTGCATTTCGACAATTTGACGCCGCTCTATCCGGACGAACGGTTCAAGATGGAGATCGAGGACCCGACCATCAAGGACAAGTCGGCGCGGATCATCGACCTGGTGGCGCCGATCGGCAAGGGCCAGCGCTGCCTGATCGTGTCGCCGCCCAGGACCGGCAAGACGGTGCTGCTGCAGAACATCGCCCATTCGATCGAGCGCAATCATCCGGAGTGCTTTCTGATCGTGCTGCTGATCGACGAGCGCCCGGAGGAAGTGACCGACATGCAGCGCTCGGTGAAGGGCGAAGTGGTGTCCTCGACCTTCGACGAGCCGGCCACACGGCACGTGGCGGTCGCCGAGATGGTGATCGAGAAGGCCAAGCGGCTGGTCGAGCACGGCCGCGACGTGGTGATCCTGCTGGATTCGATCACCCGGCTCGGGCGCGCCTTCAACACTGTGGTGCCGTCGTCGGGCAAGGTGCTGACCGGCGGTGTGGACGCCAACGCGCTGCAGCGGCCGAAGCGGTTCTTCGGCGCGGCGCGCAATATCGAGGGGGGCGGCTCGCTGACCATCATCTCGACCGCGCTGATCGACACCGGCAGCCGCATGGACGAGGTGATCTTCGAGGAATTCAAGGGCACCGGCAACTCCGAGATCGTGCTCGACCGCAAGGTGGCGGACAAGCGGGTGTACCCGGCAATGGACATCCTGAAGTCCGGGACCCGGAAGGAAGAGCTGCTGATCCCGAAGGGCGACCTGACCAAGATGTTCGTGCTCCGGCGGATCCTGAACCCGATGGGAACCACCGATGCGATCGAGTTCCTGCTCGCCAAGCTGAAGCAGACCAAGACCAACGCGGACTTTTTCGATTCGATGAATGCGTGATCGCGCGGGGCGCGCGCGGACGCGATGCCCTGAACGAACGCGGCGCGCAGCCGCCGGTCGGCGGAACTCGCCGTGTTCTGCCACCATACTGAAAACAAAAGATAAATACACCTAATAGCCGCATATCCGGCCGCTGCCCGGAGCGCTCTCTAGGGCGGCGTTGCGGAATGCGGTAAGGTCGCGGCCCCGGAACCCACGCGCCTGTGAGCCGGGCCATGTGAGCGAGGAATGTGCGGGCCGGGAACATGCAGGCAGAACGATGACAGAGCCGGGATCGGCGGCGCGGCCAGAGCCAAAGCCGAAGCCGAAGCCAGAGCCGGAGAGTGGGCCTCGGGAAACGATTTTCGCCCCGGCCTCGGGCGCCGGCGTTGCCGGGATCGCGGTGATCAGGCTGTCCGGGCCGGCGACCGATGCGGTGTTGTCACGCCTGGCCGGCGCGCCGGTGCCGCCGTTGCGGCGCGCGGTGTTGCGCGATCTGAGAGACGATGCCGGCGGGCTGATCGATCGGGCCATCGTGCTGCGGTTCGCCGCCGGGGCGAGCTATACCGGGGAGGCGGCGGCCGAGTTTCATTGCCATGGCGGGCGGGCGGTGGTTGCGGCAATGCTCGACGTGCTGGGCCGTCAGCCCGGGTGCCGCCTGGCGGAGCCGGGCGAATTCACCCGCCGTGCCTTCGAGGCCGGGCGGTTCGACCTGACCGAGATCGAGGCGCTCGGGGACCTGCTGGCGGCGGAAACCGAATTGCAGCGGCGCCAGGCCGCGCGCGGGCTTGGCGGCGCGTTGCATCGCCAGGCGGAAGCATGGCGCGACGACCTGATCCGGGCGGCCGTTCTGGTCGAGGTGACCATCGACTGGGCCGACGAGGAGGTGCCGGAGGATGTCGGGCCGGAGGTTGCCCGGCTGCTGGGGCGGGTCCGGGCCGGGATTTCGCGCGAACTGGGGCTGTCGGAGGGGGCCGAGCGGCTGCGGGAGGGGTTCGAGGTTGCCATTCTCGGCGCGCCAAATGCTGGTAAATCAAGCCTTTTCAATGTGCTGGCTGGGCGGGAGGCGGCGATTACCGCCGCTTCACCGGGGACGACGCGCGATGTTCTCGAACTGCGCTATGACCTCGGCGGGTTGCCGGTGGTGTTTCTCGACACCGCGGGTCTGCGCGAGACGACGGAGGAAATCGAGACCATCGGGGTTGCGCGGGCGGCCGAGCGCGCGCGGGGCGCGGCGATGCGCCTGTTTCTGCGGAGCGCCGATGCGGCGCCGGCGGCGGCCGAGGAAGGGCTTCGGCAGCCTGGCGACTTGGCGGTCTGGACCAAGGGAGATCTCGGGGCCGGGCCGGGCGACCTGGTGATCTCGGCATTGCGGGGTGAGGGGATCGCCGAATTGCTCGAGCGGATCGGCGCCGAGCTGTCGGCGCGGGTCTCCGGCGAGGGGCTGGTGGGGCATCTGCGCCAGCGCCGCGCGCTGGAAGAAGCGGCAGGGGCTTTGGCGCGGGCGGAAAATGCGCTACAGGGGGGCGAGGCGGAAACCGTCGCCGAGGATCTTCGGGCTACGTTTCGGGCGCTCGAGCGGCTGGTCGGGCGGATCGGCGCCGAGGATGTTCTGGACGCGGTGTTCGCGTCTTTCTGTCTTGGAAAATAGCGGCTGTCGAGAGCAGTTGCGAGCTGAACGAGTTCCTTTGGAGACTCGGAAAGTGCGTAAATACAAAGGGATAGAACGTCCAGCCGGAGTCTATAAGGGCGGAGGGCGTTCTCCGAAAATAGGAGTTGTTTCACGTGAAACATCGCGCGGACCGGTTCGATGTGGTGGTGATCGGCGGCGGCCATGCGGGCGCCGAGGCGGCGCATGCGGCGGCGCGGATGGGGGCGCGAAGCGCGCTGGTGACCCACCGCGCCGACCGCATCGGGGAGATGTCCTGCAATCCCGCGATCGGCGGGCTGGGCAAGGGCCACCTGGTGCGGGAGATCGATGCGCTCGATGGCGTGATGGGCCGGGTCGCCGACCTGGCCGGGATCCAGTTCCGGCTCCTGAACCGGAGCAAGGGACCGGCGGTGCAGGGTCCGCGCGCCCAGTGCGACCGCACGCTGTACCGGACCCATATGCAAGCGGAGCTGCGAAACTGCCGCAACCTCACGGTCATCGAGGGCGAGGTGGTCGATCTTGTTGTCGAAAGGGGCCGGGTTGGCGGTGTCGCGCTTGGCTCTGGCGCGCGCATTCTGGCAGCGGCCGTGGTGTTGACCACCGGGACCTTCCTGCGCGGCGTCATCCATGTCGGCGCGGAGAGCCGGCCCGGTGGCAGAGTCGGCGACGCGGCGGCGGCCCGCCTTGCGGAGCGTCTTGCCGACCTGGGACTGCCGCTCGGGCGCCTGAAGACCGGAACCCCGCCACGACTTGACGCCACGACGATCGATTTCGGCGGCCTGGAGGCGCAGCCCGGCGACCAGCGCCCGACGATGTTTTCTTTTCTGAGCGCCGGCCCGGCGGCGCCGCAGATCGACTGCCACATTACCCATACGAACGCGCGGACGCACGAGATCATTCGTGCCAATCTCGAGCGCTCGGCAATGTATTCGGGCCGGATCGTGGGCGTCGGCCCGCGCTATTGCCCGTCGATCGAAGACAAGGTGGTGCGGTTTTCTGATAAGGAGTCACACCAGATTTTTCTTGAACCCGAAGGGGTTAACGACAGCACGATCTATCCGAACGGAATATCGACGTCGCTTCCGGCCGACGTGCAGGAGGAATATGTGCGCTCGATCCGCGGGCTTGAGCAGGCGCGGATCGTCCGGCCCGGCTATGCCATCGAGTATGACTACGTCGACCCCCGCGCGCTTCGCCCGACGCTGGAGCTGAAAGCCTTGGCGGGACTTTATCTCGCGGGCCAGATCAACGGCACCACCGGGTACGAAGAGGCGGCGGCTCAGGGATTGATCGCCGGACTCAACGCTGCGCGGGCCGTTGCCGGGGGCGATCCGG
>SMVA01060998.1_pt1 | contig 16624 bp, 15 predicted proteins | sample 2456451 | NCBI WGS metagenome assembly SMVA01 (sample SAMN11095933, study PRJNA526329) | marine sediment metagenome | biome: Marine sediment; feature: Surficial sediment; material: Deep marine sediment; isolation source: Hadal surficial sediment | place: Pacific Ocean | collected 2014-05 | depth...
ACATCTCTATTCCATCTGCAATAAACCGTGTATTTGAAATCAAAGGAAGGCCTGCAAATCACCCTCTAATTGTTCATTTTTCTGAAATGTCCCAACTTGAGCACTGGGCGCAGGAAATACCAAAATCAGCCTGGCAATTGGCCGAACGCTTCTGGCCTGGACCACTAACGCTGATTCTACCGCGCACCCACCACGTGTCATTAAATGTAACTGGCGGCCAAAATATGGTGGGGCTTAGAATACCAGATCACCCCATTGCACTTGCTCTGCTGAATGCAATGGGTCCTGAAAGGGCGCTGGCTGCGCCTTCTGCTAACCGTTTTGGGCGGATTAGCCCTACAACAGCAACTCATGTATTCGATGAATTGGGCTATACAGTAGACATGATTCTAGATGGTGGTTCATGTAAAATCGGCCTAGAAAGCACGATCGTTGGTTTCAGTGATAAAACTGCCATCGTACTACGCCCAGGCGGTATTCCACTGACAGAATTGGCAGAAGTACTAGATGAGAAGATCATTTTTCCAAAGAGAAAAAAAACTAGGATACGTGTATCAGGCTCTCTAGAATCCCATTACGCTCCATTGACGCCCCTCGAGGTTTGGCCAACTAAATCATTACGGCAGCGTGCTGTAGAACTGAAAACACAAGGGTTACGCTCAATATTGTTAGGGTGGTCAGCAGCATTTCTGAGCTGGGAGAAAAATAAGGACTTCTTGTACTTCTCCATGCCAGAAGAACCAACAGCCTACGGTAGTCAGCTCTATGCAACCTTGCGCCGATTCGATAATGGGCAATATGATCGCCTTTTATTAGAAGCACCTCCTAATAATCCTGCCTGGCTAGCAATCGCTGATCGTTTACAGCGCGCGAGTTGTGTACCTTTCATCAAGGCTCATCCTGATAATTACTAATATAGGGAAAACCACCAATAGGTATCTTCCCAATGAAAACAGTTAGAGATGGTAAAATTTCTGCGGTATTGTTTGATGTGGACGGCACACTGGCTGATACCGAGCGTGATGGCCATCGTCTTGCTTTCAACGCTGCATTTGCAGAATTTGGGCTTACCTGGAGCTGGGATGTAGAACTTTATGGAAAATTACTGAAAATTACCGGAGGAAAAGAACGCATCCGTTACTACCTGGAAAAATATGTCCCCGATAGATTAAAAATGTGTGGATTGGAAAACTGGATTTCTGATTTGCACAAAGCCAAAACAAACCATTTTGTAGCCCTGCTAAAGCGTAAGAAAATTCCATTGCGCCCTGGTGTCGAACGCCTAATCCAAGAATGACGCGCTGCTAAAATAAAAATTGCTATCGCGACTACCACCACACCTGAAAACGTAACTGCACTATTAGAATCTACATTAGGTGAAGGTTCTCCAGCTTGGTTTGACATCATCGCTGCAGGTGATATCGTTCCTGCGAAAAAACCCGCTCCAGATATTTACCTATGGGTGCTTGAGCAGCTTGGATTGCTAGCACAACAATGTGTCGCGGTGGAAGATTCGGAATGCGGTTTGAGAGCTGCTCTTGCTGCAGATCTTGACACAGTCATTACAGTGAGCAATTATACTAAGCTGCAAAATTTTAATGGGGCTGCGGTAGTATTGTCTGATTTAGGTGAACCGTCAAAACCATTTACTGTTTTGGCAGGAGATGCTCATAGAAGTAGATGGGTAGATGTAAGAATGCTAAGTAAGCTTAATATCTAGCAGAGAATTAGTTCGATTCCCCATTTTTTTCACGATTGTTGATACTAGAACCAATGAGGCATTAAATGAAGAAATCTTTAGTAGGTATCATTATGGGCAGCACCAGCGACTGGGGTATCATGCAGCAGGCCGCAACCCAATTACGCAATTTTGACATTCCCTATGAAACGCATGTGATCTCTGCCCACCGCACTCCCGACATTGCGTTTGAATATGCGCAAACAGCTATCGAACGAGGGTTGCGTTGCATCATTGCAGGTGCAGGTGGTGCCGCCCATCTTGCTGGAGCAATGGCGGCAAAAACTACTTTGCCAATACTAGGCGTACCAGTTCCTTCCAAACATCTTCAAGGAATGGACTCATTACTTTCAACTGTGCAGATGCCTAAGGGCATTCCAGTTGCTACTTTTGCCATTGGTGAAGCTGGTGCCGCAAACGCTGGTTTATTTGCTGTTGCCCTACTAGCACTTTCCGATCCAGCGACAGCTGCTCGACTAGAATCCTTTCGTAAGGAACAGGCAGAAAAAATTAAGGCAATGACCCTTCCTGAACTTGAATAAACTTATTATGAATCCACCTGAGAAAACCATACTTGAGTCCAACCTCACTAGCCTCAAATTTCTCCATCGCGGAAAGGTACGTGACATCTATGCCGTTGATGAAGATAAATTATTAATCATCCAAACAGATCGACTATCTGCTTTTGACGTGGTTCTAAAGACACCGGTGCCAGGCAAAGGCAAAGTGCTCACAGCTATGTCCAGTTTCTGGTTTAGGAAACTTAGTCACATTATTCCCAATCATCTGACTGAATTTTCACCTGAATCGCTCGTATCAACTGAAGAACTAGAGCAAGTAGTGGATCGAGCGTTTGTGGTAAAACGACTAAAGCCACTACCGATAGAAGCCATCGTACGTGGATATGTTGTGGGCTCTGGCTGGAAGGATTATCAAAAAACTGGTGAAATATGTGGTATCACGCTTCCTACCGGATTACAGCAAGCTGCTAAGATACCTGATGGCGCGATTTTTACACCTTCAACTAAAGCGGACTTGGGGGCACATGATGAGAACATATCATTTCCTGAAGCAGAAAAACTATTGGGTAGTGCGTTAGCAGCACAAGTACGTGACAAAGCAATTGCTCTTTACACTGAAGCGGCAGATTATGCCGTAAAGAAAGGTATTATTATTGCTGATACCAAATTCGAATTTGGTCAGGATAGTACAGGCAAGCTTTATCTAATCGATGAAGCGCTGACCCCTGATTCATCGCGATTCTGGCCAGCTGATCAATATGTACCAGGGAAAAATCCGCCCAGCTACGATAAGCAATTTGTCCGCGACTGGTTGGAAACACAGGACTGGAATAAGAAAGCGCCCGCCCCTATATTACCTGCAAATATCCTTTCCCAGACTTCAGAAAAATATCAGGAAGTATTAAGGCTATTGACAGCAAAATAAATTCTTGTCTAAAAAAGTCCTATCAACATTTTAGTCCCCAGCAAATAAAGTAACACTACAAAAACCCTCCTAAGTGTTGTAGTCTGCGCAATATGAGTTGCTCTTGCGCCTATAGACGCGGTTAGCGTACTGACTAGAACTACCGCTCCTAGTGCCGGCAAATAAACGTAGCCCAAACTATATTCTGGGAGCGCATGAGACTGAACGATGCCATTAGCTATGTAGCCAATTGTTCCTGTGATGGCAATTGGAAAACCAACTGCGGCGGCAGTACCGATAGCATGTTGCAATCTGACACTACACGTGGAAAGAAATGGTACAGTTAGCAACCCTCCACCAATAGCTACCAAGCTGGAAACCCCGCCGATAATACCACCCGCTGCAAACATTCCCATCTTGCCAGGAAGCTGACGACTTGGCTTAGGAATATCATTTAGCAATATCTTGGTAGCAGCGTAATAAATGAATACGATAAGAAAAATACTCAAGAACCGGCTAGAAAGACTACTTGCTAGCGTCGCACCACTAAGCGTGCCCACAATGATACCCGGTGTAATATATTTCACAATATGCCAGTTTACCGCTCTGTGCATATGATGGATGCGCAAACTAGAAATAGAGGTAAAAATTATTGCTGCCATGGAAGTACCAAGGGCGAGATGAAAAATACGATCAGGGGGAAAATTTTGTGCGTAGAAAATAAAACTTAGTACCGGTACCATAATCAGCCCGCCACCAATACCAAGTAGTCCTGCGAAGAAACCAACAACTGCGCCTAGGCACAGATAACTTAACCACCATTCCACGTTATGTTTTACTATGATTGATATTCAGTTTCAGCATTATTCTAATTTGATTAGTTTATTAAGACTCGACCATGAAATTGGCCATTACATGATCCCAATGATGCACTTCCACTCCGCTGGATCTACAGGTGTAATGGACAAGCGATTGCCTTTCTGCAAAATACGCATGCTCATTAGATCAGGATAGCTTCTCAGCTCCTTAATATCAATTAATCGGGTTTTACTGACAAACCTTACATCTACATTAAACCAACGCGGTATCTCTGAAGTAGCTTTCGGATCAAAATATTTGCTGTTGGAATCAAATTGGGTCGTGTCAGGATATGCGAGTTTGCAAACCTCCGCAATTCCGACTATACCCGGATGTTTACAACTCGAATGATAGAAAAAAACTTGATCACCAATACGCATCTGATCACGCATAAAATTCCGTGCCTGATAGTTACGTACACCATACCACGCTATAGTCTTATTGGAACTCTTCGCAAGGTCGTCGATGCTTGCGTCAGAAGGTTCAGATTTCATCAACCAGTAACGCATAATTCAAAAAATAATGGTCATCCATACTAAACTTTGCGTGTTAAAAAAAGCGGCTATGCCGCTTTTTTATGTCCTTATAATAAAGCCCTCCGCAGATGCCGTCAGCCCATTATCCTGAACCATACGGTTTCAAAGTAGTCATTTTCCGGATGCATTAGGCGCTTCCAGGTTGGGTGCGCACAACAGAATCATATTAGTTCACAACCGATCTTAAAGATTGGTTCTAGAATATGCGCCTAAATATACATCGCAAGGGACGACTCTTATTCGTTTCACATTCAAGCCGAAGTAAATAGCCATGCACAAGTACAAGTTTGAAACCTATCGATGTCAAATTACATGTTTCGTAACAATTCCAGCTAGAACAACTTGTCCTGTCCTGGCATCGTCGTATCAAGCATCGACTCCATGAGATTAATTCTACGCTTAAATTCTCCTATGTCAAAACCACCTCTGGTTCGCGTGGCGAGAAGCTCATGGGCTATATTGAGAGCTGCCATAATAGCGATACGCTCGGAACTGACCACCTTCCCATTATCCCTGATCTCACACATCTTCTTATCAAGGTATGTCACTGCTTGGAGCAGTTCCTCACGCTCTTCATCAAGGCAAGTAACGCGAAATTCACGTCCCATAATAGCAACATCCACAGCTTTGTTGGTGCCCATTATTTGTTACCATTAATTTGGGTCAGAAGGGTTTCCAAACGACTGGATGCAGTATTTATTTTTTCTGATAAGTGCTTATTTTCACTGGTAGCATTAGCTAATTGCTGGCGAAGCTGAATATTTTCAGAACGCTGGCGGTGGCTCAATTGCACAAATTGGTTAATTTTTTCTTCTAGAGATTTGAGTTCTGCTTCCATCTAAGCACTATAATTTGAAAATCCCTGCCAAGTCAACTGGTAACAGAATGTTCCAAATGTTATTTCCACAATTAATCTAGTAACTTTGATCATCACAATGAGCCGACTATCCAAAGTTTCAGATTTGGTTTCCTGATTATGGTAGTATCCGGCCACGTTTAAGGTGCTAGGACTGTTTTTCTCAGTCAAGTTAAACGGGAACCAGGTGAATTCCTGGGCTGCCCCCGCAACGGTAAGTAAGCGCGGATGTACCATTTATGCCACTGTGAAGCCTACAGCTCATGGGAAGGCGATACGTCAAATCTTACGAGCCCGGATATCGGCCTTGAACGCGTATGGAAATATCGCGTGGGGCGATATTCTGACCGGCCTTTTGCGCTCAAGAAACTTTCTCAGCGATATTTCCTTACTTATTAAATCAGTGGACGGTGGATCCACTTTACAGAAGGAAATATCGTGCATCTGTTTTCTAGAATCATCTGGTTGATTTTAGCCGTCCCTGCTTTCTCATGGGCAGATGATCCTCCAAAGAAATCACTTAAAGAAGTAATTATTACCGCAACGCGTTTCGAACAGGATCCGAAGGAATTACCAATTGGAGTGTCTGTTATTAATGCCGAACAAATTAAAAATAGTGCTGCATTAACTTTACCAGAGCTATTACAGCAATTTGCCGGCGTACATATCCGTAACTTAGATGGAGGCCCTGATCAGCAAATAGATTTACGTGGATTCGGAATAACCGGGAATCAAAATACGTTGGTACTGCTTGATGGTCAGCGAATGAATGAAAATGAGTTAGTCGGTATCCGCTGGTCGACAATTCCTCTTAATTCGATCGAACGTATCGAGATACTACGCAGCAGTGGTGCAGTTACCTATGGCAGTGGCGCTACAGGTGGTGTAATTAATATCGTGACACGTTCTGCTGAGCCTGATCGCATATCAGGTAACGCCGGGTTTTCATATGGCAGCTATGGTGGCATGGAATTCAAGGGCGCACTAAATGTAGCTAGGAAAAACTTTGGTTTGGCGCTTACCGTTAATGCGCTAAAAACCGATAACTATCGAGCTAACAATGACCTGAACCAAAAAAGTCTGCAGGGAGATCTCCGTTACCAATTCCGCAATGGTAGTGCGATGTTAAAATTTGGCTTGGATGACCAGAAACTCGAATTACCTGCTAATCGCACTGAGTTACAACTACAAATTGATCGAAGGGGAACTTCAACACCGCGAGACTTCAGCATGCGAGAGGGTGCATATGTTACGCTTAGGGGCAAATACAACATTAGATCCGCAAATCTTGCCGCAGACCTTTCTTTTCGCGACAATCACCGTACAGCCTTATTCGACGACTATTTTATTGGTGATTTTTTCGATTCCAAAGTGTTTGTAAATATAAATACTGACGTATGGTTATTTAATCCCCGAATTAAACTGCCGTTCCAGACTACCGGAATAAGTCATGAACTAGTACTAGGTGGTAATTTCGAATGGTGGGACTACCATTCGAAACGCTTCACAGGACCAGAAGCCATACCAGGCGCAGCATTCGCCAATATCCTACGAGCTGATGTAGTAGCAGAACAGCAAAATAAAGCAGGCTACTTACAATACGCTGCGACTCTTCCCCTGAATACGGTAGTTACGTTGGGAGGGCGATTACAATGGGTACATAGCAAAGCAAACGATCGTTTCAATTCTGCAGCTTATGCCAGTGATCAACAACACCGTACTGTGCATGCCTATGATGTGGGAGTGCGCCAGCCTTTGGGTTCTGCTCTATCATTCTACGGAAAATATGGTCGCAGCTTTCGAATAGCTACAGTAGACGAAATTTATAATCAATTTGGAGGGCCAGCATTTGATTCCATAATCAACTTACTTGAACCTCAAACTGCCCATACTGGAGAATTTGGATTGGAATATCGGCAGGGTACGATACGCGCACGTGCTTCAGTTTATCGTACCAACCTTAACAACGAAATTGGTTTTATTATCATTAATCCGTTTGTATTCTTTGCCAATTTAAACCTTCCTCCAACCCGACGCCAAGGGGTCGAATTTGAGGGCTCCTGGTCACCTATCGATAAACTTGATATATTTGGCAGCTATACCTTCTCTGATGCACGTTTTCGTAAGGGAACCTTTGGTGGTGTAGATGTTTCCGGCAATACCATTCCATTAGTACCGAGACATAGTGCTTCAGCTACCAGTATACTTCGTATTACATCCAAGACACGTCTTTCAGCGACAATTAATTACGTAGGAAAACAAGTATATGACAACGATCAGGCCAATAGTTTTTCCCAGCGTATGCCAGATTATGTAACTGTGGATCTTAAATTTGCTCACCAGATAGCAAATTGGTTTCTAAGTTTTGTAGTAAATAACTTATTTGATGAGAAGTATTATTCATATGGTATTCGCAACGGTGCGGGAACATCATTTTCTGCACTGCCCGCACGCAAACGTAACTTCTGGTTCACAATTAAGTATCAACTTAATTGAGGCCTTTTAGCAACTCTCCCTGCTAATCTAGTTTCTAAGAAATCGAATGATATAACTTGTAAATTTCGAGTTGTTCCTACCTGAACCCAGGAACTATATTTTCTCAATTTTCCCCATTTCTGATATTGTGCGCTCATGTCAGACATGCAAACTATGACGAACCACCAGTTATACCTGCGTTTGATGAACTATGTTGCACCTTATTGGCTGGTTTTCAGCCTGGTTTTGTTAGGCATGGTTCTAATGGCAATAACTGATTCGATACTACCAGCACTTATAAAGCCGATGTTGGACGATGTTATTGTCAACAAGAACCAAGAATCCATGCAGTTAATTCCACTAGCTATTATTGTGTTGTTTGTGGTACGCGGTGTAGCGAGCTATATTAGTGGCCATGCGATCAATTGGGTAAGCAATACATTGATAGTAGATTTGCGAACGGCTATGTTTGACAAGCTACTAACACTGTCCCCGCGCTATTACGGCGGCCAGACTAGTAAAAGCTATATTTCAAAACTCACTTCTGAGGTAACCCAGGTCACTCAAGGCGCCGTCAATGTGGTGACAATTTTGGTAAAAGATACACTCACCATTATCGGACTCCTAGTGTGGATGATCTATCTTAATTGGGAGTTGTCACTATTAGCATTATTGATAGCACCAGTAGTTGTGCTAAGCGTGCAATTGATCGGAGGGCAATCAAAGGATACTGATTGGGAAACACACCAGGCTATGGAAAACTTTATCCAAGTAATACAGGAATCAACTGAGAATCACAAAGTAGTCGTACTGGACGGCGGCCAGCAGTATGAGGCCGATCGTTTCCAAAATGAGGTCAATCAGATACGCCATTTCAACATGAAACGTATTAACGCTAACGTCTTTAAAATACCAATAGCACAAATAGTTGTCGCCATTGCGTTAGCAACCATCTTTTATTTTGCCATTCAGCAAGCTCCAACTGATGAAACTACGGTAGGTAGTTTTGTTTCCTTTATTGTTTCTATGCTGATTCTAGCCATGTCGTTAAAACGACTCACCAGCGTAAACAAGTTTCTGCAGCGTAGCCTAGCTTCTGCTGAAAGTATTTTTTCTGTACTTGATCTGGAAGCTGAGTCGGATACCGGAACAATTATCATCGACCGTGCCCAAGGAGAACTTCAATTCGAGCAGGTCAGCTTTTACTATGGCCCAAAAGAATGTGCTGTACTCAACGACATCTCGATTACCATAAAACCGGGGGAAACAGTAGCTCTGGTTGGATCTTCAGATGACAGTAAGAATGTTTTTGTTAATCTAGTGCCATGTTTCATCCAACCAACCTATGGAAAAATTTTGCTCGACGGCCATGAATTGACAACTCTCAAATTAGCCAGTCTGCGCTCCAATATCGGCCTAGTGTCACAGGAAGCAACACTGTTCAATGACTCCATTGCGGCTAATATTGCGTACGGCAAAATGGGATGTGCCACAGAAGCGAAGATAATTGCTGCAGCACAAGCGGCTCATGCAATAGAATTCATTCGGGAGATGCCACAAGGAATGCAAACACAGGTAGGGAAGCGTGGCGTAAAACTTTCTAGAGGACAGCGTCAGCGTATCGCCATAGCCCGTGTACTGCTGAAAAATCCTCCCATTCTTATTCTAGACGAATCGGTTTCAACGCTGGACTCTGAATCTGAGCACTATGTGCAAGCAGCGCTGGAAACCTTGATGCAAAACCGTACCGTCATAATCATTGCGCGTCGTCACACAACTGTAGAAAAAGCTGACCGTATTATTGTTTTGGAACAAAATCATATTACTGAAATCGGCAATCACCGAGAACTGCTTTCAAAAGAAGGGGTTTACGCTAAGCTATACCGTTTTCAGTTTTAAACTGGGAAAACAAATAAACTTTCAGGGTAACCCAGAAAAAAACTAGTCGCTATTATGAGAAGAGAAGAAACCTTATCGTAAGAGACTATAATAAAAAAATATCAGTTTGAGTCGATAGCTGAGTATTCTGGTACAAAATTTGCCAACCCTTTTTTAACTTCCTCATCACTTAGCACTGGGTGTTCATTCAACCATGCCATCAGTTCTGCCAACCATTGCTCATCCACTTGGCAAGCCTGAGCAACACGTAATTTATCATGGGGAGTCGGTAAGGTGTCTTCATCAGCTGATAGTAGTTCCTCGTAAAGTTTCTCACCAGAACGTAAACCACTGTAAACAATCTTGATATCTTCTTCGCTCAATCCGGACAGGCGAATCAGGTCTTTTGCAAGGTCAGCAATCTTAACGGGCTCTCCCATATCTAACACAAAAATTTCCCTGTCGCCTTTTTCACCTCCCATCAATCCTGCTTGCAATACCAGTTGTGCGGCTTCGGGAATGGACATGAAATAGCGTGTAATTTCTGGATGTGTGACAGTTATCGGTCCACCCATTGCGATCTGCTCACGAAATTTTGGTATAACACTGCCAGCACTACCCAGTACATTGCCAAAACGGACCATCACAAAATGCGTATTTATTCTTGTTTCCTTTGCTGAACCTTGTCCCTTGGCGAGGCCAGAAAAGAATGGATACTGTAGAGCCTGGCACACCATTTCCGCAAGTCGTTTACTCGCACCCATGACATTAGTGGGATTGACCGCCTTGTCGGTTGAAATCAGCACAAATTTTTCTACTCCATATTCGACCGCGGTTTGTGAGATAACCCAGGTTCCTAGTACATTGTTTAGCACCGCTTGCCAGGCATTCTCCTGCTCCATCAACGGTACGTGCTTGTAAGCAGCGGCATGAAATACCACCGCTGGCCGAAATTGAGCAAAGGTCTGAGCAAGACGAGCTTGGTCTTTAACATCTCCTATAATGAATGCCATCTTCATTTTCGGAAACTTAGGACGAAATTCTTGCTCAATGTTGTAGAGCGCAAACTCATTCAATTCGAAAAATACCAGGTGAGCTGGCTTGAATTTCGTGATCTGGCGACATAATTCAGATCCAATAGATCCGCCTGCTCCGGAAACAAGAACAGTTTTACCTGCGAGTAAGCCGTATAATCCGTCGTTATCCAGCGCCACGGGGTTACGTCCCAACAAGTCATCAAGCTCAACGTTGCGGATTTGCGATACGGTAATCTTGCCACTAATCAGATCGTCATAGGAAGGTACGGTCAATGCTTTTACTCCAGCCGCAGAGCATGCATCCAATGCCCTACGACGTTCGCGATGAGTAGCGGATGGCATAGCTATAATGGCATGGGAAACACCCAATTTCTCAACCAAAACAGGCAAATCTGCAATCTGGCCCAGTACTTGAACACCATCTAAAATCTTACTACGCTTTGTCGGGTCATCATCAAGTAACCCCACTATTCGCCATTCCACACTGCGAGAAAGTTCTTTCAACAATCTAACTGCGGCGCCACCCGCACCCAATACAAGAACAGGGTTTCCCTGCAGGGTATTCTTCCCAAAAAGTCGCTTCTCCTTCCATAAGCGGTAGGTAAGACGGCTTCCACCCATCAAGACTAGGAGTAAAATAGGATCCAGCAATAATACTGAACGTGGCACTCCTACAAGTATCTGCAGCATGAATAACGCTAGTGGTCCCACCGTCGCTGCCGTAAGAACCGCATAGAGAATGTGCCGTAAATCGTGCAAACTCACATATCGCCATACTTCATGATAAAGACCAAAACAAAAAAATGATGCTGCTTGAATTGGGATCACCCATGGCAGAGTTCCTTTAAATGATGCAAAATACAAAGGGGGAATTTCAAAATTAAAACGAAACAAATAAGCAAACCACCATGCCAGGATAATGGCCACAATATCGGCAACAAATTTTATTAATGTGCGCATGTTATAAGTTAAATGTGAACATTCTATCTGCCACTTCTATCGCGCCTCCAATACTGACTCGAGACAACTATCAAAACCAAATAAACCACACCCCATGCTAAACCAACCCCAAATTGGGCCATAGCTTCTTGCTGTGCTGCCCACACCGCACTGGATCCCACTGCTAACATCAAAATGTAACCAAGTAATGCCGTTTTGCGATGACCAAAACCATTTTTCACAAGGCGTTGATAATAGTGCTCGTGATGCGCTTGCCATACTTTTTCACCACGCAGGCTGCGTCTTGCCAGCGTAACTGAAGCATCCACGATAAAGGGTGAAAACACTAGCAGTGGCAACCCTATCGGCCATAGATTATCCACCCAACCTAATATACCCAACACAGCTGCCAGAAATCCCAACGGGATCGCTCCTGCATCTCCCATAAAAACACGTGCTGGATAAAAATTGAAGAATAAAAAAGCCATAGCAGCAGAAGCAATAGAAATGTTTATCATAGCAAATATCACGTTCTCTCCAAGCAAAGCAGCTAAACCGTAGAAACTGAAACCAATCAGTGTCATGCCTCCCGCTAGTCCATCCGAACCATCCATGAAGTTGTAAAGATTAGTCATCCAGATAATCGAGATTGCTGCTATGACTGCAATCAACCAACCATGGGTATCAAATAGAAGTACCATGGATAAAAAAACTGCTGCTACGCAGTGTACTAGCAGCCTCAACCAGATAGGTAAGGCGAAAATATCATCAGCAAAAGATATCAAAGCTAATAAACAAACCCCCGCCCATATCGACAAAGGCAGTACTGCGGGAAGCAGAGCCCAGGCGACTAGTACCCCCAACATCAAAATAACGCCACCGACTCTTTGAACAGACTTGGTATGGAGGGAACGATGATTAGGATGATCTAATATCTTTATGGCACTGTACTTAATAAACCACAAAATAAAAACAAACGTCACCACGAACGAAAGTAAAGGTGCCACAATAAGTGAAAAAGTGGAAACGGGAATCATGATCGCAGGATTATACTTGTCGATGATGCCATGCAGCGATTTGCGATAATCCTTGAGTTAGCGTATGGGATGGAGTCCAGCCCAACTCGTGGCGAATTTTGTTGCTATTTATACACAATGAACCAAGTAATTTTGAAATTTCGTCAGATTTTCCTACCAGAATGCCAGCTAATTTCATTAAACGCAAAGGGCAGGGCCACAACCGCACCGGTTTTTCTAGCGCCTGTGCCATCTGCGTAATCAATTGTGCTGTAGAAATATCTTCACCATCACTTACCATATAAGTTTTCCCAACAGCTGCAGGATTTGCCAGGCAAGCTGCAATGATGCTAGTGAGATTATTAAGATAAATAAGGCTGCGCTGATTGTTTACCAAAGAGAATGGCAACGGAATGCCACTATCTACTATCTTCAAAAGCCTCAGAAAATTTCCTTTCACACCAGGGCCGTAAACCATTGGAGGACGAAGTATCACAACTTCCATCCCAGTCTCAGCAACAATGCGGCAAAGAGCTTGTTCCGCCTCCAATTTAGAAATTCCATAATGGTCTTGGGGGTTGGTAGGAGAGGTTTCATCAATTGGCGAATCCGATAGAGAATTTTCACCATTGACTTTGACAGAACTCAAGAAAATTAATCGCTTGACTCCAGTATGAGCTGCTACCTGTGCCAAGTTTTTAGTGCCTCGCGTATTGATGCGTCGAAACTCCATCAAAGAATCTTGCGCATAATCAGTCACCACATGCACACGTGCAGCGCAATGAACAATAATTTTTACCCCCGTGAAGACCTTGTCACTCCAAGCTGTACTGGTGCCTAATTCACCTACAATTCGGTAATCAACTCCAGGCACAAGTATGGCAGGTAAACTTCGCACTGTGCCAATGACATCATGACCATGCGCCATAAAATGGCGACACAAGGCACTGCCAATGAAGCCTGAAGCCCCGGTAACTAGTACTCTTTGAGATTCAGGAGTAGCGATCAATCCAGTTTCATCCGATGCGCTTTAACAAATTGTGGTAGTCGTGAAAATACCTTGCTTAGAATGAACCAGGGAGTTACGTTTAGACCATTGGCACGACAAGATGAATAAGCCTCAATATTGCCTCGTATCACATTGCGAATACTGTTGTTGCTCATTCCACCCATCCTCATGCGTACCCATACTTCCGGTATGTAGCGAGTTCTAATTTCGTGAATACCAATAAACCTGAGCGCAAGGTCGAAATCTGATTGCAACCGGTAACGTAGGTTAAATCCACCGAGTCTCTCATAAACAGATTTACGTACAAAAAAGGTTGGATGAGCGGGCATCCAACCTTTCTCGAACAAACCGGGTACATAATTTTGTGACGTCCAGCGACGTACCACACAACTGGTCTGTTTACGTTTCACGTAAACCAAATTGGCATAACAAGCATCAATAACAGGATCGGCCATTGTAGTAGCAACCCTAGCCAGCACATCTGAATGTAGGTAAACATCATCTGCATTGAGAAAGCCGATTACCTCACCGGATGCAAGTAACAGCCCCTTATTCATTCCATCGTAGACTCCTCGATCGGACTCAGAATGCCAAACCGCCACTCGCCAGCCCTTATCGTTCACGACCTCTTCTGTGCCATCAACTGAGCCACCATCTACAATGATGTGCTCAATGTTTGAATAGTTCTGAGCAGCAACAGAATCAAGCGTCTCGCCTAAAGTATCTACAGCGTTATAGCAAACAGTTATGATAGAAATCTTCATGGCGCCAGCCGTTTCTACACTTGCTTAACAATAATTTATTGTTACAGATGAAAATTTCTCATTCTACGTATAACCCACTTTTCTAAACTAATTGAATACCCAACTAGTGGCCCAATCAGTGGCATGAACATGTATGCTAATTTGCTTGCATATTGTTCTAAGATCATTTTCTTTTTACTATCGGCAATAAACTTCCTGGACATCCAAACCCTATAGGTCATTAGCATTTTGCGTTGTAGCACCAATAAAAGCGTAATCTCCAAGTATGATTTCAGTGAATATTCATCGAAAAGTTTCACATTATCATCGATTAATTTTCCCGTTTTTTTATTTGCATGGGTCATCTGCCCAGAGTGCGAGCGTATGGCGCACAATGGTTCTTCTATATTTAGTAGGTCGCCCTGCTCTAATAACTGGAACCACATTTCCATATCCATTAATTGTGGTAAATCATCACGAAAGTGGCCTGTTAGGTCCCTTTTACGAAACATAACAGCCGTGGGTTCGCCAATGTAGTTCTTACCAAACAGACACTTCGTAGTAACATTACTACCTCGAATAATAACGTCCGTAGATGGATATTGCTTACATCCTAGTTTCTCACCGATCCCACTAATGGCCAGTCTACCACTGCAAACCAGTGTTACTGATTGATGTGCATCAAGTGCTGCTACCATCTTCTCAAGACACCCGGGTAACAGCACATCGTCCGAACACAAGAATTTGATATACGCTCCTTGAGCGTATTTGAGACATTTGTTAAAATTTCCAGCAAGCCCAATATTGCGATCGTTTTTATAAAAGCGGATACGTCCATTGCCTTTATTTTGCAAGCCTTCAACTAATTTGATTGTATGATCTGTAGAACAATTATCTACTATTACGATTTCAAAATCCTGATCATTTTGCTTAAGAACTGACTCTATGGCTTGATGTAGATAATTTGCATTATTGAATGTAGGAATGCAAACGCTTACCTTCGGCGTATTAGATCTAGACATCAAATACCCTCTGCTTTTTTAACAAAATCCGACACTGGTTCAATCTTCTCAAAAACATCGAGAATCGTAATAAATTTTCCTTCAAATTGTGGAAAAAAAGGCGTTGGATGTGAACCTGTGGCAATATTTATTCGGTTCGCAATAAATGCATGGTAGCGTTTAGGTACAATCAAAGTCATAGCCACTAGAATGGGCAGCGATACGCCATAAAGAATCTGCTCACGCAAAGTCATTCTGCTCCTTAGGTCAGAAACAGCTGACTTAGCGCCGTATTTTCCCAACATAAGCCCCACATAAACAGCACAAATCTGCAGAAGACGATATCGATCATAATTTATTTTTAGATTCTCTTTCTTACCAAAATTTTGTGCCAGTGTTTCCATAGACAATAACCAAGAAGTATTCATATTTGTACCTGGAAGTATCACCTGCTGCAGACGGAGTGCAATATCAGGGTCAGGAATATTCTTTAGATATTCGTTTCCCTTACTTTCCAAATCATTAAAGTAATAAAAACCAAACGATTTAGGACTTATTCCTATGGTCACAAGTGGTTGTGGAACGATTAAAATACGCTCTGCGATTAACATCATCGCGTTTGAGGCGTAATAGTCCGGATACGGAGACTGGTAAAATGAACCGTATTTACCCATTTCCTGGATAAGTTTTCTGCTAACCAAAGAAAACTGTATGTTGTAATTAAAATGTATCCGAAAATTAATAGAATGATTGACCAATGCTATAGACTCTGATTTTTCCAACCAGAATGGCTTGTGCGAGGACCGAAAAATACCACTATGACCGTATGAACGTAAGAATCCGTCAGGAGAACCCGGTATAACGTCAGGATAGGCATATAGAAAAGCACTTGTGTAGAGTAAATCTGGGACATTGTACTCTTCAATCATTCTTTTCAATGTTGAGAAGTACCCCTTCATTAGACAATCATCATCTCCTAGCATAATGACATAATCACCATCACTTTTAGCAAGTGCGTTATTCCAATTATCAGTAACCGGAACAAATTGGTCAGTACGGTAATATTTAATACGCGAATCGTCTAGCGATCTCACGTAACCTGCAATATCTTCT
>SMVA01110797.1_pt1 | contig 16623 bp, 15 predicted proteins | sample 2456451 | NCBI WGS metagenome assembly SMVA01 (sample SAMN11095933, study PRJNA526329) | marine sediment metagenome | biome: Marine sediment; feature: Surficial sediment; material: Deep marine sediment; isolation source: Hadal surficial sediment | place: Pacific Ocean | collected 2014-05 | depth...
GGGCCAGTTCGCCCGGACGAACTCGAGGTTGCTCTGAAAGCCGCCCGTCGCGAGTATGACGGACGGTGCGAGCAGGACGTCATATGCCCCGGTGCGCGTGTTTCGGTGTCTGACGCCGATGGCCCCGTCGGTATCGATCAGCTCGTCGACGCGTGCATTCATGACGAAGCGCAGGTTCTTGCGCCCATAGGCTTCGCGCAACATGGGCACGATGACGTTGACCGCCCTTCCGCCCGCGAAATGGAAGCGCGGTACGGTGGCCTCCGGGGTGTCGAGCAGGATGTTGAATTTGACGCCAAATGCGGTCAGCCAGTCATGAATGTCTGCACGCGAGCGGTCGGCGAATAATCGCACCCAGGCCGGATCGGCGTCCTCACCCCACGCCATCAGGTCGCGATACGCAATCTCGGGAGAATCGGCGTGTCCCTTCTTTGCCTGCAGCGGCGTGCCCACGAGCGCGAAGCCGCCAGCCTGCACGGCGTGTCCGCCGGGCATCGATGACGTCTCGATCAGGATTACGTCGATTCCGGCGTCGGCGTCACTGGCCTCGAGTGCGGCCGATAGCCCCGAGATGCCTGCGCCGACGACGATGACATCCGCATCCGTGCGCACCGGTTTGGGGTCGCACGCGGTAAGGCCGCACGCAACCAGGAACAGTAACGTGGCTTCGGCTAGTCTGCCCATGCGCCGGGTTGATCCTCGGTTCGTGGCGTGGGCGTATGCGGGGGCCGACCGATGACCTGCTCGACCGGTGTCTGCTCCTCGATCATGCGCTGCCGCTCTTCAGCACGGGCTCGTTCGGCCAATTGGTCGATGCTGCGGATCATGCCGTTGACGAGAAACACGTTGTCCCAGCCGACCTTGAGCGGCTGCGGGCCGAGCGCCGGCCCCAGTCGGACGATGACCAGGTCGTACGACGGGACGACGTAGACGCGCTGTGCGCCGCGGCCCGAGAAGTAATAGACATCCCTGGCCAGGAACGACTCGCTGCGGCTGTAGGCGCCGCCGGCCGCGGGCTTGAGGCTGCGCGGATTCGCTTCCTCTGCATAGGCGAGCCATGTCTGCAGGCCATACCACATCGACACCGGCGACTGCGTGACCATCCGGTCGATCCAGCCGGCCGTCACGATGCGGCGGTCATTGATCCGGCCCCGGTTCAGCATCAGCAGGCCGACACGAGCCCAGTCGCGTGCCGTGGCCATCAGGCAACAGGACGTGAAGGCCTTGCCGAAGTCGCTGTCGAGCCAGACCAGCGCGGTGTCGCCACCGAGCGGTGCCCACAGGTGTTGTTCCAGGTAGTCGGCATAACGCTGACCGCTGGCGCCTTCGATGGCCATGCCGAGCAGTTCGGCGTTGATGTTGTTGTAGTCGAAGCGGTCGCCGGATCTCCAGTCGGCTATCGGTGTGCGCAGGACCACGGGTTTCGTATCGCCGGAGTACAGCCAGCGAAAATCATCCGTGAACGGATTCAGTGTGAAGGTGTACTGGGCCAGGCCGGACGACATGATCATCAATTCGTGCAGTGTGATGTCGCCACGGGGATCCTTATCCCATTCGGGAATGTAGCGCCCGACCGGATCCTCGATCGAGCCGATGATCCCGGCTTCGATCGCCGTGCCGATCAGGATTGCCAGCACGGACTTATGCATCGACTGCGATTGCGTCAGGCTGGTCTCATCCCAGCCTTCGGCATACCATTCCGTCTGGATGACGCCCTGGTGCAGGATGATCAGGGCGTATGAGTCGAAGCGCGCGGCGAAGTTCTCGGCGGCCTGCAGGGCCTGCGGTGAGATCGTGCGCTCGTCCTGCGCGGCGACTGGCAGGATGAATGAGCCGTCCCCGGTGACTGGCTCGGAGGGCGTCAGTAGCTGCGGCACATCGCCGGTGAGCTGCATCAGGGTCTGAACGTAACGCCGCCAGAGCCACGGGTCCTCCAGGTACAGCACGTTCAGGCCGACCAGCAACAGCACCAGCACCAGCAGATATTTTCGCAGCCGGCTCATGTCATCTCCCTTGATTCATTGCGATGCGCGTGTCCCTGCCGTGCAGTATCGCGGGGTCCGGGCCAAAAAAAAAGGGCGCGGCGGCTGATCACGGGCAAAAAAAACCCGGCCGGGGCCGGGTTTTCGATCGATGGTCGAGATGCTTCAGTCTTCGACGAGTTCGCAGGTGATCTGCCGGTTCTCATCGAGATCCGAGATCGTGATCTTGACGCCCATGGCCTCGGCGTAGCCGATCAGGCGTGGCTTCGTCCAGTTCTCGTGTATGTATTCCTCGGTCAGGCCGTCGAACTGGCCGATGCGCTTGCATGCGTCGAGGACGGTCTTGAACGGCGAGGTCCACGTGCGCGTGTTGCCCTTGCCGCCGCTGTCCAGCGCCAGCGCATAGTGGCAGGCGGTGCGATCGAACAGGCCGACCAGCGCGACTTCCTTCTCGCCGGTCTTGTCGATGACATTCTTCATGCGCGCGTTGATCGGCGCCATGGTCTCGACGTCGTACGCGACGTAATCGGCGATCGTGCCGTTGACCTTCGCGAACTGGATTGCCATCAGGTGTGCCTTGACCAACGGGTCGTTGAGTTCATGCGCGTAGCCGGCATGGTTGCCGAGCTGCTTCAGAACGACCGAAAACGCCTGGCCGAGCTCGGTCTCATAGCCCTCGAAGCCGCTCTTCATCTTCATATTCTCGACGACGTTGGACTTCTTCTGTACCGGATCCAGTTTTTGCGCTGCTTCTGCCATGACCTGTTCCTCGTAACCGATTGAATCCATCCGGGGGGATGGCCCTGATACGCCTATTATATAGAGCATCGTGGCCGCGATGGGCAAGGCGTTCGCAGGACGCCCGGCCGGTCATCCGACCTACGGTCAGCCGCCGCGAGCCGCGTGCGGACACCGCCGACGGGCAATTAATCTGTGTGTAATCCCGTTGCCGGTTGCCGGCCTGCGAACACACCGATGGGCGGTCCACGGTGCGGTGTTGCAGCCCGGCGCCAACGGTGACACCATTGGCGGTCTGGACGCGAATAAGTAAAACATCCTCACGCCTCCGGTTCATCCGGAGCCTGGTTTTTCTACTTGCCGCCGGGTCGAATAGACTGGGCTGTCGCGGTTCCTGACAAGGGTTTATAAGAGAGGGGAGCGTCATGGCTGATAATGCCGACAAAAATTACGCGGGCGTCTGGGACAGCCGCCTCGGCTTCGGCAAGAAGTCCGCAATCATCGTCATCGACCTGTTGCAGGGTTATACGACCGAGGGTTCGGCGTTGTACGCGCCCGGCGTCGTGGAATCCGTCAAGGAGATGCCCGATTTTCTGGATCTCGCGCGCGAGAAGGGCGTGACGATCATTCATACGCGCGTGCTGTATACGGCGCCGAACTACGAGGACGGCGGTGTCTGGATCAAGAAGGCGCCGGTTCTGAGGGACCTGGTTCTCGGTAACCCGTATGCGGAATTTTGCGAGGAAGTTGTCCCGAAAGAGGGCGAGCCGATTATCATCAAGCAGTATGCCAGCGCGTTTTTCGGTACGTCGCTCGTCGCGACCCTGAACGGGCTGGATGTCGATACCCTTATTATTACCGGGTGCACGACGTCCGGTTGCATACGCGCGACCGCCGTGGATGCTGTCCAGTACGGTTTCCGGCCGATCTGCCCGCGCGAGTTGATCGGCGATCGCCACGAGGGTCCGCATGAAGCGAACCTGTTCGACATCAACGCCAAGTACGGGGATGTCATCAGCAAGGCCGAGGTCATGGAGTACCTGAATGGCCTTTAGATACGTTCCTTAATGATGCGACGAGAGTCCGCGAGTGACTTTTATCAGCGAGTTCCCGATCCCAGTAATCAAGAATAGAAACAGATAGAGGTGTGCCATGGCTGAACTGACGCAATCCCAACATTACGATTACGTGCCGATCATCGACCGTGAGCCGTTCAAGCTGCCGGACGGCGCGCGCGTGGCCGTGATCCCGTATATCAACATCGAGCACTTTCCGGCCGCGATCAAGGGCACGCCGTTGGTTCCCGGCACCCAGATATTCAGCCCGGATCCGCTGAACTACGGCTGGCGCGACTACGGCAACCGCGTCGGGCTGTGGCGCATGATGGATATGATGGATGCCTGCGGCATGCGCGCGACGGTGTGCCTGAACGCCGAGATCATTCGCGAATACCCGCGGATCATCGAGGAAGGCGAGAAGCGCAACTGGGCCTGGATCGGTCACGGCATCAATAACGCGCCGGCGAACTTCATCGGCAATGTCACGGACGCCAACGGCGAGATCATCCACGCCCTCGACGAGGCGCGCGAGCGCGAGATTCTCCAAGCGACACTGGACCCGATGCAGGAAGCGCTGGGCCGCAAGACCAAGGGCTGGCTGTCGCCGTTCCTGACGCACACCGACAACACGCCGCGGCTGCTCGAAGAGTTCGGCGTCGAGTACCTGTGTGACTACTGCTGCGACGATCACCCGTTCCGCTTCAATACGCCGAACAACAACCTGATCTCGGTGCCGTACACGGTCGAGATCAACGATATCCCGTGTTTCCTGAACCTCGGGATCTCGTCCGAGGCGTTTGGTGACATGATCATCGATCAGTTCGACGTGTTGTATGAGGAAGGCGCGACGAATGCACGATGCATGCCGATCTGCCTGCACACGTTCCACGTCGGTCAGCCGAACAAGTTCAAGCACCTGAAGCGGGCATTCGAGTACATCGTCAAGCACGCCGACGTCTGGCTGACGACGGGCGATGATGTCAACGATTGGTACCGTAAGGAATACATGTAACAGCACTGGAGGCTATAAGTTCATGACCAAATGTGTACAGGATACCGCTCCACCTCGTGCGGACGACGTGAAGAAGTGGCTGAAGCAAAATATTGCCGAGCAGAAGAAACGTCATCGCGCCATCGCGAAGGAGATAAATGATGTTCTCGCTCCGCAACGGGTCAAGTGGTACAAGCAATTTCTGAAGGATATTTCGACGACCGGCTTCAACGTCAATGGTGACACGAAGCGCGTCATTGCGAAGAAGGATTTGCCGAAGCCACCCAAACGCAAAGACAAGGTGGTCTTTTAGGCGCGTCCGCGCACAAGATCCCCGACGCTAGACATATTTAAGGAGAAATAGAGTGGCACGACCTCATATCGAGCCCTACGTGGAGCTGGACACGGCGTACAAGAAGTTCGACCTCTCGGGCTTCCGCGGCAGTGAGTACAAAGTTCTTTCGCTGGACGTTGACAACGGCGCCTGCACGCTGAAGGTCAAGTTCAACGGCGGTTACAAGCGCAAGCCCGGCCTGAGCTATTCGGACGTCGAGATCTTCGTTCTCGAGGGCCGCATCAAGGTCGGCGATCAGGTCTGGACGCGCGGGCACTACGCGTTCATCCCGGCCGGCATGCACATCGGTGCGATCAGCATCCCGCAGGGCGCGGAAGTGATCCTGATGTACAACGACTCGGAGCCGAGCTTCGAGGAATCGGACCGCAATCACCCGCTGGCGCTGACCGAGGCCAGCGTATCGCTGAACACCTACACCGATGCGCCGTGGGGGCCGGGTAACATCGTTACCCCGTCCGTTGCGTCGGGCTGCCTGATCAAGCCGCTGCATTACGATCCGCTGACCGAGGCAATTACCTTCCTGTACTGCATGACGCCGCAGTTCCGCCAGGACAATATCTCGTACCACGATTCCGCGGAAGAGAGTTATCACATCTGGGGCACGTCCTGGATGATGCAGTTCGGCCTCCTGCCGACCGGCGGCTACTTCTGGCGTCCGGAGTACATCAACCACGGCGCGTTCCGCTCCGAACTCGGCATAATCGCATTCGGCCGCACGGATTCTAAATTACACAACTACTTCCACTACAACCCGTGGTCTACCGTTGAGGAAAACACGCTGCGCGCCGCGGCGCAACTGTATCGCGGGCGACCGAGGCTGTACGCGTGGGCTGCGTCCGAAGGTCACAACCACCCGCACGGTCCGCAGGACTTCGAGCATCCGCACTACCACGACAATGCCCAGGTCCGTCACCTGCACGGCGAACCGCCGATTGCGATCGAGGAGCAGGCAGTTGCGGTGGCCAAGCAGCAGGCGAAGAAGCCTGCTGCGAAGAAAAAGGCGTCCAGGAAGAAAGCTTCGAAAAAGAAAGCGGCTTCTAAACAGAAGGTTGGCAGGAAAAAGCTCAGCAAGAAGAGAGTGGGGAAGAAAAAGGTCGCCAGGAAGAAGACCAAGAAGAAGAGCAGGGCGAAGGCCAGACGCAAGTAACGGCGCGTTGGTGATTCGACGGAAGAAGGGGGCTGGGCCCTCCTTTTTTTAACTCACATTTTTCCGGTAAGACGAAGGTGTCGGGTTTATTTTCCGGCTATAGGAACCCCTTTTCCGGAAAATAAACCCGGTACCTTTTTCGCCGCCAGCGGCCTTGCTAGATCTACGTAGAAAACCGACTAGCCGCCGAGTCGTAGAAAATCGAGGAACTCGCGACGTGTTTTTGGCCCGTAGGTCAGGAATGACGGGTCTTCGTGCCCGCGGTAGTTCTCGCGCGCTTGTTGCATCGGGTCCTTGTTCAGATGGAGTTGCACCTCCTCCGGCCGAATGCGGTACGGCTTGGTCGCGTTCAGCCCGAAGACCTTCGCGCGGATCTCCGGTGTGATCTCCGGGTAGCCGTATTTCTCCTGGAATTCTTCGGAGATCTGGAAGGTCCGAAACGCCTGAATCTGGTCCTGCGGCGAGCCGTACCAGATGCAGTCCGTGCCCCAGACGACGTTGTCTTCGCCGACGTATTTCAACAGCTTGCCAATGACGTGTGCGGCCCGATCGGGATCGCGCATGACGTAGCGCCAGGTGCTGCCGAGTTCGGCATAAACATTGCTGCCGGGACCGAGATCGTTGTCTCTGAGCGACTGCACGAGCGAGTCGATGCCGTGCGGGTTGTCGCCGGCGACGTAGCCTTCGTCCGGCACGTCCAGATCGAAGCCCGAGTGATAGATGATGAAATTCATGTCCGGATTCTGTTTCGCGGCGATGCCGATGTCGCGGCAACTGCCGTACTCGTAGTTCTTCGCCATCATGACGTTCGGCAGCGGCAGGCCCTTGTGCACGCAGATGACGTTGACGCCGCTGTTGCGCGCGGCCTCGATCAGCGGGCCGCCGTATTCGTCGTCGTCGAGCCACCAACCGGTCTTGCCGTCGACGCTGGCCTGCGTGTAGGTCTTCCACGCCGACACATCGAGTTCATCGAGCATTTCGGTCATGCGCTCGATGTCGCCGTCGAGGTTCGGGATCACGCGCCCGTGCAGCAGCAACCGGCGGTTGCCTTCGAGCGCCGCGACGAGTTCGCGCGTGGCCAACGCCTCGTCTTCGGTCAGCGGCATGTTCTCGTAGGTCGTCGGTATGAACGTCAGGACCGCGATGTCGGTATCGCTGTCCATGAACATTTCCTTGAGGAACGCCTGACCGGTAAAACACTGGATATGCCCGAGCGGGGAGTCCGGGTCGAGGTAGTCGCATTTTCCGTGCGGGAAGAATTTCAGGCCCTGCAACATGCCGCGCGACTTCGCGCGCCAGCGCTCTACCGGGTTCACATGATGGCCCTGGATGTCGAAGATGAACTCGCGGGTCGCGAGCGCGTCGTCGGCCACCGCCGCGTCCATCGCCGCCGCCGCCGGGACCTGGTAGAAACCACCGGTCTTGCCGAATTCGGCGTGGGCCTCGTTGAAGGCGAGCAGCGTGCTGGCCGCCCCGCAGGTCGACGCCAGGAACGCGCGGCGACTCAGGTTGGTGCGCCGGGCGTGCTCGTCGGCACGCCGTTGCGCAAGATCGTTGGCCGCGATGCTGTTCGGCGCCAGCGGGCGCGGCGTGAATTCGCCGTTGCTCGTCGTGTCGACCTTGATCGGCAGGCGTGCTCCGTCGGGATCGTTCTGGTAGCGCATGAGGGTTCCCCGAGAATTGCTATATTTTCATGTCGAGTCTAGCGCGTTACCCCGGGTCGGGGCATCCGGCATGCGGTTAGCGCCGATCACGAGGCTGCCTTTGCCGCGGAATTCTCGGATAGTACGCGCCCGTTTGCCGCACCGAGGCTTCCACGCAGATGCCGATCCTGCTTCTGACCATCATGCTGTCCGGTATGGGCTTCGGCCTGGTGCTGCCGGCGTTCCTGTTCTACGCGCAGAACGTCGGCGGCTCGGTGATCATCGCGACGACAATCGTGGGTTGCTATTCCCTCGGCCAGTTCATCGCCAACCCGATCTGGGGGCGCATGAGCGATCGCTACGGGCGCAAGCCGATGCTGCTGTTGAGCATGGGCGGCATGGTGGTGGCCTACCTGATCATGGCATTCGCCGAAAATCTGTGGGTCCTCGGCACCGCGCGCCTGATGACCGGTCTGATGGGTGGCAACATCCCGGTTGCCATGGCCTACATCACCGATATCACCCCGATCGAGAAACGCGCGCAGGGTATGGGTCTGGTCGGCGGTGCGATCAGTCTCGGTTTTATCATCGGCCCCGCGGTCGGCGGCCTGCTCGGCGGCGCGGATGCCGCCACCGCGACGCTGCTGTGGCCGAGCCTGGCTGCGGCCGGCCTGAGCGCGGTCACGCTGTTCGCGACATGCTTCCTCAAGGAGAGCCTGCCGGCTGAAAAGCGCGCCGAACTGCATGACGCCGACCGTCCGACCGGCTGGGCCGCGACGAAGACCGTCCTGCAGCGCTCGATCCTGGCGCGACTGATTGTTATCGGTTTCCTCGCGTATTTCGCGATGGGCTTTTTCGAGACGATCATGCCGCTGTGGACGCAGGCGCGCTTCGACTGGGGTCCGGTCGACCTCGGCTTTTGCTTCATGTATCTCGGGCTCATCGTCGGGTTCACCCAGGCCTACCTGGTCGGCAAACTGGCGCCGTTGTACGGCGAAGCGAAGCTCGTGCTGTTCGGCGTCGGCGCTTACGTATTCGGCCTGCTATTTATGACCCAGATGCCGAACTGGCAGCTGATGCTGGTCGGCATTACGTTCACGGCGGGTGGCGGCGCGCTGGCGACCACCAGTATGACCAGCCTCGTGTCCCGACAGGCGGGCGAACACGAGCGTGGGCTCGTGTTGGGCGTCTATAACTCCGGCGCGTGGATGGGTCGCTTCCTCGGCCCGCCGATGTCGGGCCTGCTGTTCCAGACGATTGCCGTGCAGGCGCCGCTGTACGGGGCCGCGATCGTCATGGCCATGTGTTTCATCGCCGTGGCTGCGCTGCGCAAGCGAATGCGGCGGGAGCTGGCGGTGGGGTCGTAGTCGTGCCTGACCCCGTCGCGGCCTCCGGATCAATCGGGTTTGGTAGCCTGGCCGTGCAGGTTTTATAGTTTCCGATAACTCATAGAGTAGAGAGCAGGAGCGCTCGATGTACATTAATTTCTGGTACCCGATGGCGGTCAGCGACGAGTTGACCGATCAGCCGATCAAGGTTCGCTGCATGGGGCTCGATTTCGTCGTTTTCCGCAGCGACGACGGCACCGCGAACTGTCTGAGCAACACGTGCATTCACCGCGGCGGGTCGCTCGCCGGCGGCAAGTTGCATGGCGACCGGATCGCGTGTCCGTATCACGGCTGGCAATTCACCGGTGACGGCGCCTGTCACAAGATCCCGTCGCTCGGCCAGGATGCCAGGATCCCGGCGCGTGCCCGGGTCGACGCCTATCCGGTCCAGGAAAAGTTCGGCATCATTTTCGCGTTCCTCGGTGACGTGCCGGAAGCGGAGCGTCCGCCGCTGCTGGAGGTTGCCGAAGCGGGGCAGGATGGCTGGCGGCAGACACTGCAGCATTACGAGCTGAAGAGCAATTATCAGCGTTCGGTCGAGAACGGCCTCGACCCGGCGCACAATGAATTCGTGCACGACACGCACGGTTTCCAGGGAGAGAACGAAGCGTACAAGGTCAACGAGATGCGCATCGAAGAGCGCGACGAATGGGGTCGCGGTTTCTGGCACACGTTCAATTCACCGAAGTTACCCGAGGGTGAAATGCGCAAGCTGCGTGACTACGAGGGGGATCTCGAGGCCGGCACCGGTCATCATGGCCCGAATCATTTGTGGACATACATCCACGTGACCCCGGAGAACTGGATTCACCAATACGCCTGGGAGCGTCCGATCGACGACGAGACCACGTACATCTACCTCGTCACGGCCCGGAACTGCGCGCTCGAGCCCGAACGGGACGAGCTGATCAAGGAGCGCAACTGGTATGTCGCGAAACAGGACATCGTGATCGTCGAGAAATTGCATCCGGTCATCACCCCGGAGACGAATACCAAGGAGTTCATGACCCCGTCCGATCAGGTCATTGTGACCTATCGGGACAAGCTCAAGGAGTGGGACCGCCGGGGCTGGCGCCTCGATTTCGACCAGGTCGAGCGCGACGCCAAGAAGGTGGCTTACGCGATTCCGGGGCCGGAGCGACGGACCCACAAGGGCTGGGTGCTGGATGCGGCCCCCGTCGTGGCGGCCGATACCGCGCGTTCGGAACTGGACATCGCAGGCGAAAGCCCGCGTCAGGCGGGCGTTTCGGCGGCTTAGAGCGCGCTGGGACCGCTGGTCGGACGCGATATATCAGACTGACTATATTGGCCGCCCGGAGCGTTGGGCTTACTATGGCCGGAATAATCTGAAACCGGTTCGAGGCCGCCGTTCGGGCGACCCGGCGATACGGAGGCGCGACAATGTATATCAATTTCTGGTACCCGATGGCGACGACCGAGGAAGTCGGTGAGAAGCCGATCAAGGTTCGGTGTCTCGATCAGGACTTCGTCGTGTTTCGCGGCGACGACGGCGCGGCAAAGTGCCTCAGCAATACCTGCGTGCATCGCGGCGGCTCGCTGTCCGGTGGCAAATTGCATGGCAACCTTATCGCATGCCCCTACCATGGCTGGCAGTACACCGGCGAGGGTGAGTGCAAGAAGATCCCGTCGCTCGGCAAGGATGCGAAGATACCCGGCCGTACGCGCATCGACGCGTATCCGGTCGAGGAGCGTCACGGCATCGTGTTCGCGTTCCTCGGTGACTTGCCGGAAGAAGAGCGGCCGCCGATTATCCCGGTGCCCGAAGAAGGTCAGGAAGGCTGGCGTCCGACGCTCTTCCATTACAACATCACCGGTAACTACGAGCGTTCGATCGAGAACGGCATCGATCCGGCGCACAACGAATATGTGCATGACACGCACGGTTTCAGCGGCGAGGACGAGGACTACAATGTCGGCGAGTTGCGCGATGTCCCGACCGAGTGGGGCCATGGCTTCTGGCATACGTTCCAGGCGCCGCCCTTGCCCCCGCAGCTCAGAGAGTTGCGTGAGAAGCCGGGCGACCTGGAGGTCGGCACCGGACACCACGGCCCGAACCAGGTCTGGACATACATTCACCCGAGTCCCGAGTTCTATTTCCATCAATATTTATTCGAGCGTCCGATCGACGAAGGGCATACGTGCATCTACCTGCTGTGCATGCGCAACTGTATGCTCGACCCGGATCAGGACGACGTGATGAACGAGCGCAACCTGTATGTGGTGAAACAGGATGTTGTCATCATCGAGAATTTGCATCCCGTGGTGACACCGGATACGAACACCAAGGAGTTCATGACGCCGTCCGACAAGTGTATCGTCATGTATCGAGATCGCCTGAAGGAATGGGATGCGCAGGGCTGGCGCATCGACATGGACGAAGTCGAGCGCAACACGGGCAAGGTCGCCTACGCGATCCCGAGCCCGGCGCGCCGCGAGCAGAAGGGCTGGGTTGTGGACGCGGTGCCGATGATCGATGCCCGGCAGGCCGCGGCGAAGCTCAAAGCGGCGAGCTGAGGGGGGAACGGTGTCAGATTTCTTTTCCTCCGACAACGAAGACGACGCGTCCCGGCGCGAGTTCCTGACCGCCGTTACGAGCCTCGCGGCAGGCCTGATGGTAACGCGCCCGGCGTCGGCCGAGGAGGGAGAGGTCACGCCGCTGCCCGCGCCGAAGAACACCATGACGACGGTGTTGCTCACAGGCGCGAACCGCGGTCTCGGCCTGCATTTCACGCGCCAGTATGCCGAGCGCGGCTACCGCATTATCGCGACCTGCAGAAACCCGGACAAAGCGGACGAACTGAACGCGGCGGCGGCCGCGAACCCGAATATCCAGGTCGAACAACTCGACGTCGTCGATCACGGCGGCATCGATCGCCTGGCCGCGCGCTATCGGAACATGCCGATCGATATATTGCTGAATAACGCCGGTATCGGTGGCGGGATCGAAAACCAGATGTTCGGGCACATGAATTACGAGACGTTCTATGAGGTCATGGCCATCAATGCGATCGGACCGATGAAGATCTGCGAGGCGTTTCGCGAGCACGTCAAGGTCAGCGAACTCAGGAAGATGATTACCGTCTCCAGCAGTCAGGGTTCGATCGCAAGCGTGACCATGCCGATGCTGTACTGGTACCGCAGCAGCAAGTCGGCCGTGAATATGCTGATGACGAATCTCGCGCTGCAGGTTAAACGCCGCGGCATCATCGTCGGCCTGGTAACGCCGGGAGCAACGGCGACGGACTTTATTGCTGTAGAATTTCGTAAGCGTATCAAGAACATACGCGAGCCGGACGTCGCCGTGGCGGACATGATTCGCAATATCGACCGGTTCACGCTCGACAACACGGGCACATTTTTCGACCATGACGGCGGTATCGTTCCCTGGTAACGCCGGCATATTTTTATCGATAAAAATAGCAAGTTGGAGTATTCACAATGAAAACAGATCTAAGCGTCGGCGCATCCTGGTTCTGCGCCGTGGCGATATTAGTAGCCGGGCTGGCATCGACGCCCGGCGTGTGGGCGGCGGATGCCGCGGAGTTCGGCGACGACTATGTGCCGACGGTGCTGATCACGGGCTCGAATCGCGGCATCGGCCTCGAATTTGTGAAGCAATACGCCGAGCGCGGGTGGACGGTCATCGCGACGGCCCGAAACCCTGCGAAAGCGGAAGCGCTCAATGCCCTGGCGGGCGAACATGAAAACATCATCGTCGAACAGCTGGACGTCACAGACTTCGCCCGCGTCGATGCGCTCGCCGCGCAATATGCGGATACGCCGATCGACCTGTTACTGCACAACGCGGGAATCAGCGGCGGCGCCGATACGCAGATGTTCACGAAGATGCAGTACGACGTGTTTGCCAAGGTGCTGGAGGTCAACGCGATTGCGCCGCTGAAAATCTCGGAAGCGTTCTATCCGAATGTGCGGGCCAGCCGCGACAAGAAAATCGTCACCGTCTCGTCCAGCGAGGGTTCGATCGGCAGCGCGACGCAGCCGCGCCTGTATTTTTATCGCAGCAGCAAGGCGGCACTGAACATGGCGATGGTGAATCTCGCCTTGCAATTGAAGCGCAGGGGCATCAGCGTCGGCATGGTGAATCCGGGTATGACCGATACGGATTTCATGGCGGGTCTGCCGAAGAAGATGTTGCGACCGACATCGGACGCGGTCACCGATATGATGCGCAATATCGACGGGCTGACACTGGAGACGACCGGGTCGTTCTACCAGTACGACGGGACGATTATTCCCTGGTAGGTACGTCCCCGTAGGAGCGGCATCCTTGCCGCGATCAGGCGATCCGCGCCAATCGCGGCAGGATGCCGCTCCTACGATCGTGGCAACTGATTAACCCGGATACTGCGCGATCCCCGCCAGCGCCCGCTCGACGTTCGTCTCCGCCGTCGCGATCGTCTCGCCGGTGTCGAGATCCATCTTGATGAAGGTGCCGTTGAAGAAGTTGCAGACGAACGCGCACTGGCTGTCGATCGACGGGCCGAGCGCTGCCCAGCCGGGCCCGGCCGTTTCGTACGTGCGGATCACGTTGCCTTCCCCGTCCAGCGTCTGCACGACGGCGCCCTCGCGGAAGTTGGCCTTGATGAACAGCAGCGTGCCGTCGGGCTGGTACGCCTCGGTCATCGCCATGTCGCCGCTCTCCTTCGAGTAGGTGATCAGGTCCGGTAGCTGCTGATCGGCCTCCAGGTCGTAGCGGAGCAGCCGGTTACCGAGTTCCGAGCAATAGACCAGCGTCTTGCCGTCCGGCGCGAGCGTCGCAGAGGTGCAGCCGAGGAAGCCCGGCATGCCGCCGTGCGTCTCCGTGGCATATTCCTGAACCAGCTCGCCCTCCATCGTGAACCTGAAGACGTGGCCGTCGCCGAAGCGTTCGGTACCGGGCATGAACGGCAGCGTCGTGCCGAGCGGGCGATCCGGCGGCAGATTGATTTCGTGGCCGACGAGGTGCTCGCCGAACACCACGGTGCCGTCGGCGAGGAAGTTGACGTTGGAGAACGACTTGTCGGCAAAATCGATCTTGGGCAGTTGCTTGCCTTCCGGGCTGACCCGAACGACACAGAACGACGTGCTGTCGAAGGCCCACAGGTTGCCGTCGGGTCCGAACTTCAGGCCGCCGACGAGGTGGGTTGTCCCCTCGGTCCACAGGACGCCTTTCTCATTCAGGTCGGCGTCGAACTGAATGATACGTCCGTCCCCGGCATGATCGTCGTCGTCGTTGTTCAGCATGGTCGCGCCGACGAAGACGTCGCCCTTCTCGAAAGGCTGTAGCGTGGATTCCTTTGTCATTATCATTCTCCGGATGATTGGAACGGGCCATTCTACAGCCCGCAGCCCTGGTGGCAATAACCCGATAGGCGGCCCGGCCGGGGTGTTCACCTGGCGTGCAGCGCGGGGAACCGGTTCAGGTCTTTTTCTTGCGCCTGGGTGGGTGCGGGCGATACAGAATCGCCGAATAGTCGTCCGGTTTGCACGGCATGTCGGCCTGCCGCCCGGCCATGCGGCCCTGTGCCAGGTCAGTCAATTTTCGGAGCGCGACGTCCAGCGGCCCCATCCGGATCGCGCCGACGATTTCTTCCTGCAGCACGTTGTCGGTCAGCCCATCGCTCGCCAGCAACAAGGTGTCGCGTGGTGCCATCGGCAGTTCGGATCCGATCTCGATGCGCATGTCGTTCGAGCCGATGACGTTGAAGATCAGATTCAGCTCGTCGTGATGCAGGGCTTCCGACTCGTCGATCAGCCCCGCCTCCATCGCGAAGCCGACGGGCGAGTGTGGCGTCGTCATCATCTTGATGCGGCCACGCTGGCCGCAGATCAGCAGGATGGAGTCGCCGACGTGATAGGTCCGCACGTAGCCCGGGCCGATCTCCGCCAGCGCGAGGGTGCTGGCCGAGCCGATGCCGAGATCGAGTATGACCTTATTTGCCGCTTCGATGCCGTCGAGTATGGCGGTTCGTAACTGACTGCCGGTTGTCTCGTCGATTCGCCGGACGGCCTTGCGGATCGTGTTGACGGTCAGGTTCGAGGCATTGCGCGCTCCGGCCATACCCCCGACGCCGTCGGCGACGATCAGAACGAGGTATTCATCGTTGACCGGGATGATAGCGGCCGAGTCTTCGTTCGGACGGGGCTTGTCTTCATCGGCGATCGTCGCGCCGGCCACCTCGCCGAGAGGCGTCGTGAAGTGATCGGCTTCTACGTCGACTTTGCCGACGTACATGCGGGCACCGTCCAGGGCACCGCGCCGGATCGAGTTTTCGGAAGCGTTACCGTGCACGCTTCACCAGCTTCGCATGGATCTTGTTGAACGCTCGTTCCATGGTCACGGCGTTCTTGTACCGGTCCTGGGGCTTGTACGCCAGCGCCGTTCGCAACCAGGCCATCATTCTCGGCCGCAGCTTGCCGCGAATGCGCGCGTAGCCCGGTGGTGGCCACGTGTAGGGCCACGCCGGCAGCGTTCCGCTGAACATTCGGTAGATGACGAGCCCCAGCGCGAATACGTCGGATTGAAACATCGGCCGGCCGAGCGCCTGCTCCGGCGCGAGATACCCGACGGTGCCCGAGCCGGAGGCCTGGCCGACGGGCCGTACCGCGATCTTCGAGAATCCGAAATCGGTCAGGCGCAGGCGGTGGTCGTCGAAGAGGATGAAGTTCTCCGGCTTGACGTCGCAGTGGATGATCTTGCGGCTGTGCGCATGGGCGACCGCGGCCAGCGCCTGGCGCGTCAGGTCGAGAGCACGCTCGGTGGACATGCGTCGGGTCATGCGATCGGCCAGTGTCTCGATACCGAGGGGCATCGCGATGACGAAATAATCGTCGATGAAGCAGGCGTTCTGAATCGGCAGCACATTGCGATGTTCCATGCGCTCCGACAGCCGCGCCTCCCGGCGGAATTCGTCGAGGAAGCCCTCGTCCATGATGCCGGGATCCGGGACCTTCAGCGCGACCCTGACCCCGTGGATCGTATCGTAGGCCTGGTAGACGGATGCGCGGGGGCCGTTGGCAAGCCGCCGTTCGATGCGGTACTTGCCCAGTCGCTGCCGGGCGCGCAGCCTTCGCGCCTGGGTCACTGTCCGGCTGCCTTCATCGAGTTGCGGGTGGGGTCAGGGTCATGCCGGCTGATTCTACGCCACCCGTGACCTGCGCACGATGTCGATTCGGCGTGGCCCGCCTCACCGTTCGACGGGGGTTCCCGAGCTGCTATGCTTGCGGGCCGACTGGCGGCCGTCGGAGCCACGGCCGCCTCGCACCAACTATATCGAACGAGCCTGGTATGACCAACAGA
>SMVA01233087.1_pt1 | contig 16618 bp, 14 predicted proteins | sample 2456451 | NCBI WGS metagenome assembly SMVA01 (sample SAMN11095933, study PRJNA526329) | marine sediment metagenome | biome: Marine sediment; feature: Surficial sediment; material: Deep marine sediment; isolation source: Hadal surficial sediment | place: Pacific Ocean | collected 2014-05 | depth...
GTTGTCACTTCGTCTGCTCTGGAAGAACGCCTGAAGCCCCTGTATGATCGATTGAAACTTCCGGAAGGCCGCTTGGAAATGATGAGCGGCATTAAGGAGCGGCGTTTTTGGAATGAGGGGACGCTTCCCAGCCAGGTGGGTTCCCTCGCCGGTGAAAATGCCCTGGCCCAATCCGACCTCGACCGAAACGATATCGGTTGCCTGATTTCCGCCTCAGTGTGCCGGGATTTTCTGGAACCAGCCACCGCTTCGGTTGTTCACCACAAATTAAAACTACCCAAAGCTTGCCAGGTGTTTGATATATCCAATGCCTGCTTGGGGGTATTGAACGGCATGGTGCACATCGCCGGCATGATAGAACTGGGGCAGATTCGAGCCGGCCTGGTGGTGGCTGGAGAAAACGGCGGTCCACTGGTCCATACGACCATTGAAGCGCTACTGGCAGATCCAAATCCAACGCGGTCTAAAATTAAAACCTCGTTCGCTTCCTTGACCATTGGCTCTGCCGCTGTGGCTGTTTTGCTCACACATAAAAGTTTGTCATCGTCCGGGCACCGGTTGGTGGGCGGTGAAAGCCGGGCCGACACAAAATTCAATGATCTGTGTCGCGGCAATCAAGATAGCGGTATGGGGTCGAACGCTTCTCCTCTTATGGAAACAGATGCAGAAACCTTGATGAAGGAAGGTTGCATTTTAGCGCAAGAGACTTGGGACCTCACCAAGGCCACTTTGGATTGGACCAATGAAGATGTGGATAAGGTGATTGGCCACCAAGTCGGTTCGCAACACCGTAAACTGATGATGGAATCCCTGAACCTGGAATTGGAAAAGGATTTCTCGACATTGGAGTTTTTAGGGAACACCGGGGCGGCGGCCTTGCCGGTGACCCTGGCGTTGGCCGCAGAAAAAAGATTTGTCCAGGCCGGTGACAAGGTAGCGCTTTTTGGCATCGGCAGTGGCCTCAACTGCCTCATGCTGGGCGTGGAATGGTGAGCGATGTTTCCATGGCAGGCTTCAAGGATCTGTACCCGTTTGAATCCTGTTACATAAAATTAGGCACTCATCAATATCACTATCTGGATGAGGGCCGGGGCGAAACTCTCCTGATGCTCCATGGCAATCCGACATGGTCGTTTTACTACCGGAATCTCATCCGGGGATTGCGTCATGATTATCGCTGTGTGGTGCCGGATCACATCGGTTGCGGTCTATCGGACAAACCGCAGGAATACAATTATACCCTCGCCCAGCATATCGATAACCTTGAACAACTTATAAATCATCTGAAGCTGGATGAACTTACTTTGGTGATGCACGATTGGGGCGGCGCTATTGGGATGGGCTATGCGATCCGGCATCCTGAAAAAATCAAACGGCTGGTCATTTTCAATACATCCGCGTTTCTATCCAATCGAATTCCTTTCAGTATCAATCTTTGCCGTCTACCGATATTGGGGCCGATCGCCATTTTAGGATTCAACGCTTTTGCCAGATTGGCAGTCCGCTGGGCTTGTAAAAAGAAGGAGCGCATGGTGGGTCAGGTCCGAAAAGGATATTTGGCCCCCTACAACTCGCCCCGGAACAGGATCGGAAATTTGCGTTTTGTTCAGGATATACCGATGACTCCCGACGTCCCCAGCTATTCCGTGGTGGCGGCCATTGAATCCCAGCTGGGACGGTTTAAAAACCATCCGGCAATGATCATTTGGGGGAAACAGGATTTTTGTTTCAACGATTATTTTCTGGAGCGTTGGAAAAAATTTTTTCCGGATGCAGAAATTCACGAAGTCGATGATGCTGGGCATTATGTGGTGGAAGATGCTTATGAAGATATCATTCCCTGGATGATTCAATTTTTTAAAAAAGCTAGGTGAATCATATCGAAGTCGGTGTCTACTCTAAAAAAAGTAGATAAAATTTATATGAATTGATTATTTTTAAGGAAATCAATACGTTTCGGTTAGACTGAATAGAGTTACTGGTTAGTATCAGTTTGGTCGGAGGATGATTTTAAGTTGGAAACCGATTTTCCGTTGCTTTTAGGACTCACCATACAGATTTATTTTACAAAAATTCAGAGGGTTACAAATTTATGGTGATTGAGTTTTTTTATATAGACGATTGTCCGAATCATGCGCCAGCTCTTGAACTATTAAAAGAATTAATGGCGGTATGCGATGTCGCCGTCCCCATTAAATTGGTGAAGGTGAGTACGACGGAAGAGGCCCGGAAAGTTAAATTTATGGGGTCACCTTCCATTCGAATTGACGGGGTGGATATTGAAGGCAATGGCAAGACCACCGGTGGAGATTTTAGTTTGAAATGTCGGGTGTATAAATATAATTGGGTTTTTCAGGGAGTGCCTCCTAAAAAACTATTGAGAGAGGCCATTGAAACAGCTAAAAATGTTTAATAATCCACAAATTATTAGGTGGATCGAGTGGTGAAGGAAGTCCCGGAGCTTAGCCTGGAATAAGCAGGAATTTGTAGTAAATTTTTTTGTGTTGACCCTGTATCTAGGTACAGGGTTTATATTGAGAAGAAGTGAGGAGAGAATTTTATGGAAAACATGACACGCAGTGAATTGGCCAGGAAATGCGGAGTCCATATAGAAACTCTCCGCTATTACGAAACCAAAAAATTGATGGATTCTCCAAAACGATCCGAATCCGGTTATCGGCTGTACACCCTGGCAGATGCCGTTAAAATTCGATTTATCAAGAATGCCCAGAAGCTGGGGTTTACCTTAAATGAAATCTCGGACCTGCTTCAATTGAGAATTTATAAGGAAAAAAGCTGTGACAAGGCAATGGTAAAAGCTCAGGAAAAGTTAGAGGATATAGAAAATAAAATAAAGACTTTAAATATCATCAAAATGGCTCTCAAAGAATTAATCAAACAATGCGAGGAATCGACTCCCACAACAGGTTGCCCCATTCTTTCCAAGTTTGAAACCAAAAATATTTTATGAGTCAGATACGGGCTTGCAATCAGTTTCAGTAAGACAGTCATGAACATACTTAAAAATTTTGGACCTTTTTTAATTGTATTTATTTTAACTGGGAATGTCATCCCTGATGCGGCATTCGCAAATAAGGAATTGCATCCTTTTCCAGCAATTGGAGATGGAAAGCCAGCCACCTCGGTGATTTTAACCTTGGTCGATGGCATTGCCGTTGACCCTGAAGGTAATATCTACCTCGCGCATCGTTCCAAAAACCGAATTAGAAAAATAGACAAGAATGGAATCATCACCACTGTCGCTGGCAACGGTGAGGCGGGCTTCCGCGGGGATGGAGGTCCGGCCATTAAAGCATCTTTAAACAATCCTGCCGGTTTGGCTTTTGACAAAGACGGAAATTTGTATATTGCCGACCGAAACAATCACCGGATTCGCAGGATTTCTCCCCATGGGATCATCACCACAGTTGCTGGAAATGGAATTGCTGATTTTGATGGGGATGATGGCCCCGCCACTGAAGCGAGTTTGAATTTGCCCTCCGGCGTGGCCTGCGACGCCGAGGGCAATCTGTATATTTCCGACCGTTCCAACCACCGCATTCGAAAGGTCGATTCTCGCGGGATCATCACGACGTTTGCTGGGCTGGGTGTGGCCAGGTTTGGGGGAGACTATGGGTTGGCGTTGGACGCCTTTATTAATTTTCCCTTCGGAATCCATATGGATAAAAATGGAAATTTATTCATAGCAGACCGCGGTAATAATCGAATCCGAAAAGTGAAAAGATCTGGATACATTACAACGGTTGCGGGCGATGGTTTATTCGCCTCGAGGGGAGATAGCGGTCCAGCCACTCAAGCTAATTTGGCCTATCCCACAGGTGTCATTACCGACAGTAAAGGAAATATTTATATTGCTGACCGAAATAATAGCCGCATAAGAAAAGTAGATACCAATGGGGTCATCACCACTCTTGTTGGTACAGGATCAACATATTTTAATGGGGATCAGACTTTGGCCCCCCAGACCAATTTAGATTTACCCTTCGCAATTGCCTTGGATCCATCTGAAGAAAATCTTTATGTGGTGGATCGTTCTCATTTCCGAATCCGAAAATATAATTTCAAGAACCAGAGAGTGGAAACCATAGCAGGAAATGGTCAATCCCTGTTCAAGGGGAATGGCGGGCCTGCTCTGGGGGCAACCCTTAACGACCCTGCTGGTATTGTAATGGACCAGAACCGAAGCCTCATTTTCGCTGACCAAATGCATAATTCTTTGAGGAGGATCAATGTGGAGGGGACAATCCATAACTTTTCCGGTACTGGAAAAAAAGGAAACAGTGGGAACGGAGGTTTAGCGGTTAAAGCCGCTTTATTCGGACCTTCTGCTCTCGCCATGGGGAAAGGACAAGATCTATTTTTGGTTTCGCGTTTTGGAAATGGCTGGAATATACGAAAGATTGATCGGGATGGGAAAATTTCCCATTATGCAGGAAACGCCAAAGTGGGTGTCGAAGGCGACAACGGCCCGGCACTGGAAGCTTCATTTTATTCCATTCGAGACATTGTGGTGGATGACAATGGCAATGTTTACATAGCCGACGTAGCCAATCCTTTTATTAGAAAGATAAACAAAGAAGGAATTATTTCCAAGGTGGCAGAACCCAGTTGGAAAGCCTTGAAGGGAGATATCCACCCCAATGGCCTGGCCATTGACTGGGACGGCAATATTTTTGTTTCGGATTCCGGCAGTAGCAAAATATGGAAAATAAATCGGCATGGAAAAGTGTTTCACTTCGCAGGTTCTGGAGATTTCGAGGACTACGGGAATGGGGGGCCAGCTATTATAGCTGGAATCCGTTCTCCTGGTGACCTGGTGTTTTCTCCACAAGGAGAACTGTACATAGTAGAAGAACGAACTCACTCTATCCGTAAAATTGATAAGAATGGAATAATCCACGGAGTCGCCGGAACTGGAAAACCAGGCTTCTCGGGAGACGGAGGGATGGCTTCAAAAGCTCAATTGAAAGGCCCGCATAGCATGGTTTTTGATCTGGAAGGGAATCTGTATTTCACGGACCGATTAAATAATCGTATTAGGAAAATTGATAAAAATGGAATCATTAGTACGGTCGCTGGAAGTGCGCACGCAGGTTATCTGCATGAAGGTTTGGAAGTCAATTTAATTGTTCACAACTTTCCCTGATATTGTTTATGGCTTCAAAGTTAAAACTGTCGATTGGTTTCGTCGTTATATTTTTTGTCCTGGTAACAGGGGGCAGTCTTGCCTGGCCCTATGATATCAATCCTCTCATTTATAGGGACCTGAAAAATGGCGGAGAATATTTAGATATGAGCCGCAGTGGGACCCTGGGCGATGAAGGGATCAAAAAACTGGCCAAGTCCCGCATGGTCAAAAAAGTGGAAACATTGATTTTAAAGACTCATGAAATCTCCTACGAAGGTGCGCGGGCGCTGGCTCATTCCAAATTCCTTAAGAACTTGAAAGTGTTCAACCTCAACCACAATCGTGTCGGCCCCAAAGGAATGCAAGCCATAGCCCAATCGGAAAACTTCAAATCCATCACTTCCTTGAAATTATGGGGAAACCAAATTGGTTTGGAAGGGTTCCGCGCGCTGGCGGAATCTAAATTCATACAGAGATTGGAATATTTGGACCTCTCTGAAAACCAAATTGGTGCGGAGGGGGCTAAATCTCTGGCCGAATCTAAAAATTTCAAAAATTTAAAGGAGCTGAATTTAGGAAATAATAATATCGGCGATGAAGGCTTCATCGCCCTGATCCGATCCCCTTATCTGACAAATCTTGTCCGACTGGATTTGCAGGGAAACAATATTGGCCCCAAAGGAATGAAAGCCTTCCGGGAAAACAACTCGAAAACCTTATTGAAGCTGTTAATCCTTAAGCGAAATAAAATTGGAGATGAGGGAACCCGATATTTGGCTCATGCTCCTGCTTTAAAAAATATCAAGGAATTGGATTTGCAATGGAATGGGATCACCACCCCAGGTGCCAAAACCCTGGCGACATCATCCGTGCTGAGCCAACTCACAATTTTGAAAATGTGGGGCAATAAAATCGGCGAGTCCGGAGTCAAGGCGCTGAGCGAATCAGATAATTTAAAAAATCTGACCAATACGATTGAGATATATGAAGAAAAAGGCCCGCATAATTGGATAGAAGGGGGACCAGAACCCTATTAAGTGAAAAGAATTTATAATCACCTTGTTGCAGGAAACAACTTTATGAAAAAAATAATGAGAGGCGTATTTTATTCCTCGTTTTTGACCCTCATCTTTTGCGCTACCGTAGGGGCGGGGGAGACTTTTTTGGAAATGAGCGGACCCCCTTCTCAGGGAACTACAACCTTCCTTTTCCATGTCAAAACTTCTCTGGATGAAGATGACGCACAGATTTGCGTGGCTCCCAATGTGGCTTGGGCGGCCCGGAACAAGGGGTACGAAGTCGCTCTACTATTCGACGGAAGTGCTGTGACCTCAGTAAAAAAAGGCGGATTTTTAAAATCGGATGAAACGGATATGGATCGAGCTGATTTACCGGAACGGGAACGAAAGGCCCTGTCCGAGCAGTTCAATTACCCGCTCGCGGGAATTCCACACAATTACGGAGAGTATCTGCATTTTTTAAAAAAGTTGGGCGTCAAACTCTATATCAATCGGACCATGATGCGCCTTTACAAAATCGAACCGGAACAGATTGATAAGAACCTGAAGCCGGTTTCCCTTCCGGAAATGATTGATTTGATTAAAAATTCAGATTTTTATGTAGCCTATTGAATACGAGTCAATCAAAATAATTTGGTTGGAGAGGAATAATGGAAATTGAATTTTTGTATTTTGAGGGTTGTCCTCATCATGAGTCTGCCCTGCAACTTCTGAAAAAAGTGATGGCCGAGGAGGGGATCGTCTCGCCGGTCAAAAAGATCGATGTGGTTTCAGATTCCCTGGCTCAGGAAGTCCGGTTCGCCGGGTCTCCTTCTATCAGAGTCAACGGGCGGGACATTGATCCGGATGGAATCACTGAGCTAGGGTTTGGACGGAAATGCCGGATTTACTTAGTGGCGGCAGGTCCCAAGGGGATTCCATCGGAACAGTCGATTCATAGTGCCTTGGTCGAGGCAAAATCCAAAGGGTAGTGTTGGGCCTAAGGAATTGAGATAGGTTGATTCCATTTATTTTGATAGGAAAACAAAAATGAAAACTTGTCTTTCTCTTTATAAAATGTTTTGGAGCACACTCATTTTATTGTTTCTGGGTTGGAGCTTTATTCCGGGATGGATCTTCGCCGAAAGCGGCAACCTTATATCCAAGGGAGAGCAGGCCTTGGCCATGGGCAATATGGATTTAGCGCAACAGATTTTCACTCAAGCGGCGGCGGCTAATCCCGAGGGCTATCGGGCTCTAAAGTCCCTCGCGGAAATTAAATTCCAGTTAGAGAAGTACCAGGAAGCCAATGAATTGATTGATCGCCTATTGGCTTTGAAGGTGACGGGCGGACGGCAGGTCCAAATATTTTTGCAGAACCAGGCAGAACCTATCCCAGGGGAACTGATCGACGAAACGGTGGTGAAGATGGGGATAGTGAAATCTGAATCAGAAAAATTTTTAAAATCGCCCTCTGTTGTCCCTATAGAACATTATCGGATCTTTCTGCCCAATGAGGGAAAGGTAAAACTTTTGCCGAAGAGACAAACAAAAATCCTATATTTGGGCATCCCCCGTGTGATTCGGGAACGCGTCGTCGAGTTACGAGAAAAAGTCAAAAAAAAGATAATTGCCAATGCCGGGGCCGGAGAGGCGGTGGAGATGGTCACCCTGAAAAGAGGCTGTTTTGAAATGGGAAGCGAACAGGGCGGTCCTCTCGAAAAACCAGCGCATGAAGTATGCGTTTCGTCCTTCAAAATGGATAAATACGAGGTCACACAAAAGGATTTTCAGGCTAAAATGAATGGCAATCCCTCCCTGTTTCCTGAAGCGAATCTACCGGTCGACAGTGTGACCTGGATGGAAGCCCAAGAATATTGCCAGAAGGTGAGCAAACGATTGCCCACGGAAGCAGAATGGGAATATGCCGCCCGTGGCGGAACCACGACGCAGTTCTATTGGGGAGAGCAGATGGAAGCTGGGAAAGCCAATTTTTGCGACCGGGAATGCGCTCTCAATGTACGCTTCCCGGAGATTTCGGATCGATTCAAAAATACAGCACCGGTGGGTTCATTTCCTCCCAACCCATTTGGGCTTCATGACATGGCTGGAAATGTCAGTGAGTGGACTTTTGATTCTTACCGTGAAGGTTATTACATAATCAGTCCCAGGGAAAATCCGCGCGGCGCTCTTCTTCAAGTTTCCCAAAAACCCAAGGAAGGCGAGCCCGACAGTTTGTTTCTGGCGGAGCGGTCAGCCAGCCGCAAAGTGGTGCGGGGAGGGGCGTGGGAGACGAGTGCTTTCATGCTTCGGTCCTCCAGTCGCAAAGTATTTTATCCCGGCTACCGGATCGAAGGGGTGGGGTTTCGATGCGTCGCCAGTGTGGAGTGACCCTTAAGAATATTTTTCAGTGGCTGGTCTCACCACTTGCCTGAAGCGCATTGGGGAATTTTAAAATCTGGGAGACGACTTTTTGAATCTTGTTAAACAGTGTCAGGGGTACTTATGCCCCACCTGTGGATGCTCCCTAGTTCGGCTGGGAATTGACCCATTGTCAGCCTCAAGTACCATCTATCAGGGACAAGAATATCGCTTCTGTTGCGAGGGATGCGTCACCCTTTTTCTTGAAAACCCCGAATTATATTTAGAGGAAATCAAAGATATGGTGATCTGTCCCACCTGTTTAGGGGAAAAAGCAAAGGGGCAGGCATTGTGTGTCAACATCAATGGTGAATCGATTTATTTTTGCCGGTGTCCCTGCTGTATCGCCGATTTTCAAAAATCTCCAGAGTCTTTGGAAAACCTTATCCAGAAACGACCTCAATCATAAGCGCTCCAGATTTGAGGAATGAAGTGAGAATGGATATATCTCTTTCAAGAGAGAAAGTATCATGAGTCTAAACCGTTTCCCTCCCAAGATTCTGATAAACTGTGATCTATGAAACGTGTTTGGTTTGGGATATTTTGCCTGATCTTGATTTGGCCGGTAATGGGGAATACGGGTCCGGTGATGGACCTCGATCAGCTCCACAAGTACGTCAATAAAAAGATAAAGAGAAATGAAGCCGTTCTGCAAATCAAATCAAAAACAATTGGAGACGAGGGAGCCATATTTCTTGCCAACTCACCCCTGCTTCAGAAAGTCCGTAAACTGGTCCTCAATGATACGGGTATAACCGATACAGGTATTCGGGCTTTATCCAAATCTGCATTCTTAGGAAACCTCAAAATCCTCGACCTGGGCCACAATCAAATAAGGGACCGGGGAGTGCAGGCTCTCGCGCAAACCACATCGTTGCCCCGTTTAGAAAATTTGAGTTTATATCGAAATGATATTAGCGACGACGGAGCCATCGCCCTGGCCCATTCCAAAACCCTTGTCCGTTTGAAAAGTTTAAATCTAAGTTTTAACCATGTGGGGGACTCAGGGGCTTTTTCCATCACCTATTCTTTAAATCTTAAAAACTTGGAAAAACTGGATATGGCTGAAAACCTTTTGACGCAGGATGGAAAGGATGCCTGCCTTCGATTTAATTTCCGCCAACAATTTAAAAAATTGCACCGGAAAGGAGCCTTGAAAAATTTGGAAGGATATTTTATTGGAGACCAGGGTGTTTTGGCCTTATTAGAAACCCCGTTTGTTTCACAGATCACTGAATTGAATCTGACTCAAAACAATCTCAGTGACGCGGCAGTTCAATTAATTTTTAGTTCCAAAAATTTATTGAATTTAAAATCTCTTAATTTGGCGAAAAATCATATCACCAATCATGGGGCATTGATCATTACCCAATCCGGCCAATTGAAGAATTTAAGAGAACTTATTTTAAATTATAATTTTATTGGCGATGAAGGTGCGGAGGCATTAGCCAATTCTTTCTATTTATCCAAATTGAAAGTTTTAAGCCTTGAAGAGAATCCGATCAGTTCCATTGGGGAAAGGAAGTTGAAAAAATCGAACACTCTAAAAAATCTAATTCAACCCATTTTCGGGTTCCATTGAGTGGATTTGAGGGAGGCTTTTTTTCGGGAGAGTGGTTTCGTGCTGTTCTTACAGGTTTGCAATGAACTTAAGTGAAGGTTTGTGGGAGAGAGGTGCTTGTGAAATTTGTTTAAATTAGGAGAGTTGATTATGAATACAAGAATAGTTGAAATTTTTTCTGCAGAATGCCCGATTTGCAAGGTCACCCAGGAGATCGTGGAACGATTGGCCTGTCCCTCATGTGATGTGAAAGTGCTTGATTTGCGGGATAAGGAAAATTTCCGCCGTGCTTGGAAATTGGGGGTGCGGTCGGTGCCGGCAGTGGCGGTCAGTGGAAAGCTGCTGAAATGTTGTGAGGGGCGAGGGCCTTCAGAACAAGATCTGATAGCGGCCGGGTTGGGGCAGCCAATTTTCAACTGAAATGGTTTCTCCAAAAAATTAATTAAAATTTAAAGTTCTATTGGTAATAGTGTGCAATAAAAAACGGCGCTCATGAAGAGCGCCGTTTTTCTTTTTTTAACATCCCTCAAAAGTAAAACAGATCAATAGCGGTAATGTTCTGGTTTGTACGGCCCTTCGACTGGCAGGTTCAAATACTTGGCTTGCTGGTCGGTGAGGCGGGTGAGCTTGACACCTAGTTTTCCCAGGTGCAGGCGTGCCACTTCTTCGTCCAGAATTTTGGGCAGGGTGTAAACTCCCAGCTCATATTTCTTAGTGAACAGCTCGATCTGCGCCAGCACCTGATTGGTGAAGGAGTTTGACATCACGAATGACGGGTGCCCGGTGGCGCAACCCAGATTCACCAACCGGCCTTCCGCCAGCAGGACAATGCAATGTCCGTCGGGAAACGTGTACTTGTCGACCTGCGGTTTGATCTCCTCTTTTTTGATGCCGGGGAAGTTGTTCAGTTTTTCCACCTGGATTTCGCAGTCGAAGTGGCCGATGTTGCACACGATAGCGGTGTCCTTCATTTTTTCCAGGTGATCGATGCGGATGATGTCGGCACAGCCGGTGGTGGTGACGTAGATATCGCCTTCCGCGATGGCGTCCTCCATGGTGGTGACCTCGAAGCCTTCCATCGCTGCCTGCAGGGCGCAAATGGGATCGATTTCCGTGACCAGGACACGTCCGCCGTACGACCGCATGGAGTGCGCGCAACCCTTGCCGACATCGCCATAACCGGCGATCACGATAACCTTGCCGGCGATCATGATGTCGGTGGCGCGTTTGATGCCATCGGCCAGCGATTCCCGGCAACCGTAAAGATTGTCGAATTTGGATTTAGTGACCGAGTCATTGACATTCATGGCGGGCATTTTGAGTTCCCCATCCTCGATCATTTTGTAGAGCTTGTGCACACCGGTGGTGGTCTCTTCGGAGACGCCTTTAATTTCAGCCAACAGCTCCGGATGTTTTTCGTGCACGTATCCGGTCAAATCGCCGCCATCGTCGAGAATCATATTTGGACCCCGATCATTATCGAACGGGAGGGTCTGCGCCGTGCACCACCAATACTCCTCCTCGGTTTCACCTTTCCAGGCAAATACCGGGATGCCGGTTTTGGCAATGGCCGCGGCCGCATGGTCCTGTGTCGAAAAAATGTTGCAGGATGCCCAACGCACTTCCGCTCCCAGCGCCACTAGAGTTTCGATCAACACGGCCGTTTGAATGGTCATATGGAGAGACCCGGCGATGCGAGCTCCTTTCAAAGGTTTTTCTTTGCCATATTTTTCACGCAATGCCATCAAACCCGGCATTTCCTTTTCGGCCAGGATGATTTCCTGACGGCCCCAATCGGCCAGAGAAAGGTCTTTGATTTTATACTTTTCAGCGACGACAGCAGTCGAACTCATGTAATTCTCCTTCGTGGATAAATGGGGTGTTGTCTAAAGATCACTCCGCCATGGCTTGGGTTGGGCTTGGTATGGGAACAACCCAGCCAGCCGAATGCGGGTTCTAAAATTGTAAATTTAAATGCTCGTTGGTTTCCTGTCTTGCCAATGAAGTGCAGGAGTGGTTTGATTACTCTTTGACAAGGAACATCATTCTAGCAACGACATTTTATTTCGTCCAGCTTAAATCCCTTGACCCAATAAAAAGTATTGGCAGGTGGAGCCTCAATTGGACGTGATTTTGATGGTTTTATATAGAAAATTCTTGAAGCTTACGAATTTTTTGTTCTCCACCCGGTCGGTACGGAAATGCTGGCCGCACACACCCAGTTTCACCGCCAGACCGGGCAAGTTGGTCTGATACTTGGTTTTGGCTGTATGGATGATATTTTGCACGCTGTGGCGTGTTATCTGCTTATCCTTAAACGGCTGGTAAATGGTGGACCAGAAATCGCCCTCACCCTTGGCCAGTTTTTCCAGGAGCGTGCCGGTGTCTTGACCGTTATCTGTGGCAGGGGGTGGCGCGTCGGTCCAACCGCCGGCGTTGGCATTTATCAGGTCTTCCCGGTCAATGATGGGGTTTTTGCTGAACAGCAGGGCTCTCAGCAAAATATTTTTCAACTCTCGAACATTGCCTCGATAGTGATGGCTTTTGAGGAATTCGATAGCGGCGGAATCCAATTGCGGTGGCGTGAGTTCGTGAGCTACATTTTTATAAGTTTGGTGCAACCGGCCTAGAAAGTGGATGGCCAGATCCTCAATGTCCTCGCGCCGCTCACCCAGTGATGGGATGTGAAAGCTGAGGGCATTCAATCGGTGATACAAATCCTCGCGAAACCTTCCCGCTTCAATTTCCTTTAGCAGGTTTTTATTGGTGGCGGCGATCAAAAAAATCCGGGCATACCTGGATTGATTTTCTCCCAGCCTGACGAACGCTCCGGTGTCTAAAAAACGTAATAATTGCACTTGGGTTTTAGGGTCGGCATCGCCAATCTCGTCGAGGAAGACAATGCCGCCGTCGGCTTCTTCAAGAATCCCCTGACGGTTGGCTTCGGCTCCCGTGTAGGCGCCCTTTTTGTGGCCGAACAACTCGCTGTAGGTCAATTCTCCGCTGTAAGCGGCGATATTGGTTTTCTTGAGGGGAAGCTCAAAACGCTGGCCTTTGGCTTTTCTAAAAATCTCAGAAAGATGAGAGTAAATATTATTGAAGAAAAACTCCTTGCCCGTCCCGGTCTCGCCGGTGATCAGCAGGCACGGCAGACCCATCAAAGCTTCGAGCTCTTTGCCCCGGCTCCAGTGAAGCATCCGGTTGCAGATAGACTCCACTACCGTGTCGATTTGCTCGACCAGGTGATGGATTTTTGGACTTTTACCGATGACGTTGCCGAAATGATAGGAAGATACTTTGGGATCGCGATATTCGATTTCCTGGCGCAGTACCGCCATATCTTTACGAATTTTTTCGATTTGCTTCAGGTTGAAAACTTTTTGACTGATCAAGGTAGCAATGATCTGCAATATTTTTTTATGTTCTTCCGTGAAATAATTTAATCGGAAGCTGTCCTGATTGATGACCCCCAAGACATTGTTCTCGAAAATAATGGGAACCGCCAACTCGGATCGAATGGCGGATGACAGGTTATGGTAAAAACCCTGGGTCAGGTTGAAATTAGCCACATCGCCGACGGCCACCGGGCGGGCGGTGTGGGCACAATAACCGTTCATGGATTTCATTGCGTCTTGCAAGTCATTGCCGCCCACCATCAGCGGCGGAATCTTGTTCTTCTTCCACCCGCGTGATTTGGCCGCGGTCAGGACTCCCTGCTCGTCCTCGACCACCAACCAGGGCTTGCCATCAATGATTTCCAGCAGGGAAATGGTGCCACAATCCGCTCCCAGCAATTCGGAGGTTTTAGCCAGAATGTTGTGTAGAAAAGTCTGCAACGAGTTGTGTGAATTCGATAATAATTCCTCGATTTCACTGAGCACCTGAATTTCAATGTGGATGGGGCTTGCTTCCAGGATCAGCTCCTCGATCATGGAAGCGTGCTCCTGCAAGAGGCCTTTTTCAAAATTCGTGAATTCGTAAGGCTCGCTGGTGTAGTAATTGATGGCGCAGATGAATTGTCCGGTCTTGGGATTGAACTTGGGCACTTGGTACAAGGAAACCAGGTTGATCTTGCTGACGATCGGCTTCCTAAGGAATTGTTCCTCCATGATATTGAGGGTGAACACAGATGTTTGCTCCAGATCGTTCATCACCAGGCCATTTTTTGGATCGTATTTGATGATACGGTTGATAAGATTTTCTCCCTCGAGCACGCTGATCTGGTCCTTGTTGTTATAAATTCCGGCATGGTCCACATTCTTGGCATACACGGCAAGAATGTGGACCCGGTCGGATGTGCGGCTGGGGTTTCCTTGGCCTTTCTCTTCAGGGGTTGGAACCAATACCGAGGCCAGGGATAACTTTTCAATGAGATTGACCGCGGAGCGCACCATCATCCAGGAACCTTCTTTTTTACGCGCGGTATCCAGGTGTTTGGAAAAGGATATTTGCTGGTGAAACCGTTTGGCCTTTTCAATGAGGGCGCTGTTTTGCGTTAAAAAGGCGGTGATGGTTTCTATTTGGTGCGGTGTTAAAAATTCTCCCTCCTCATGCCAATCCAAGCTGATGGTACCGATGGGCCGCATTTGGGAGGTGATAGGGAAAACCGCCGTGCTTTTGATTCCGGAAATTGTCTCCAATGGATTGCGAAAGTTTTTCAACCCACCCGATAAATTCCAGGACACCACCACCGAATTCTCATAAAAAGCCTTGGACGTGATGGATTCTTTTGGCGAAATGTATTTGGTGATGCGGTGCTGGTTGGGAAGGTTTTGGCCGGTGACATAATGGCAAACCAGCATGCCTTCATACAAATCTTCAAGATAAATTCGAACCTTATCGCACTTGAAAATATCCTTGAGGCCGCCGCCGGTCCGGTGCAAAATTTCAGATAAATCCTCTTTTTCAAAATTTTTCAGGGCATTGCTTAATTTGTCGGTTTCCGTAATCAAGGGTTGCCTCAACAAGTGAGTAAAAAAGATACATAACTATTGGCATTATGGTAGGTGATGGGGCCAAAATCAAATATTTCCTCTGACCAGCGTCAAAAAGACGTGATATTAGGAAAAATTTTCCTGATTGTGCCAGAAGTCCAACGCACCGCGAAATCTACAATCGGCGCGTGATAACTATAACCTATTAATTTTAAATGAGTTACAGTGAAATTAGTGTTGGTTTTTGTATGCGACCTGGATGGCACAAAATTTGCTATTAAATTGTTAAGGAGATACGAGATGCTAATTGATAGGTTACTCTTCAGTGATAATGCTCCAAACATTTTAAAGAAAGCCTTGGACTTCCAGTCGCAACGGCAGCTTTTGATTTCGAGCAATATCAGTAATTTGGACACGCCTGGGTACAAGGCGAAAGATATTGATTTTAAAAGCCAATTGGTGAGTGCAATAGGCCGCAGTAATGATTTGGCCATGAAAGTCACTCACGCTAACCATTTTGGGCCGGGAGGGTCGGCCTTGAAAGCCATACAACCGCAAATTTTTGTTGAGCCGGATGCGCCACGTTCCAACGGCAACAACGTAAATATAGATAAAGAAATGGCGAAACTTGCCGAAAACCAGATTGCATACAGTGCAACCATTCAATTGATGAGTAAAAGAGGTTCAACCATTCGTGCCGCGATCAATGAAAGTGCCCAATCCTGATCGGGGCAGGGCACGCGTTCCAATTAAAAAAAGTCTATCCAGTTAAGGGTAAATAGGTATAAAATATAAGGCCATGGAAGACATCACCCTAAAAACCAATCTGAAGACAGTGCTCGATCCCGGATTTGGGAAGATTGGAGGCCAGCTTGCACCCAGTGATCCTCAGGGGCCTTCTTTTGCCAAAGCGCTTTCTGAATCCATTGAGCGGGTAAATACCTTGCAACAAGAGGCGGATCAGGCGATCGAAAAACTGTCGACCGGTGAGTCCAACAATGTTCACGGCGCGATGCTGGCGGTGGGTAAGGCCGACCTTGCCTTTCGCATGACCATGCAAGTCCGTAACAAGATTGTCGAAGCATATCAGGAAGTGATGCGCATGCAGATTTAACAATTTGAATCGATTGTTCTAACCAAAAAACCCTTGGATGTGTTTCCGAGGGTTTTTTGTTTTGAAGCCGCTTTTGACTGGTTGACAAGGCTTGGGAATTGGGAGATATTATTAAAATACAGCGTGATCGTAAACGGGCGAGGAGCCGGTTTTCATTAAAAATACTATAAAATTTTGGGTTGGGAGGTTTTATGAGTCGGCTTGCCGATTGGAAAATGATGGCGGCGGGAATGGTTGCCCTGACGCTGGTAGGAACTTCACCCGCTTGGTCTCAAGCTGGCGGCCATGCCAGTGTAGGCTTGGGCCATGGCGAGGAAGGCTTTTTGCACTTGCAGGAGATGATCAAGCATTTGGAATTTAGTTTGAGGATGGATGATGCCTCCTTCGAGTTAAAATCCCATGGAAGCATGGCTCTCAACCATGCCAAAGAAGCTTTAAAAC
>SMVA01303108.1_pt1 | contig 16617 bp, 12 predicted proteins | sample 2456451 | NCBI WGS metagenome assembly SMVA01 (sample SAMN11095933, study PRJNA526329) | marine sediment metagenome | biome: Marine sediment; feature: Surficial sediment; material: Deep marine sediment; isolation source: Hadal surficial sediment | place: Pacific Ocean | collected 2014-05 | depth...
CAGGCGTCACGAAACCAGCTACCACCGCATAAGCCACCAGGTAATCCCCCGGCGGCAGCTCCGAGAAGGTCGTTGTGAGCCCCGCACCGAGAAGATCGACATCACCCAGGGGCGTATCAGCCGAGAGGGAATAAAATGCCTGGTCCAGGTTGGTCGTGACTTCGATGGCCCCCCCCGGCACATAATGCGCGTTGACGCCCGTTGTCCCCCCGGCGGGCACGGCGATATCCATGGCCAGGGGAGTGAAAAATCCGGCTACGCCGCCGAATACGACGCGGTAGGTCATGGAGGAGAGGTCGCAGTCGGTCACCATCACATCCCCACCCAGATCAGTTGTCGCGCAGGCCTGCCCCGCCGGAGAATTGGGATCCTCGGCCGGCAGGGTCAGATCCACCGTCTCATCAAAAGTGAAGCTGTAGGGTGGGACACCACCGGTGGCAAAGATGGGCACCGCGTAGATCTGGCCGATACTGGCCCCGGGCAGCGACTCGGTGGTGATGACGAAGCCCGACGCCAACTTCAGGGTTGCCTGGTCAAAGGCACCCAGAGAGTCGGTCAAAGTGAATGCCGGCGAGAACAGGCCGGACTCCGTCGGAGTACCCGAAATAGTCCCCGCTGCCGGATCCAGGATCAAACCGGCTGGAAGGCTGCCCCCGCTCAGGGCCCAGGTGTAGGGAGGCGTCCCTCCCGCAGGCAGGAGGGTAGCTCCGTAAGGTATGCCAGGCTCTGCATGGGGCAAGTGATCCTGCAAGATCATCGGCGCGACCGGCGGGGTCACCGTGAGGTTCAGCTCCAGAGTCTGCTCGAGGTTGTCCGGGTCATCGGTCAGGAGATGGAGTTCGCAGAAATAATTCCCCGGCAGGAGGTCACGCGTGTCGGTGGTCAACTGCAGGGCGACCGTCTCGCCTGTGGTGTCGAACGGCTCGACGTCCCGGACACTCTTGCGGGTGTCGCGCACATCACTGATCCCCTGACCCGGTTCCAGCCAGGGACAGGAGTTCTCCACCGAGCCCGAGGCAGCCGATTCGATGACCCGAATGACGAAAGCATCACTGCCGTTGCTGGTGAAGGGCGAGGTGAAATTACCCAGGTTGCCCGAGTGGTAGACGAAGCGTCCGGCACCCATGGCGGCGGTACCCAGGGTGACCACCTCCAGATCGTCCTCTTCCGGGATCGCGGCCCTGGTGTCGGCCTGAATCGCCAGGAATGTCCAGCGCGGACCGGCGTCACCCCTGAAGGTCGTGTCAAAGTTGGTGGGCAGGTCGTCAGGTGACAGACCCATGGTGAGCGGGTCGGTCGCCGATTCCAGTGTGAAGGCCAGGGTGTTGTTATCTCCATCGGTGGGCGGGGTGAACATGAACAGTTCGTAGCCGGCCGGGAGGAAATTGGCAAAGCCCGAGAACTGGGCCTGCTCGATGACCACACCGCCACCCTCCCAGATATACTGGCGTACGATATCGGCGGAGGCGAAGATGGAATCCGAGGCCGCCGTGAGCCAGAGGACATCAAACGCTTTCAGCGTCCGGAGATCCAGGGCCTCCGGCACCAGAGCCTGCACCACGGTGAAGCCCAGGCGCTCCATCCGTTCCTGTTCGTCGGGGGTGGCGGATTCATTGACGTACAAAACGCTCTGGCCGGTCAGTCCGGGGGACGTGAGACCCTCCGGTGCAGGGGGGCGTGCCTGCTCCACCCGGTTCCCCTCCCCATCCAGCAACAGGCCGTCGGCATCCAGAGTCCAGCCACTGGTGCGGATCCGGCCCGGTTCGCTGCGCCGGCCGATACTTCGTGGCACCGGTGCCCCCATCTTCATGAGGGAGGCCAGCGCGCCTCCCGTGGGCGCGATCCCGGTGGTGGTCGCAGTCGCGGTCGCAGCGATCAGGCTCGGGGCGCCACCCAGATCCACCGACTCGGCATGGAACGAGACCGTTTCGCATCCCTGGTTCACCAGATCCAGGGACAGGGTGATGACCACACCCGCTTCCACCGACGGGTCGAAGGTGGCCGGCAGCACAAGGTCCGGGGGGGCGCTGACCGGGATCAGAAAGGTGCGCAGGTCCGAGCTGCCGCCGCTATCACGCACCATCACGCGGAAGACGGCGTTCTCGCATTTTTCAGGGGTCCCGAAGATGAAGCCGCTCGCGTCCAGGTCGAGGCCAACAGGCAGAGCCCCTTCGCGCAATTCGAAGGTATAGGGCGTGAAGCCTCCGGTCGCCTGGAGAAAAACAGTGGTGGGTGGCTCACCGTCCAGGTAGAACACTCCCTTGGTGGCGTCAGGAAGAGCCTCCGTGATGAAAACGAGATCTTCCTGGGCCATGACCGGAGCGGCCGCCAGAAAACAGGCCAGCACCGCCATGCCCGGCAAACCGGCCCTGGCCGGCACATCACGAAATCGTCTGTCGGAGTGCATACTTGTTCCCATTGTACCCCGAGCGCTGCCGCGTCGCTTCAATCGGTGCTGTAGATCTCCAGCATGTTGAATAAATAAGCGATCTCGGTGGCCGCGGTCTCAGGCGCATCGGAGCCATGGGTTGCGTTGCGCTCCAGATTGGTGCCGAATTCTTTGCGCAGGGTGCCATCCCCGGCCTTGGCCGGGTCGGTGGCCCCCATGACGCGCCGCCAGGTGGCGATGGCATCGGGACGCTCCAGGATCATGGCGACCACCGGGCCGGAGGTCATGAAACGGGTCAGATCGGCAAAGAATGCGCGCTGGCGATGCACGGCGTAAAATCCCTCCGCCTGCCCCTGGGACAGGCGCAGCATCTTGACACCCGCAATGCGGAATCCTTCCTTGAGAATGCGATCCAGGATGCGGCCCAGGTGGCCGGCGGCCACTGCGTCGGGCTTCACCATAGCCAGTGTGGTTTCCATGTCCGTTGACTCCTCAGTTACCGCTGTTGAGAACTGCCTGCACGGCCTCGCCGATGTCGGCCGGGCTATTCACCACCGTGATACCAGCGGCGGCAAGAGCAGCCATCTTATCGGCAGCGGCTCCCTTGCCCCCGGAGATGACCGCGCCGGCGTGCCCCATCCGCCGTCCCGGCGGGGCGGTCTGCCCGGCGATGAACGAGACCACCGGCTTCTTGAAATGAGCCTTGATCCAGGCGGCCGCCTCTTCCTCGGCGTTGCCGCCAATCTCGCCGATGAGAACCACGGCTTCGGTATCGGGATCCTCCCCGAAGGCCTGCAGGGCATCGATGAACTCGGTGCCGATGAGGGGGTCGCCCCCGATGCCGATACAGGTGGACTGCCCGATGCCACGCCGGGTGAGCTGGTCCACAGCCTCGTAGGTCAGCGTTCCGCTGCGGGATATGACACCCACCCGTCCCGGCTTGTGGATGCGGCCGGGCATGATGCCGATCTTGGCGGAGCCCGGCGAGATGATGCCCGGGCAGTTGGGACCGATGAGACGGGTTGCGCTGCGGCGCACCACCGGCATGATGCGGACCATCTCCATGGTCGGGATCCCCTCGGTGATACACACGGCCAGACCAACCTGTGCGTCGACCGCTTCCAGGATGGCGTCGGCGGCGAATGGCGGAGGCACGAAGATGACCGAGACGTTGGCCCCTGTGGCAGCTACTGCGGCCGCCATTGTGTCGAAGACGGGCACTCCTTCATGGGTCGTGCCCCCCTTGCCCGGCGTCACGCCGGCCACCACCTGTGTCCCGTACTCCGCCATCTGCCGGGTGTGGAAGGTGCCTTCCCGGCCGGTGACACCCTGAACCACCAGGCGAGTCTCGGGCCCCACAAAAATGCTCATGACTGCTCCCTGGCGGCCGCCACAGCCTTGGTGGCAGCGTCCTGCATGCCTTCGGCGACGATGAAGTCAAATTTCGATTCGGCGAGAATGCGGCGCCCCTCGGCCACATTGGTACCCTCCATGCGCACGATGACCGGCACCTCGACGCCGGCCGTGTCCACGGCGTTGGCAACGCCCTGGGCCAGCAGATCGCAGCGCAGGATACCGCCGAAGATATTGATCAAAACGGCCTTGACCGATTCATCGGAGATCAAGATCTTGAACGCATTGGAGACCTGCTCGGCACTGGCCCCGCCACCTACGTCCAGAAAGTTGGCAGGCTGCCCCCCCGCCAGCTTGATGATATCCATGGTGGCCATGGCCAGACCGGCACCATTGACCATGCAACCCACATTCCCCTCCAGCTTGATGTAGTTGAGGCCATGCCGTGACGCCTCGACTTCCAGGGGATCTTCCTCGTCGGTATCCCGCAGTTCCCGGATTTCCGGGTGGCGGTGGAGGGCGTTGTCGTCGAAGTTCATCTTGGCGTCCAGGGCCACGACCTCGCCACCCGTGGTAACCACCAGGGGATTGATCTCCACCAGGGATGCGTCGCTTTCCTGCGCGCAGCGAACCAGGGCCGCCATGAGCTTGACGGCGCTCTTGACCGCCGGTCCGGAAAGACCCAGGCCAAATGCCAGGCGGCGGGCCTGGAACGGGGAGAGACCCACCGCCGGATCGATGGACTCCTTGAGAATCTTCTCGGGCGTCTCGGCGGCCACTTTCTCGATCTCAACACCCCCCTCGGCGCTGGCGATCAAGGTCAGGCGCTCACTACTGCGATCCAGAGTGACGGCCAGATAGAGTTCGCGGGCAATATCGAGGGTCTCCTCCAGGAGCAGGCGCCTGACGACGCGGCCCGCCGGCCCGGTCTGGGGCGTGACCAGGGTCATCCCGAGCATTCTGGTGGCCAGTTCAGCGGCCATGACCGGGTCCTCGGCTTTCCTGACGCCTCCCCCCTTGCCCCGGCCCCCGGCATGGATCTGGGCCTTGACCATGCAGGGGCCACCAAGACGGCCGGCGACCTCCCGCGCTTCATCGGGTGTGCGCGCGACTTCGCCGCTGGGCGTCGGCACGCCGTACGTCCGGAGGATTTCCTTGGCCTGGTACTCGTGAATTTTCACCATGGCTCCGACACGAGCCCCTCCTGCTTCCGGGAGACCTGCAGGCGGCTCCCGGCCACCGGACGGTAAAATGACTCGTGGAAAAGGGAGCGGGATTGTACCAAGGCGACCGCACGGACACAATGCGGCGCCGGGCCCCACCGGCGCAGAGGGCACCAGCTTCAGCCGATTGCGCGGGAAGAAAAGATCACGCTGGACTCAGGAGCCGTTCTCCACGTGGATCTTCTTGGGGCGTAGACTCTCGGCCTTGGGCAGCGTCACCCGCAGGACACCGTTCTTGTGCTCGGCGCGGATTCCCTCCTGACGAATGGTGGCCGGCAGGGTGAAAGAGCGCCGGAAGAGGCCGTAGCCCCGCTCCATGCGGTGGAAATTCTCCTCCTGGACGTCTTCATCAAGGCGGCGCTCACCGGCCAGGATGAGCGAGTTCCCCTCCACGCGCACATCCAGGGAATCAGGGGCAAGGCCGGGAAGGTCGGCCAGCAGCACGATGTCGTCGGGGGTTTCGAAGATATCCACCGTCGGCGTCCAGCCGGGACGGCCGGTGCCCGGCTCCTTCTCTCCCCGGGATCGCACCATGGAGTCATCGAACATGTGATTCATGCGCTCCTGGATACGGAGCAGATCCTTGAAGGGGTCCCAGCGGGTCAGGGTCATGGAAACACTCTCCGGTCAAGGGTTTCAGGCTGTTTCTGATTGTACCATGGTCGCTTCGCCGGTGTCCTTGACCGCCGCCGCCCGGGGACGGAATACCAGCTTGTCGCCTTCCACGTCCACCAGGACCGTCTGCCCACAGGACACCCTGCCTTCCAGGATCTCCAACGCCAGAGGATCCGCCACCGCTCTGCTCAGAACCCGTTTCAGGGGCCGGGCGCCGTAGACCGGGTCAAAGCCCACTGCGGCCAGATGGGCCCGGGCCGCAGGCGACAGCTCCGCGTCCATGCCCTTGTCCGCCAGCAGGCGACGCAGGCGCTGGAACTGGATCTGGACAATCTCTTCGAGGTGCTCACGCGCCAGCGGGTGAAACATGATGATGTCGTCAAGGCGGTTGAGAAACTCGGGCCGGAACCGCTGGCGCAGGCGTTCCATGATGGCGGTCGACACGCCGTCATCCAGAATGCCGCCTGCCTCCTGGATCAGGTCGCTGCCCAGGTTGGAGGTCAGGACCACCAGGGTGTTCCTGAAGTTCACCACGCGGCCCTTGCCGTCGGTGAGGCGGCCGTCGTCCAGGATCTGCAGCAAGACGTTGAACACATCGGGATGGGCCTTCTCGATCTCATCGAACAGGACCACCGCATACGGGCGGCGGCGCACGGCTTCGGTCAACTGCCCGCCTTCCTCGTAGCCCACATAGCCGGGAGGAGCGCCCAGGAGGCGCGCCACGGCGTGACGCTCCATGTATTCACTCATGTCCAGACGAATCAGGGCGGACTCATCGTCGAAGAGAAAGTCCGCCAGGGCACGGACCAGCTCTGTCTTGCCCACTCCGGTGGGACCCAGGAAGAGGAAAGAACCCACCGGCCGGTCCGGATCCGACAGGCCGGCACGAGAACGCCGTATGGCGGCGGCCACCGTCTCAACGGCCTGGTCCTGTCCCACCACGCGCCGGTGAAGCCTTTCCTCCATCTTCAGGAGTTTGGTCACCTCGCCCTCCAGCATGCGGCTCACCGGCACACCGGTCCAGTGGGCAACAATGGCCGCCACGTCTTCAGCGTCGATCTCTTCCCGCAGGAGCGAGCCTCGCTTCTGAAGAGCCGCCAGCTCTTCCCGGGAGACGGTCATCTCCTTCTCCAGGTCGCCCAGTGTGCCGTAACGTAACTCCGCTGCCCGTGCCAGATTGCCTTCCTTCTCGGCCCTGACAGCCTCACTGCGGGCATCCTCCAACTGCTGCCCCAGATCGGCGATCTTCTGAATGGCCTTCTTCTCGTTCTCCCAACGCGCCCGCAGGCGGCCCCTCTCCTCGCCCAGATTGGCGAGGGTTTCCTTGATGGCTGCAAACCGTTTGCGCGCCACATTACTTTTTTCCTTTTTGAGGGCCTCCCGCTCGATCTCCAGTTGCACGATACGGCGCTGGATATCGTCGATCACCACCGGCACCGAATCGATCTCCATGCGCAGTCGGGACGCCGCCTCATCGATGAGATCGATCGCCTTGTCGGGCAGAAAGCGATCGCTGATGTAACGCTTGGAAAGGGTGGCCGCCGCCACGATGGCGGCATCCTGAATCCGCACCTTGTGGTGCACCTCGTAGCGCTCCTTCAACCCGCGCAGGATGGCGATGGTGGCCGGCAGCGACGGTTCGCCCACCAGAACAGGCTGGAAACGGCGTTCCAGGGCTGCATCTTTCTCGATGTACAGGCGGTACTCCTTGAGTGTGGTGGCGCCGATGCAACGCAACTCACCCCGCGCCAGGGCAGGCTTGAGCAGGTTCGCGGCATCCATGGAGCCTTCGGCGGCACCGGCCCCCACCAGCGTGTGCAGTTCATCGATGAAGAGAATGACCTCTCCCTGGGCGGACTCGACCTCCTTGAGAACTGCTTTCAGACGGTCCTCGAACTCCCCACGGTATTTGGCGCCGGCGATGAGAGCTCCCAGATCCAGGGATAATAGCCGCTTGCTCTTGAGTCCCTCGGGCACATCACCATCGGCGATCCGCCCGGCGAGACCCTCGACGATGGCCGTCTTGCCCACGCCGGGCTCACCCATGAGAACAGGATTGTTCTTGGTGCGCCGGGACAGGACCTGAATGGTCCGGCGAATCTCCTCATCCCTGCCGATGACCGGGTCGAGCTTGCCGCGCCGGGCAAGGGCGGTGAGGTCCCGGCAGTACTTGTCCAGCACCTGGAATTTCTCTTCCGGGTCGGGGTCGGTCACCCGCTGGCTCCCACGCACGGCGGCCAGGGCCTCCAGCAACTTCTCGGGGGTGACCCCGGCGGCCTTCAGGAGATCATGCCCGTGACTTCCCGCAGTGCGGGCCATGGCCAGGAGAAGATGCTCGGTGGAGATGTAATCATCCTTGAACTGGCGGGCGGCTGCGCGGGCATCTTCAAGGAGGCGAACCATGCCGCGCGACATTCCCGGATCGGCACCACCCTGGGTCCGGGGCCGGCGCTCGAGCTCGGACCTGAGATCGGCGCACAGCGGCGCAACCGCCACTCCCAGGCGGGCCAGGAGAGGTAGAACGATGCTCTCTTCCTGCTTCAGGAGAGCGAGAAGCAGGTGCTCAGGGGTGACTTCGGGATGGCCGGCGCGGGCGGCTCGATCACTCCCACGCGCACACGCCTCCTGGGCTTTCCGGGTCAATTTATCGAATTGCATGGACATGGATGTTCCTCGCTGAATTTTGACTGTGGATAGGAATCACCGGCAACTTGATCCGGTGCGCCTAAAGTGTAAGAAAAGGATGGCGGCAAAGAAAAAGTGGGCCGTTTTGGCGCAGCAGAACCAGAGGCCCTGCCCACCTTCGGTCCTATCTTGGTAGAAAAATCTTTATTTAGAGTGTTTGATGTGATCCGGACCGGGTCGGCACGACACTTGCGTCAACAAACAGGTGGGCCGGAGGGACCGGCCGGGAATCTGAATCGACAGAAAAGAGATCACGCGGCGGGCGCCCGCCCCTCTCGCCGGAAGGAGAGTTCCGCTACAGACCTGGAGAGAAGTCACCCGGCGCGGCCTTGTGGGAGGCCGCGTTTTTTTTTGCGGCCGCCACCGTGACGGCGGTTCCCGTCAGATGCTCCTCCATCAACTCCAGGCAGCGACGGGTGTGGGTGAGGAAGATATGGTGCCCGGATCCCCCGATCTCCACCAGGCGGATGTTGGCGTAGGATTCCGGCAATGCGCGCACGTTCTCCAGCGGGGCCACCTGATCCAGAAGGCCATGCAGCATGAGGATCGGAATCTTCGGCGCCCGCTCCAGCACCTCGTCCACCCGATAATTGAGCAGGCAATTCTCCAGGGTGGAGGTGAGTGAGTTCAGAGTGAACTTGCGGCTGTCCCGCAGGACCGCCATGGGGAAGCGCAGGACGTACTGAACGGACATGGCCAGGCCGCTGCGCCTTACCTGGGCCAGATTCTCGGCCAGGGAATGCTCGTTGAGCAGACGCCGGTAGCTGGCTGACCCGCGCCAGAAGTAGTCGTGGGCAGCCTGCGAGTCCTCGAAACGCGGCAGGCCCAGGAAGACAAGCCGCCCGACCTGCCCTGGATAGAGGGCCGCATACTCCAGGGAAATGAGTGCGCCAAGACTGTGCCCGACGATGTGAATGGGCTGATCAGCGCAGCCAAGGGCCTCCACCATGCGGCGCACCTCATCCCGATAGAACTCCACGGTGTAACTTGTGCGTGGCTTGGGTGAGTCGCCAAAGCCGGGCAGGTCCGGCAAAAGCAGGCGATAGCGATCGGCAAGGCTGCGAACTTTCTTGAGAAAATAACGCCGCGAGCCGGTGATACCGTGTAGAAAAAGGATCACCTGTCCGTCGGGGGGGCCGAGGACGGTGTGAGCCAGGTTCATGGGTTCCATCTTCTCCGCCGTCCATGCCGCCGGTTCGTGGCTCGTCTGGCCCATGAATCGAGGGGCCCTGAGATCATCCGTCCTGGAGCCAAGTCGCGCCTATCCTAATCGTCCTCATCCCGAGGGGTCAAATCCCGGATGCCATGGGGTTGCGGGACGGGTCCCCGCGGGCCTAACCTCGCTGTCGTGAACATCGCAGCCCCGCGCATCCTGATCCTCCGCACCGGCCACACCGATCCCACCATCCGCGCCAGGCACGGCGACGATGACGAATGGTTCACCGCCGCCATGGAGGACCTGGGTTGCCGCTTCACCCTGCGCCATGTCCCCCTGGACGGCATGGGTTCCCTGGCCGGCTTTGATGGGGTGCTGGTGACCGGCACCGCCGCCGCGGTCCGGGATCGGGCGGGATGGATGCGGCCCCTCACTGCTTTCCTCGGAGAACGCACCGAGGGTGGGCCCCCGGTGCTCGCGGTCTGCTTCGGTGCGCAGCTGGCCGCCGACGCCCTGGGAGGCACCGTCGAGCGCAATCCCCGGGGGTGGGAGATCGGCACCGTGGAGGTCAAGCTGACGGCAGACGGCCTGGAGGATCCGATCTTCCATGGCCTGCCGGAGCGGCTGAGCGTGCAGGCGACCCATGAAGACCATGTTGCCGAACTGCCCGCGGACGTGATCCGCCTGGCCGGGAACAGCACCGCCGCCGTCCAGGCGTTCGCCTGGGGCCGGCGTCTGCGGGCTTTGCAGTTCCACCCCGAAGTCGACGCTGCCACCATCAGCAGCCTTGTCCGCCTGCGGCGCGCGGTTCTGGAAGCCGACGCCCGCCGGCAAGGTGCCCTCGACGCGGTAACAGCCCGGGCGGCTGTGTCGGCGATCCTGACGGGAATCCGCGCATCCGGGCACGGGCGCGCCATCCTTGCCAACTGGGTCAATTTCTTTGTGCGGCGGACTCAGGCCTGAGCGAGCCGGAGACGGCTCAGCGGTCCCCTGCCAGAAGTTCGAGGAGCCGGCCGGGGTCCACCCTCGCCTCGCCGATGCGTGCGCCCCAGTGCAGATGGGGTCCCGTCACCCGGCCCGTGGCTCCTACCTGCCCGATGATGTCGCCGGCCGCCACCATGGTGCCCTCCGCCACATCCATGCGCGAGAGGTGGGCATACAGGGTGTAGACCCCACCGCCGTGGTCCAGCACCACGAGGTTGCCCGAAAAATAGAGCTCCCGGGCCAGCGCGACGCGGCCCCGGGCTGCCGCCGGGACCGGCGTCCCCACAGGCGCCGCAAGATCAGCGCCTGAGTGGGGACTGCGCGGCTTGCCGTTGAAGACCCGCCGGCGGCCGAAATTGCGCCCCGCCACGCCCGCCAGGGGACGCATGGTGGAACCGTCATAGAACTTTTCCGGCGTGGCCCGCGCCCAGATCTTCTTCAGTTCCGCAGACTCGAGCGCGATGCGCGCCGCGACCTCAGGCGGCGGCTCCACGTATTTGCCGGCAACCTTGAGCTGTTCGGTGGGATAGTCCCTGGCCACCACCGTGATCTCGCCGGCATGCTCCAGGGTGGCACTGTCGTCCCACTCACCACTCACCTCAAAGATATAAACCCCGGGTGGCGTGTCCAGGTCGATGCCGGCGAATGCGGCCCAGGTCCCGTCTGGGCCGCGAAGAAAGACCAGCTGGGTGTCAAGAAGCGTGCCCCGCAACCGGGCATCGGCGCCGATACCTGAAACGGTGATGCGCAACGCCGTGCCGGGGACAAGCCGTGCCGGGACGACCTGGATGGAAGGCGCGGCCGCGAACACAGCCGCGGGCCCGCAGGAGAAGAGCGCCAGGCCCAGAACGAGGCCCCGGGACACCATGAACACCCCGATCACATCCCCATGATGTTGTAGCCCGCGTCCACATGAAGCGTTTCACCGGTCACACCCGAGGACAGGTCCGAGAGCAGGTACAGGCCGCTGCGCCCCACCTCCTCCAGGGTGATGTTCCGCTTCATGGGCGCTTGCGCCCGGTGGATGGCCAGCATGTCCTTGATGCCCGAAATGCCCCGCGCCGCCAGGGTATTGAGCGGGCCTGCCGAGAGGGCGTTGATACGGATGTTCCTGGGACCCAGCTCATAGGCCAACTGGCGGACGGCATGCTCCAGCGCCGCCTTGGCCGAACCCATGACGTTGTAGCGGGGGATCACCCTGGCCGCCGCCATGAAACTCATGGTGACGATCCGGCCGCCGCCTACAGCTTCCATGAGGGGCACCGCGGCCGCCGTCAGGTTGACCAGGGAATAGGCGGAGATCTCCATGGTCAGGCGATATCCTTCGCGGGAGGTCTCAAGAAACGGATTTTCCAGCTCGGCACGGGGGGCATAGGCCACAGAGTGGACCATCATGTCCAGCCGGCCTGCCTCGTCCTTGAGAACCTGGAAGACGTTTTGCACGCTGGCGTCGTCGGTCACATCACAGGGCACCAGCAGGCTGTTCTCGCACTGGCCGGCCAGCTTCGCCACCTTGTCCTTGAAGCGCTCGCCCTGGTATGTGAAGAGCAGGCGGGCGCCGGCCTGATGGAGAGTCTGCGCAACCCCCCACGCCAGGCTACGGTGGTTGGCGACCCCGAAAATGGCGGCCACCTTGCCGGACAGGTCAATGGGATACATGGGTCCTCCTTCCTGAGTGGCCCCATTCTAGTCCGCCTCCCCCTCCGCCCTGCCACCCCCCGCTCATTGACAAGGAAGGGGCCTCTCTGTTCGAATGACGCGGGAGGTGGGAATGTTCGACATCAAGGCGGTACAGCAGGCTCTGGCCCGGGCCGGAATGGACGGCTGGCTCTTCTATCAGTTTCACGGTCTGGACCCCATGGCCGATCGTATCCTGCATCTGCCCCAGGGGCGCATGGGCTCGCGGCGCTGGTTCTACTGGGTGCCTGCTGCGGGCGAGCCGGTCCGCCTGGTCCACGCCATCGAAGCCGGCGCCCTGGACCAGGTCCCCGGACGCAAGCAACTGTACGTGGGCTGGCGGCAGATGGAGGAGATCCTGCGGGAGATCCTGGCCGGGCAGGGCAAGGTCGCCATGCAGTACTCCCCTGGCAACGCCATCCCCTACATTTCCCGGGTGGACGCAGGTACCGTTGAACTGGTGCGTGCCTGCGGCCCCGAGGTGGTCTCCTCGGCCGACCTGGTGCAGGAGTTCGAGGCGGTCATGGACGAGGCGCAGGAGAAGAGCCACATGGAGGCCTCCCGGATCCTGCCGGAGATCGTCATGGAGGCCTACCAGCAGGTGGCCCGGGGCGTGGCCGACGGCAAGCCGAAAACCGAGTATGAAATCCAGCAATTCATCATGGAACGGTTTGCGGACCACAACATGGAAACCCACCACGCGCCCATCGTGGCGGTGGACGCCCACTCCGGCGACCCCCATTTCGAAGTGCCGGCGAAGGGGTCCGCCCCCATCACCGCCGGCTCCTTCCTCCTGACCGATATCTGGGCCAAGTTCAGCGCCCCCCGCTCCATCTATGCCGACATCACCTGGACCGGCTACGTCGGCAAAGAGATTCCCTCGGAACACGCGAAGATCTTCGACATCGTGCGGCGTGCGCGGGTGGCAGCCCAGGATTATGTCATCGCCGCCTGCGAGGCCGGGCGTCCGGTGCGCGGCTGGGAGGCCGATGACGCCTGCCGCGCCGTGGTCCGCCAGGCTGGCTACGAAGAACGGTTCCTCCATCGCACGGGCCACAGCATCGGCGAGGAGGTCCACGGCAACGGCGCCAACGTGGACAACCTGGAAACGCGCGATGAGCGCCTGCTCCTCCCCCGGACCTGTTTCTCGGTGGAGCCGGGCATCTATCTTGAGGAGTTCGGAGTGCGTTCCGAAGTCAACATGATCATTCACGGAGACGGCCGCGCCGAGGTCTCCGGCAGGCAGCAGGACGAAGTCGTTCCTATTCTGGGATGAGCCGGCGCATCCAGATCTCCTCTCTCATCGTGAACGTCGTCTCCTGACGCGGAGGTCCTCGTGGACATCTACCTCTGGTCCATCGCCATCTATCTGACGTTTTTGATCGGCATCAGCGCCTACCGGAGCCGCCGCATCAAGACCCAGGCCGATTTCATGGTGGCCGGTCGTTCGGTGCCCATGATCATGCTTGTGGGGACCCTGGTCTGCACCTGGATTGGATCCGGAAGCCTTTTCGGCGGCGCCGGCCGGGCTTTCCGGGAAGGATTCTCGGCCCTGTGGATGAGCGCCGGCGCCTGGGTCGGAATCGCCATCGTCTACTTCCTCGCCCCGAAAGTGCGTCGCATTGCCCAGTACACCGTGCCCGACATCCTGGAGACCCGCTATACCCCGGCAGCCCGACTATTGGGCTCCCTCGCCATCATCATCGCCTACCTGACCATTGCCAGCTACCAGTTCAAGGGAGGCGGGCGCCTGCTGAACATCCTGGCACCCCAGATCGATCCCAATGTGGGGGCCGCCATCACCTGCGGCCTGGTGGTCCTGTTCACCGTATTGGCCGGAATGATGTCCATCGTCTCTGTTGACCTGCTCAACGGCATCATGATCACCCTGGCCATCCTGGTGGCCGCTCCCCTGGTGCTGAGTTCCGCAGGCGGGTGGTCGGAACTGACGGTGACCTTGCCGGCAACTCACTTCACCCTGGTGGGCCGCACGGGCATCGCCCAGGCCATGGGCTTGTTCTTCCCCACCTTCTTCCTGCTCATGGGAGAGAGTGGCATGTACCAGAAGTTCATGGGGGCCAAGGACGCGCTCACCGCGCGCCGGGCCGTCATCGGCATGATCATCGGCGTCATCGTGGTGGAGACGGTCCTGGCTGCCACGGCCATCTTTGGCGCCGGCCTCTACTGGAACGACCCGGCCTACCGGGCCGCCGACGGCACCTTCAACAGCGGCGCCACCGAGACCATCATTCTGCAACTGGCGCGGCACGACCTGGCCCCGGTGTTCGGCATCCTCCTGCTCATCGGCGGCGTGGCCATCATCTTCTCCACCGCCAACACCTTCCTGATGATCCCGTCCACCAATGTCGCCCGGGACATCTATCAACGCTTCATCAATCCCAAGGCCGGGGAAAAGAAGATCATCCTTGTTCAGCGCATGATGATCGTCCTTCTGGCAGTGGTGGCCTACGTGGCCTCCACCTTCTTCGAGAGCATCCTGGATATGGCCCTCTACGCCTACACCATGGTCGGGGCCGCGGTGACGCCGGCCCTTCTGGCCGCCTTCCTCTGGCGGCGGGTAACGGCTTTCGGGGGTACTCTGTCCATCGCAGCCGGGATGGGGACCAGCATCCTCTTCGCCATCCTCAACCGGTTGGGGGTGGACCACATCCCCCTGGGCTTCACGACCATGCCCCTGGATTACGAGTACGCCATCTACCCCGCCGCTCTGGCCTCCTTCCTGGGCCTGATCATCGGCAGCCTGATGACCCCGCCCTCACCCGAAGAAAAGTGGCGGCCCTTCTGGCCCGAGAAAAAGCAGGAAGCCTGAGCGGGCGGCTAGAGTCCCCTGGCCTGAATGGTCTCCAGGCCATGACCGTGGGGGCCGATTTCACGCTGGCGCAGGAGGACGGCGAAGACGATGCCGGCCAGGCTCAGCAGGCCGAACAGCCAGAGCATGGGCAGGTAACCGTCGGGATTGTCCGCGCCGGCGTTGTTGGTATCGTTGAGCCAACCGGCTCCCAGGTTGACGACTGTGAGGCCGATATTCTGGACCATGGTCATGAGGCCGTAGGCTGTGCCCAGGCGGCCCTCCTTCACCAGGTAGGGGATCGACGGCCAGAGCACGGCAGGAACCAGCGAGAACGAGATACCGATGAGGGCGGTGGAGACCCACAGGGTCCAGTTGGTGTAACCCAATACCAGGAAGACCGGCAGCAGCAGGATCGACCCGCCCGCCATGAACAGGCTGCGCCTCCCTATCCGGTCGACCATGAGACCGAACAGGGGTGTGGCGAAGATGGCCGCCAGAAACACATAGCCGTTGATCTCGCCGGCCTCGGCCAGGGTCAGGCCGTGGGCATCCTGAAAATATTTGATGGCGAAGGTGCTGCGGAACGGGAAGATCACCGAGTAGAACGTCACGGTGAGGCCCACGATGTACCAGAACGAGCGATCGAATTTCCAGATCTCAGACCAGTTGATCCTGTCCGACGGAGCAACACGCCCGAGCTCATAGCGCGACTCGGCCGTCTTTTCCAGCAGCCAGAAGATGGCCGCCGCCGCCAGGGCCACGGCTCCAAACCCTACAGCCAGAAGCAGGGGTCCCTGCCAGCCTGAGTCGTAAACGCTCTTCGCCCAGGACGGTGAGAGATCGGCGGCATACGACCCGGCCCTGGCAATACTGAGATTCAGACCGAAGGCAAAGCCCAGTTGCTTGCCCTTGAACCACTGCCCGATGGACGCGGTGATGGCGACGATCATCGATTCGGCACCGAGGCCAAAAACGAGCCTGCCGGCGGCCATCATGACGAAGTCATCGGCAAGAGCGGTGATGATGGCCCCCAGCAAACAGATGGCAGTGAACACCAGGGTCGAGAAACGGGTACCCAATCGGTCCACCATGATGCCGCCGATGAGAACCATGATGATGTTGGGGAAGCTGTAGATCGCATTGAGGACGCCGAGCTGGGTGCTGGTGAAGCCCAGTTGTTTCTCCAGCAGGTCGGCAAGAGGTGCGATGGAGTCGTAGATGTAGTAGTTGCCGAACATGGCCAGGCTGACAAACACCAGGACACCCCAGCGCAGGAGCGGCGGCGGGACGGGCTTCCGGGCTGAGAGCAGGTCCGGCATCATTCACCTCGCAAGGTTGCGGTACAGACCCGCGCCTGCCGCGGCCATCCTCACCACAGTACGGGTTGACAGGCTGATGCAGCCTGTCGGACACCGGCAGATGGCCGGGGAACATTCAGGCTCGCACAGCTTGACACATCCCGGTGGATCACGGAAGGGAAAGCCAGCCGGCAGATTCCAGCTTCAGGCCCCGGACCCGGCCGGAACAGTGCTTGGCGGCGCTCCACCGGCATGGCATACTTGCCAGCCTCCACCTGGAGAAACCCGCGCATGTCTCTGGTTCAAATCGACAAGCTGGTGAAGGAGTACGACGACCTGCGGGCCGTGGATGAACTGGATCTGCACCTGGAGGCCGGCGTGGTGCTGGGCCTGGTGGGGCCCAACGGCGCCGGCAAGACCACCAC
>SMVA01037653.1_pt1 | contig 16609 bp, 17 predicted proteins | sample 2456451 | NCBI WGS metagenome assembly SMVA01 (sample SAMN11095933, study PRJNA526329) | marine sediment metagenome | biome: Marine sediment; feature: Surficial sediment; material: Deep marine sediment; isolation source: Hadal surficial sediment | place: Pacific Ocean | collected 2014-05 | depth...
ATCGGCGGTTCGGGCCGCCTTCTCGTCGCCGGCCGTCGTCACGGTCCCAACGGCGCGGTAGGCTTTGCCCGATGTTGGACGATCCAGTCTTCTGGCGACGGACCATCGTGCCGTACGTGATGGCCGCAGTTGCGGTCGTCGTCGCGATCGTCGTCCTCGGGCGGGAGATTCACGAGCACCTGCGGGCGATGGAGAACTGGATCGCCGGGCTCGGCATTTGGGGTCCGATAGCGTTCGTCGCACTGATCGTCGTCGCGACGTCACTGCTCGTACCCGACACGGCACTGGCGATCGCCGCCGGAGCGCTGTTCGGATTCGTCGTGGGCGGCATCGTCGTCGTGGCCGGTGGGCTTCTCGCGGCCATGGTGCAATACGCGCTTGCTCGACGCCTCCTGCAGGGCGCGATCCAGCGTGAGACCGCCCGCCGGGCGAGCCTGCGGTCGATCGTCGAGGCGGTCCGCCGCCGCGAGATCGGGATACAGGTGCTCGTCCGGCTCACGCCGCTGGGACCCGCGATGGTCAGCTATCTGATGGGGGCGGCCGGGGTGCGGTTCGGCGGCTTCATGCTCGCGTGCCTGGTGATGATCCCCGCCTTTCTCGTGGAGGTGTACTTCGGCCACGCCGGCGTGCATGTCGCGTCGATGGCGGGCCGCATCCGCGGCGGGTTCGACCTCCGGGACGGGCTTCTGCTGGGCGGCCTGGTCGCCGTCATCGTCGTCATGGGCCTCGTCGGGCGGGTCGCGCGGCGGGCAATCCAGGAAGCCGCGGCGAAAAGTAAGGCCGCCCCGGGGTCCTGAGGGTGGGTCTGCGCGGGTTATACGGGTTTTCTCGGCTGCCGGTGTTCAGGCCGTGGCTCGTTGTGCCGAGTCCGATATCGGTTCAGAAGTCAACGGGCACCCAGCCCTACAAAAAGGAGTCAGTCATGACTACCCCCAACTTCAACGAGCGCGACAACAACACGGCCATCGAGTACGACGGCACCACCAACGAGATCAGCAAGGGCTGCCTTGTCAACCTCGACCACGACGGCACGACGATCATCGCCCGCGTCATCGAGTGCACCGAAGGCGAGACATGGACCGCTGAGATCACCGAGAGCAAGATCGACAGCCTGCAGATCGGCTCCACGATCCAGTTCGAAGATTGTCACGTCTTCCGCTGCGCTGCATGACTGGAACACAACGTCTGGAGTCCTGTGAGAGCCCGCCCCTGGCGGGCTTTTTCTTTATAGTCAACGACGGTGGCACGGACTGAGGTCATGATCGTCGGCGCAGGCCCGCTTGGTATCGAGCTGGCCATCGCCTTCAAGAGAGCCGGACTCGATTGCGTGCAGGTCGACGCCGGCCAGATCGGCCAGACCATACTCGCCTGGCCGCCGATGACGCGGTGGTTCAGCTCCTCGGAGCGGATCACGATCGCCGGCGTGCCCATCCAGACGGTATCGCAGGAGAAATGCACACGCGAGGAGTACCTGGCCTATCTCCGCAGCGTCGTCATGCAGTTCGATCTCGACATCTGTACGTACGAGCGCACCCTGGATATCAGCCGGGATACCGATGCGTTCTCCGTCACGACCCGGACGCGGGCCGGGAAGGTCCGGACCAGGACCGCCCGGTACGTCGTGCTGACGACCGGCGGTATGGCGGCGCCCAACCGACTGGGCGTCCACGGCGAAGATCTCCCGCATGTCAGCCACGTGCTTGCGGATCCGCACACCTACTTCCGCCGCGACGTGCTCATCGTCGGCGGACGGAACTCGGCGGTCGAAGCGGCGCTGCGGCTGCATCACGCCGGGGCCCGCGTGACGATGTGCTACCGCGGCACGTCGCTGGGCGACGGCGTCAAGTACTGGTTGCGGCCCGAGATCGAATACCTCATCAAGAAGGAACGGATCAAGACGCACTTCGAGACCGTCCCGATCGTGATCCTGCCCGACCGTGTGGAACTTCGGACCGGCGGCGGCGACACCGTCACGGTGCCCGCGGATTTCGTCCTGATGATGATCGGTTACGTCGCGGACATGTCGCTGTTCCGACAAGCCGGTGTCGAGTTAACCGGTGACCGCGAGGTTCCCTCGTTCGACAGACAGACGATGCAGACCAACGTGCCGGGGCTCTTTGTCGCGGGGACCGCGATCGCCGGCACACAGCGCTCCGGTGTCCGCGTCTTCCTCGAGAACTGCCACGTGCACGTGGACCGGATCGTGGCGGCCATTACGGGCGGAACGCCCCCGCCGGAACCGGAGCCCGTGTTGCTACCGGAGGCGTAGCGAGTCTATTTCAATGCGGCCTTGACCTCGTCGAACGGGACCTGCACACGCGGGTCGTCGGTGACCCATGCGTAGGCCACCTTGCCGTCGGCGCCGATGACGAACGCCGATCGCTTGGCGACACCCTTGAGACCGATCAGGTCCTCGTGCAGGACGCCGTAGGTCGCAGACACCTCCTTGTTGAAGTCGGACAGGAGGTCGAACGGGATCTTTTCCTGGGTCCGGAAGTGATCGGTCACGAACGGGCTGTCCACGCTGATACCGAGCACCTTGGCGTCCAGGGCCTCCCACTCGCTCCACGAATCACGCATATGGCACATCTCGTCCGTGCAGACCGGGCTGAACGCCAGCGGGAAGAAAAGCAGCACGACCTTCTCCTGTCCGATGGGAACCGTCACCATTTCTTTCGGACGGACGGGAAGCGTGATCGCCGGTGCGGCATCGCCTGTCTTGATCGTCATGAAAATCCTCCGTTGGGACCGAACATCCTAGCATCTCCCATGCCGACCTGCACGAAGCCCCAGAGACTCGACACGCTCCGCGAAAGCGGTTGGCGCTCGAAACCGATCAAGCGTGAGATCCACGACAACTTCGTCGCCGCCCTCGCCCGAGACGACGATCTGTACCCGGGGATCTTCGGCTACAACGACACGGTCATCCCCGACCTGAACAACGCCCTCATCGCGATGCACGACATCCTGTTCCTCGGTGAGAAGGGACAGGCCAAGAGCCGCCTCATGCGGCTGATCGTGAGATTCCTCGATGACGAGATCCCCTACCTGGATATTCCCGGTTGCCCGGTGCACGAGGACCCGCTGAACCCGATCACCCAGGCGGGCCGCGAATTGGTCGCGAAGCTGCCGGCCAACGAGATACCCATCGCCTGGTGGCCCAGGAAGGACCGATACGCCGAGCGACTGAGCCCCGGCACCAAGTTCGCCGACATCATCGGCGAGATCGATCCGGCGAAGCTTGCCGGCGGAACGAGCCTGGGCGCCGAAGACGCGTTGCACTTCGGGCTCATTCCCAGAATGCACCGCGGGATCTTCGCCCTCAACGAACTGCCCGACCTCGACGAGCTCGTCCAGGTGGGGCTGTTCAACATCCTGGAGGAACGCGACGTCCAGATCCGCGGATACCCGGTCCGGTTCGAGATCGACGTGCTGATCCTGTTCTCCGCCAACCCCACCACCTACAACCGGTCCGGCAAGGTGATCCCGCAGCTCAAGGACCGCATCGGCTCCACCATCCAGACCCACTATCCGCGGCAGCGTGAGACCGGCATCGAGATCACGCGACAGGAGGCAGGGATAAGCCTCGACGGCGAATACCCCGTCGTCGTACCGCCGTTCATGGAGGAGATCATCGAGCAGATCTCCATCGGCGCCCGTGCAAGCAAGTACGTCGATCACCAGTCGGGTGTCAGCGCCCGCACATCGATCGCCAACTACCGCACCATGGTCGCCAACGCCCGGCAACGTGCGATCCGACTCGGCGAACATCCCGCCGTGCCGCGGATCAGTGACCTCGGTCACCTGTACACGTCGTGCATGGGCAAGCTCGAACTGGACATGATGGGCAGCCACCAGATGTCCGAGCGGCAGGTGATCGACGCGATCGTCGCCGATGCGATCAAGGTCGTCTTCGACGAGTACGTCGACGAGCACGGGCTTGCTGAGATCTCCGACATCTTCGCCAAGGGCGTCAAGATCGAGGTCGGCGACATGCTGCCGTCATCCAGCTATGCCGAGCGGCTCGAGCGCGTGCCGCCGGCATGGGAAAAAGCATTCGAGGTCAACGCCGCCCGGGATGACGCGGTCCGCGCGTCATGCGTCGAGTTCGTCCTTGCCGGCCTGTATGTCACCGACCGGATTTCCCGGGCGCAGCACCATGGACGGATCACCTATGAGATCGCGTGAGGGGCTCGGCGGGATCATTCACACCTACCAGGGGTACGACCCGAGGCACTTCCCACCGCCGACACGCGAGCCGCCGGATATGGTGACCGGTGCGTTCGAGCACATGCTCGCATACGGATCCACGCGTCGGCTGACCGAAGAAGAACTCGCCCGCGCCGTTCACCTCGACCCCAGCGAGATCAAGGGGCTCGGCCCGTCGATCGACGCGTTGATCGCGATGCTGCTGGAGCGCAAGGCGAAGATCCTCGCGCGGTGGGAGACGGTCACGGTCCGTGACCGGGCCCGACGCGACTTCCACGAGATGGCGGCCGGGATGAAGCCCCCGGCCGGGCTTGTCAAGCGTTTCGAGCGTGACGTGCGCGAGGAGCAGCTCCGCGACCTCGAGTCGCTGTGGTACCGCGCCGGCGACGAACAGTCGCTGTTTGCCCGCGAGCTGGTGCACCTGGTCGCCCGGCTCGGCGAGAAGTACCAGGTCGACGAACTGGCATCACGGTACGAGTTCACCGGCCGCACACCGATGGACGTGCCCGAGGCGTTGCGTATCAAGGAAGAGCTCGAAGCGATCGACCGCCTGCTCGAACAACTCCGCGAGGCTCGCGAGACCGCGCAGATCGGCATCATCGACATGGAAGCGTTGTCGGAATTCGCCGAGCCGGGCGACATGGAGCAGCTCGCGGCGTTGCAACAGCAGATCGCCGACTACCTGCGCGAACTCGCCGATCGCCAGGGCCTCGAATTCACGGCCGAGGGCTACCAGCTGACACCGAAGGCGTACCGGATCTTCCAGTCGACGCTGCTGGAGCAGATCTTCAGCGATCTGCAGGCGGCGCGGAGCGGCCGTCACATGGGTCCCGTCAGCGGCGACGGCGCCGTCGAGATGCCACGTACGAGACCCTACGAGTTCGGCGACTCACCGGCGCACATGGATATCACGCAGTCGCTGATCAACGCGATGCTCCGCAACGGTCCCGGCCTGCCGATTCGGATGGGCCCCCAGGACATCGAGATCCACCACACGCGGAACACGCCAAAGTGCGCAACGGTCGTGATCATGGATATGAGCGGATCGATGCGTTACGACGGCCAGTACATCAACGCCAAACGCATGGGTCTCGCGCTCGACGGACTCATTCGCAGCGAGTACCCCGGCGACTACCTCCAGTTCGTGGAAATGTACACCTTCGCAAAGCCGCGGCACGTGTCGGAGATCCCGTCGCTGATGCCGAAACCCGTCACGCTGTACGACTCGGTCGTCCGGCTTCGGGCCGACATGTCCAACGAGCAGATCAGCGAGTTCGACATCCCCCACCACTTCACCAATATCCAGCGGGCGTTACAGATCGCTCGACAGTTCCTCACCGCCCAGGACACGCCCAACCGGCAGATCATCCTGATCACCGACGGGCTGCCGACGGCGCACTTCGAGGCCGAGCAGTTGTACCTGCTGTACCCGCCGGACCCGCGGACCGAGCAGGCCACGATGCGCGAGGCCCAACTGGTCACCCGCGAGGGGATCACGATCAACATCTTCCTGCTTCCCAACTGGGGCCAGACCCGGGACGACGTGCAGTTCGCCCATCGCATGGCCGAAGCGTCCGGGGGACGGGTGTTCTTCACGGGCGGCAGCGATCTCGACCGGTTCGTCGTGTGGGATTACGTCAAGCGTCGCCGCACAATAATCGGCTGATCAGAACGCGTCCTTGTAATGCCGCACATCCGGCTTACCACCCTCCGGCCAGACGATCGCGATCGCATCGATGCGGACCGGCAGGTCCCGGTACTTGCGGCGGCGGCGCAGCCGCGCGGCGAATCGCTCCAGGTGACGCTGCTTGGCGCGGGTGAGCCCGGCCTCGGGTGGCGGGGTCGCGCTTGACCGCGTCTTGACCTCGACGATCACGAGCGTCCGCCCGCCGGGATCGACTGCAACCAGGTCCGCCTCGTCCCGGCCAATCGTCAAGTTCCGGTGCAGGATGCGGTAGCCGTGTCGCGTCAGCCACCGCGCGGCAAGCCGCTCGCCTCGTTCACCGAGCGAGACCTCCACACCGCACAGCCTCTGCCAGAGCCGCCGGACGAAGGTCATCGGCCATAGCGTGACATGGCGATATCGAAGAGCCGATCGGCCATCTCCTCGAGGTCGTCGTGAACGCCGTCTTCGAGCAGCGAATCGATGTAGCGTTGCCACTCCATCTGGCTCCGTTGCATCCGAATGGCGGCCTTCAAGCGGATCTGGACGTCGGTATCGTAGATACTGCGTGACTGCGGTTGCTCCAACGCGACCACGTGCAGCCACACGGTGCCGGCGCCCAGCTGGAACGGCGGGCTGGTGTCACCGGCCACGAGACCCCTGAGCGCCTCCTTCATGACGGGGCTCACCTCGATGTCGGTAATCCCGCCCGGCCCGGCCTTGAACGTCTCCCACAGGCCACCGTCGTCGAAACCAAGTTCCTCGGCGATCACCGCGAACGACTCACCGGCCGCGAGGCGACTGGTCACATCCTCCTTGAGCACGGCCTGCGTCTGCGTGTTGACCCGGATTCGTGCGAGGGTGACGGTGGCGGCGGGGTTGTAGATCTCGTAGCGACGCTGGTACTCGCGCTCGATATCCCGCCATGTGACCACGACCCGCGGCTGGATCTTCGCGATGCGGATATGGTCGATGAGCACAAGATCCTTCTGCTTGCCAAGGTACTGGTCGAGTTCATCGCCCTCACGCCGCCGCCGCCGCTCGGCGCCCGACTTCGTGCCGCCACCCTTGCGGATCTCCTCGGCGTAGACGCGGTCGAGCATGGCGAACAGCCCCATCTGCTCCTGCTCGGACAGCGACGCCTCGGACTCGGCGAGGATGAGTTCGTTAAGGACGGTCTCCCGCAGCCACTCATTGATAATCCTCAGGAATATCTGTTCGAGATCGACGCCGCTGTGCTGCTCGGAAGCACGCAGCAGCCGGTCCTCGACCGGCTCAAGAAATTCGTCGGCGAAGATCGGCCGGCCGTTGACGTGGCCAACGAGGCTGTCGACGATCACCGATTCGCCGGGTCGGGTCGGATGCAGGACTTCGCGAACGTTGAAGTCATCGAACCAGATGATCGGCGCATCCGAGTCATCTTGAAGATCCCCGATCGCGGCGGCAAGGACGGCGGCGTCTTCGGCGTTGACTTGATCGTCCGGGACCTTTTCGGCGAAGTCGGCGAGTGTCACCGGTCGCGCACTGCCTTCACGCGGTGCGGTCATCGCGCGGTGGCACGCCACTGCGGACAACAGCCAGCTCCCGAAGACAACTGATCCCGCGATGGTCCTGGCTCTCAACATGTGTCGGCAACACCTTGCACCGGCCTCGATTGTATCGCGTCGGTCGTCTATACTCGTCCGCATCACTCTTTCGCACTGCTTCGAGGTATACCGATGAGCGACAATGAGCCTGACAGCACTCCCAAGATCATTGTCGACACCGATTGGAAGGCCGAGGCACAGGCTGAAAAACAGCGGCTGGCTAAGAAAGCCGAGGAAGCAGAGGCCAAGGCCGGTGGGAAATCCGGTGAACTGCCCCAGGCGAACTTCCAGATGCTCGTGGGAACGCTCGCCTCGCAGGCGGTGATGGGTCTTGGGGCGGTCCGCGACCCGAAGACCGGCGGTGTCGTCGTGGACCTGGAGGCGGCGCGGTTCGCCATCGACCTGCTGGCCGTGATCGAGGACAAGACCAAGGGCAACCTGACGGATGAGGAGACCAAGGAAGTCTCGCAGGCGCTCGCCGAACTCCGGGCCCGCTTTGTCCAGGTCTCCGATGCGGTAAAAACGCAGGTCGCCGCGGGGGTTGCACCGCCGGTCGTTGATCCGGGCTAGTGCAGGAACAGGAAACGCCAGACCGACCAGCTTGCGATCAGCAGTAGCAACAGGCCCTGGGCACCCAGCGCTCGCCGCGGCAGCGACGCGACCCACACGATCGGCATGAGCACCGCCCAGGCGAGCAGGTAGCGGTCGTAGACGACGCTGTCGGTCAGTACGTACAGGCTGCAACCGGTGACCAGCGTCCAGAACTGCAAGCGATGAACCACACCGACGCGGTCCTGCGGCGACGTCGCCCAGCCGATCGAACCCAGTGCGCCAAGTGCCGCCGCCCCCGTCACCGCAAGCGCTCCCAGCAGGACAGCCTGCAACAGGGCCGATCCGGTGATCCGGGACACCGCCAGGGCCGTCAGGCCCAGGTAACGCTTCACATCGAAATCAAGGATCGTCATGGTCTCGGCAAGTGACGGCCGCGCCGCCAGTGCGAGCACAAGCCCGAGCCCGGCGCCGAGCCCGACCAGCCATCGCCGCGCGGCGAACCGCCCTTCCAGCAGCGCCGGCCACAGCAGCACCGCCGTCATCGGCACCATCGCCGCCACCAGGTACGTCAAGCTCGCCGGGGCCAGGCCGAGACCGTGCGCCCCCTGGTACTCGGGCGACACCAGCCCCCCCCACCGGACCATCAGCGGCACACGACTCAAACCCGCGATCGCGCACGCGGCCCACCACGGCCAGCTGCGCCAGCGGTCGCGTTCGAACGCCACCAGCACGATCGCTGCGGCGAAAGCGACCGCGTGGATCCGCAGGTGAAGACTGATCCCCAGCAGACAGCCAACCAACACGGGCCCGACGAAGGTCCGTTGCGTCTGACGCGAGTCGCCGAACCCCCACACGAAGACCCACAGCAGCCACAGCGACCACCAGATGAACGACGGCTCGCTCATCAACAGTTGCCCCATCGCGGCATTGCGGGGCAGCAGTATGTAGCACGCCGAGACGAGCGGCAGCGCCGGACCCGCCAGCCCGCACCGGCGCGCCAACAGCAGCAGCGGCACGACGCCGGTGACAAAGAAGAACACCGACACCAGCCTCAGGTCGTTGAGCTCGGGGCCGACCAGTTGCCCACCGATCGCGTACGACCAGATCATCGTCGGGCCCTTGGTCTCGGTGAAGTCGATCGCGGTCTCGACCGACCAGCCCCGCGCGATCAGGTCGTCGATCGGCGCGCGGATGAACCGCTCGTCGTAGACCGTGCCCTTGTCGAGAATGTTGGTCGCGTACCGCAACGCGAGACCCGTGACAGCCACCAGGATGACGGCACCGATCATCCACGGGCGGTTGGTCGTCGTCGGTTCGTTGTTCACAGCGTCTCGCGATCGGCGCGCGACAGTACCAGATCCAGTCGTTTGACGCGCCGCGTCAGGGGCTCGCGCACCCGCGTCGGCGGGCGGACGTCGTTGGCCCACAGGTACCGCCACGGCCAGAGGTTGTTGGGGATCGCGTACACGTTGAATCCGGCGTTGGTCAGCGGGCGCAACACGTCGCCCGGCGTCTGGGTCTGATCACGCCACCACTTCGGAGACAGTTCGACGAGGATCTCGATGTCGCCGGGCGCGGCCTCGATAAACCGGTCCATGCCGCGCAACACGGCGTCCTCGTCGCCCTCGACATCGATCTTGAGCATCTGTGTCGTGCGGATCTCGTCGGCTTCGAGCAGGTCCGACAACGGGGCCGCCTCGACCTCGGCCTCGGTCGCAAAGCCGCGCCGCCGCAGGGTCGTACTCAGGCCGATGTTCTGGACGGGCCCCTGGTAGATCGAGCAGGTACCGGCCCGGTCGGAGACGGCCTTGTTCACGACACGGACCGATGAGGAACCGTTGCGATCGACGTTCTGCTTGAGCGTCCGGAAGATCCGCGGCGACGCCTCGATGGCAACGACGCGGGCCCCCTTGTGCGCTGCCAGCAGCGTGTGGTAACCGATGTTCGCGCCGACGTCGACGAACGTCCGCCCGGCCTCGAGCCGCCGGGCGATGAACGCCGTGATGTCCGGTTCCCAGACACCGAACAGGTACAGGTACGTCTGGATGAGGTCCGGAAGTCGGCAGGGCAACTGCGCCCCGAACCCGGTGGTCGCGGATACCTCGACCGGGCCGCGTACCAGGGCCGTCAGCCGCATCAGGGCGAACATCGACCCGAAGACCGGCAACAGCATCGCGGCTCGGACGAACCGCTGCAATGGACCGACCCGTTCGCGCGGTGTGGCGAGCCGGCGCAGCACCGCGCGGTGCGCCGAGGCCACGGCCGGGATGAGCCCGTGGTCGCCGTTCACCCGGTGGACCGCACGTACTTGCGATAGATGCGCACAAAGTCCCCCATCACCACCGCGAAGTCGCTCAACCGGAGCTTGGAACCGTCGACGTCGTGCCAGCTCGTCAGCGGCAGTTCGTAGATGATCTCCATGACCGGCGGCCGATCCGTGCCGCGTCGAGACGCGATACACCGGGCGATGATCTCGACGTCGAAGATCCACTTTGAAAGAAACGGTTCGCCGAACAGGCCGGCAAGGTCGTCGGTGACACGGAAGACCTTCGCGCCGCACTGCGTGTCGTAGACGGGCAGTCGCAGCGTCGTCGCCACGATGGTCGCGAAGACGCGGCCGATGTAGTGCCGTGCAAGCTTGCGGCGGATAGAGCGGCCCAGCAGGTTCACGCGGGCGCCGAACACCATCTCGATGCGGGCATGCTTCTCGAACACCGCGAGGAATGCGGGCAGTTCCGCCAGCGGCGTGGACAGGTCGGCGTCCCAGAAACCCACCAGGTCCGGCCCGGTCTGGAGCGCGGCGAGGACGCCCTCGCGTACGGCCCCCGCCTTGCCCTGGTTGATCTCCAGATGCATGACGTCGAACGCCGGCTCGTCGCGGCACAGTGCATCGAGCACCTCGGCCGTACCGTCGGTGCTGCCATCGTTGACGAACAGCAGCCGCACGTCGCCGGCTGTGGCGGCAAACGTCCGAAAAGCCTGCGCGTCCAAGCGCTGGGCCTCGTTGTAGCAAGGTACGACCAGGACCGTCTGAAGCATCGGATCACTGTCTACGGATTCTGGGGACGGCGTGTTCTGAGGCTTCTAGAGCAGGTCCGCCAGCACCGTATCGGCCAACAGCAAGCCGGCCCGTGTGAATCGCAGGCGGCCGCCGGATTGTTCCAGCAGCCCTGCGGTGGTGTACCGATCGACGACCGCTCGCCTCAGTTCGCCTCGGTCGCCGACTGACAGCAACGATTCGAGCCGATCCAGCCCGATGCCTTCCATCAGCCGCAGACCCAGCATCAGTATCTCGCCGATCCGACCATCCTGGTCCAGCTGCTCCTGCCCGGTGATCGGCGGCAGCAGGCGAACCCGCAGGTATTCGCCGAGCCGAGGGACGTTCTTCCACCGGATGCCGTTGAAGTGACCGGCCGCGCCCGGCCCCAGCGGCCACCATGATCCGTTGCGCCAATAGAGAAGATTGTGTCGGCAGGCCCGGCCCGGTCGCGCCCAGTTGCTGATCTCGTAGTGCTCGAAGCCCGCCCCGGCGAGCCGGTCGATCGTCGCCTCGTACATGTCGGCCTCGACGTCCTCATCGACACGCTCGATCGCGCCGCGACGCAACTTTGCCGCCAGCGGCGTATTGGGCTCGTATGTCAGGTTGTAGCAACTCAGGTGCGTGGGCTCCAGGGCGAGGACCGCATCGAGATCCGTGGCCCAGCCGTCCAGACGCTGGCCGGGTATCCCGAAGATCAGGTCCAGGTTGACGTTGGTGATCCCGGCCGCCCTGGCCAGCTCGATGCCCCGCCGGACGTTCTGAGGGTCGTGGGTCCGCTCCAACGCCTTGAGCAACACAGGGTCGAACGACTGGGCACCCATGCTCAACCGGTTGATGCCGCCTGCCACCAGGACATCCAGCAGCTCGGCACTCAACGCGTCGGGGTTGGCCTCGACCGTGAACTCACAGTCCGGCTGGAGATTCAGATCGGCCCCGATGGCCGCAAGCAGCCTGGCCCACAGGTCTGGTTCCAGCAGCGTGGGCGTACCGCCGCCGACGAAGATCGTCTCCAGCGGACCGCTCAGCCACGGGCCTGCGGCCCGGATTTCCTCGATCAGGCGGTCCGTGAAGGCCGTGTGGCGACTTTCCGGCCCGGTCTCCACCAGGCTGTAGAAATCGCAGTAATGGCACTTGTGGAGGCAGAACGGCACATGAATGTAAAGCCCGGTTGGGCCTGGGCCCCACCCGTTACCTGTCGGAAAGGGCAGATCAGCCGCCGTGGAAATCGGCGCTTGGTGACCGGCATCACTGCTGGTAAGCTGGGCAAGAGGGATCATCGTCAGGATCGCCGAGGGGCAACTGGATGATAGCTCCCGAGCATGGAGGCGCTGAGATGGGCATTTGCCTGGCCATGGCAATCACCGACGGTGGCGAACGTCGCTTCCCATTGAGGGGTTCATGCACGGTGCTCGGCCGTGACTCGCGGTGCGACCTGAGGGTCTCACTGCCGTCGGTGGCCATGCAGCACTGTGAGATCAAGATGGACGGGGACACCCTGACCCTCCGGGACCTCGATTCCCCGACCGGGACCTTTCACAACGGGACCAAGGTCCAGTTCGCGCTACTGGCGCCGAACGACCGCCTGACGGTCGGCCCGGTGACGTTCGTGGTTCGTCACGATCAGGCGACCCTGTGATCTCACGCTGATTCCGTCGCCGCGTCGTCTTCTGTCGTCGCCGCGGCCTCTCTCTTGCGGGCGGCGGGGGTCTTCTTCGGAGCGACGGGCTCTTGCTTCTTCCGGGCCGGGATCCGGACGTTCATCCCGCACATGCTGCAGCGGACGACCTTTCCTCGTGCCCCCTCCGGCACGACGAGGATCCGCTGGCAGGACAGATTGGGGCACATGATTCGGATGAGGCTGTTGTCGGTCACCGTACGCTGGGTATCGGCATGGATGCCGCGGCGCTTGATCCGGACGACCAAGCCGGTAACCTTCCTCCGGCCCTGGGTCACCATCGCATGAATCAGTACGACCTCGACCATGCCGATAACCGGCGCCCCCACACGGCTGTGGTCGGGCTCCAGTGGGGTGACGAAGGCAAGGGCAAGATCGTCGACCTGCTCACGGCCCGGCACGACGTCATCGTTCGGTACAACGGCGGCGCCAACGCCGGCCACACGGTGGTGGTCGGCGACCAGCGGTACGCGTTGCACCTGATCCCGTCCGGCGTGTTCTACCCGGACAAGATGTGCGTCATCGCCAACGGCGTCGTGGTCGATCCGGAGGTGCTGCTGGAGGAAATCGACGCCCTGGGGGACCGGGGCATCGAGGTCGGCGACAACCTGATCCTCTCCGACCGGGCCCACGTGGTGATGCCGTATCACAAGGAGCACGACGCCGCCCTGGAGGAGGTCCTGGCCAACACCTCGACGGGCGGCAAGAACCTCTCGATCGGAACCACAAAGCGCGGGATCGGCCCGGCGTACGCCGACAAGGTGCACCGCTCGACGGCCATCCGCGTCGGCGACCTGATCGACCCCGACCGCCTGCTCCCCAAGCTGCGGCTGATCTGCACGATCCGCACCGCGGAACTCGCCGCCCTCGGCGTGAAGGCGCCGCCGCTGGACCCCGACGAGCTCACCGATCGTTACACGGGCTACGGCCGGCGGCTGCGGGGGAATATCCAGGACACCGTGTACCTGCTGCACGACTGCCTGGCCGACGGCCGCCGTATTCTCTTCGAAGGCGCCAACGCCTGCCTGCTCGACATCGACCACGGGACGTTCCCGTACGTGACCAGCTCAAACTGCTCGGCGCTCGGTATCCCGGCGGGCACGGGCGTGCCGGGCAAGTACATCGACCGCGTGATCGGCACGATGAAGGCGTACACGTCCCGCGTCGGCGAAGGGCCCTTCCCCACCGAGCAGGACAACGCCCTCGGCGACCGGATCCGCGAGCGCGGCCACGAGTACGGCACGACCACCAACCGCCCCCGACGCTGTGGCTGGCTGGACCTGGTGGCAGTCAAGTACTCGGCGATGATCTGCGGCGTGACGGGGCTTACGTGCATGCTGCTGGATGTCTTGAGCGGCTTCGACCAACTGAAGCTCTGCACCGGCTACCGACTGCCCGACGGGTCGACAACCGACCGGTTCCTGCCCGATGCCGCGCGACTGAGCGGCGTGGAAGCGATCTACGAGACACTGCCCGGCTGGACCGAGGAACTCGACGATGCGACTGACCGCAAGGCACTGCCGGCCAATGCACAACGCTATCTCGACCGGATCGAGTCGTACGTCGGCATCCCGATCGAGATCGTCAGCATCGGGCCGGAGCGGACGCAGACCCTGGAAGCGGTCTCCTAGGTCTCCCAAGAACCTGCCGTCCGACCGCCGCGTAGCACTGACACCATGAGCCAGACCGGAACGCATACTTCGAATCGGGGCGCCGCCGCGCCAGACCTGCCGCCGAAGCGGCTGCCCGAGCACGTCGCGATTATCATGGACGGCAACGGCCGGTGGGCCCAGGAACGCAACCAGCCACGCATTGCCGGGCATCGCGCCGGGGCGCGGTCTGTCCGCGACATCGTGACCGAGTGCAGCCGCGTCGGCATCAAGTACCTCACGCTGTATTCGTTCTCGACGGAGAACTGGAAGCGGCCGCAAGAGGAGGTGCAGGCCCTCATGGAGCTCTGCGTGGAGTACCTGGCCAAGGAGCGACAGGAGCTTACCCAGAACAACATCCGCTTCCTGCAGATCGGCCGCCGCGAGGGACTCCCGAAACCCGTGCTCGACGAGCTGGACCAGACCACGGCCCTCACCGCCGGGTGCACCGGCCTGACGCTGTGCCTGGCGATCAACTACAGCTCGCGTACGGAGATCACCGACGCGGTGCGTGCGATCGCCGCGGACGTCAAGGCCGGCCGGCTCGACCCGGACACCATCGATGAGCACACGGTCAGCGCGCATCTTTACACAGCGGGCCTGCCCGATCCCGACCTGCTGATCCGGACCGCCGGCGAACTACGGGTTTCCAACTACCTGCTGTGGCAGATCAGCTACGCGGAGATCCACGTCACCGACGTGTTCTGGCCGGATTTCGGTGTCGACGACCTGCACCGGGCGGTGGAGGATTATGCCTCGCGTCGCCGCCGCTTCGGCGGAATCGATCAGCCGGACGCTTAGATCTATATGCTAGTCTATACCGTCTACACTAGCATATCCGAGCTGCACGACAAACTGGAACACACGCCCTCTTTCCAGCACGCCACGCGGATCGTGTAGCGTCATCGTGAAGCGGATCGCCGCCGGCCACGGCCGACCGTAACCGAAGAACGTTTCAGAAACGGTCGCCCCGGCCGCCGCGATACCGAGACCTGACGTCGTGCCCGGTGGCTGGTCGTTCGCCCCCGACCCAATCCCGAACCACTGCAGCTCCACGGCCCGGTCGATCGGCCCGCCTTCGGCCGTGTCGGCCGGCGTCCATTCGATCGTGATCGAACTGCAAACGGCGATGACGTGGTTCGTGAGCCCCTGGTCCACGCGGTGCATGCCGGGCGCCGCCCGTTCGGCCCGCGGATAGAAGAGCGCCCGGGCCATCACCTCGCACTGATGCTCCGGCGGGTCCGCAACACCGTCGCCGTCGGCGTCGAGGACCGCCATCCGAATGTCCGAAAGAGCTGACGCCGCCGCGTCGACGCGCCCGTTGACAATAACCGCGTCGTCGATCCGCGCCGTGGACCGGAACCCGCGTTCGCCCAGCGTAAAGAGGAACACGTTCGGCGATCCGCCGTCATCGGCGAGGATCACGGGCTGGCGGGCCAGCAACCACCGGCCCGCCGGGGGCTGCGTGGCGTCGAGCACGCCGTATTCACCATCCACCAGGTAGTCTCCGGGAGGATCGGTGGCGTTGCGTTGGAACCGCGTCCGTACGAGCGTACGCTGACCGGTGCTCCACGGCAGCAGCGGCGCTCCGCGATCCACCACCGCGTCGATCGCCCACACGACGCTGTCGTCGCCCGGCAGACCGGGACCGCCCCCCTTGCTCCGCTGGACCGCCGGCGCTGCGGCCAGTTGCACCGCCGGGCCCCAGTAGACGCGGGCCGCCGTGCTGCCGCCCTTGCGATTGATCCCTGCGGTACCGCGAAACGTCGACACCGTCACCGCGCCATGCGTGAAGAACACGATCTGGTCGGCGCGTATCACCCGGTCGGGTTCAAGCCATGGTGCGAGAAGCGGCCCCGGCAGGTTGACGTCGTTGGGCACGGCAACGCAGCGGATCGCCAGGAACCCCTCGCGGCTGAGGTGTTCGAAGTCGTGGCGTAACGCGCGCTCGATCGCCGCGGCCTGGGCCAGGAGGTCCGTTGTCGCCGCGCCCACGGCCGTCACTGCCCCGGCCGCCCGGAACACACCCGACACGACGGCCAGGAGAATCACAAGCACGAACACGGCAACCATCAACTCGATGAGGGTGAAGCACCGTCGCATCGAGCGCGACACTACCCGTAGAAACGCCCTGCTCCGGAAGTCCTGCGTTTCCGCAGTCGTTGAGTGTCATGGGTGTCAGCGTCGCAGCACGCGTCCGCGCGAGCTGATCGCGATCAGACCCCGACGGATCAG
>SMVA01159301.1_pt1 | contig 16608 bp, 16 predicted proteins | sample 2456451 | NCBI WGS metagenome assembly SMVA01 (sample SAMN11095933, study PRJNA526329) | marine sediment metagenome | biome: Marine sediment; feature: Surficial sediment; material: Deep marine sediment; isolation source: Hadal surficial sediment | place: Pacific Ocean | collected 2014-05 | depth...
CGCCGAGGACAGCAAGACCTTCGCCGAATTCAGCAACGGGTTCCCCTACATCATCTCAAGTCTGAAGAGCCTCGTGGAGACCGGAGAGGGCCTGCCTTCACCGGGTTGATCCGGCCATGCCTGTGCAGGTAGGTGGACTGATTCCAACCTACCTGCACGGGCCTTTTGGGGGTTACGCCACCACCACCGTCTTGGTATTGAGAAACTCTCGCATCCCGATATCGGACAGTTCACGGCCGTAGCCGCTCATCTTGATCCCGCCGAATGGCAGCCGCGGATCCGAAGCGACGAAAGCGTTGACGAAACAAGCCCCGGCCTCGAGCCGATCTCGGGCCACCCGCTCCCCCAATTCGAGGTCCGCAGTGAAGATGGCCGCCCCCAGCCCGAACTCGGTGTCGTTGGCGATCCGCACGGCGTCATCAACATCCCTGGCTGCGATTACCGCGGCCACCGGTCCGAAGGTCTCTTCGTGATAGACGGCCATGCCTTCTGTCACATCGGCGAGGAGCGTGGCCGGGTAGAACGCACCTGGACCTTCGGGCACCTCTCCCCCTATGACCAGACGGGCACCGGCGGCAACAGACTTCTCCACCTGGTGGTGTAAGTCATCCCGCAAATCGACCCGCGCCATCGGGCCCAGCGTGGTCGCCGGGTGCATGGGATCCCCCATCACGGCAGTGGACATCTCGGCCGCCAACAACTCTGTGAACTCCTCGACCACCGGCTCTTCGACGATGAACCTCTTGGCTGCGATACAGGACTGGCCACCGTTGATCAGCCTGGAGGTAGAACATGTTGCTGCCGCCCGTTCGAGATCTGCATCGGCCAGCACCAGATAGGGGTCGGACCCCCCTAACTCGAGGACCGTCTTCTTCAAAAGGCTTCCCGCCTTGGATGCGACGGCCCGACCGGCCGGATCCGAGCCGGTGAGTGTGGCAGCCACGATCGATGGGTGCTCGAGCACCTCGTCGACCCGGCTCGACGGCAACACCAGCGTGCGGAACAGCCCGTCGGGGAAACCCGCCTCGACGGCAAGTCGGTCGATGGCGAGGGCACACCCGGTCACGTTGGAGGCGTGCTTGAGGATGCCGCCATTGCCGGCCATCAACGCCGGGGCGAAGAAGCGATACACCTGCCAGAGCGGAAAGTTCCAGGGCATCACTGCGAGCACCACGCCAAGGGGTCGGTAGGCGAGATAGCTTTTGGGCCGGTCTGCCTCGATATGTTGGTCGGCCAGAATCCGATCGGCATTCTCGGCATAGTGACGACAGCCCCAGGCGCACTTGTCGGTCTCGGCCAAGCCCTGGGCAAGGGGTTTGCCCATCTCCTCGGCCATCAGTTGAGCGAGCTCGCCACGTGACGCTTCCAACAGGTCGGCCAACCGCATCATCGGAACCGCCCGATCTGAGATCGGGACATTCGCCCAGTCACGTTGGAGCGAGGCGGCTGTCTCGATGCAGCGCCGCACGTCTTGGGTTGAAGTCTCTTCGTACTCGGCGAGAAGACGACCGTCGGTGGGACTGAAAGAGGAGATCATGGGCGCATTATGCCCAGGCGAGACGGCGGGGAGCCGAGCGGGATACCTCTAACCACTCAAAGAGATGCACATGGGAGAAAGCAAAGGGGCTCTGTGCCGCAGTGCCGGGCTAGCCACCCTGAGCGTTTGAGATTCGGCGGCGACAGCACCAACAATCCATCACTCGAATGGCTTCTAACTATCGGTGGGGGGAGGAGCGTCCGACCGGTCTATCAGAATGGGGCTCCAGAAATCGCCCTCCATCGCGTCCTGCTTCGACGCCGCAATCCACGCATGGTTGCTGCAGGCGACGCCGTAGGGAGTGATGAAAACCGCAGGCGACTTACAAGCTGTGCAGCGATGTTGCTTCGTCTCGGGTGTGACCGTCAGGTCGACGACGGTCTCGGTTCGATCCTTCTCACGAGGTGGCAATTCATACGTCGGATCGTCAGGCCAAAAGGCAGCCGCATTCCGATAACGAAGACTCACATGAGCACAGGTCTCGCAAACGAGTCGCTCGAGACCCGCGGTGACGGTGCTGGTCGTCACCGGATGATCGCACGTTTTCGACAACGGTTTCATGGAGTCCACCTCCTCTGGCTGTGTCGAGACTGAGCCTCGCCAACCTAGTTGTGATCAGGCTATAAGGCCTTTCCCCTGGCGATAGGACCGAATCGAGGACAGCCAACATGACTAGTCACCGTCGCCGTTTCGATGACAACAAACGACCGTGTCTGGCTGATCAGATCGGTTCAGATCTGGGCCAAATCGACCTTCAAGTCGACCCGGAGTTCGACGATCTAAGCCTCATCAATGGTCATGAATCCTCGGGTGAGCCCGGCCGAATCCAGATCTCTGCCACCACTCATCAGTTGCTGGGCGATGAATTCGAATGTCAGGCCCGCGGCATGGTCGAGGTGAAGGGCAAGGGCTCGATGAACACCCGGTATCTGGTGGGGGAGAACCCGGTCTGACCGGCAGGCTCGATTACGCAGTTCATCGAGATTGCGAGGGTTTCTTCGCCCCATATGGCTTCGCCAATGGATGTCGGTCGAGCCATAAGACCGATCCCAGCCAACTACACCCTGGAGGCGCAAGTAACGCAGGAGGCAGCGGCGGGTAAGGCTTCGAGACGCGCTTCTCCGATCGAATCACCGCAGGAATCACAGACGCCATAGGTGTCATCGTCGAGCTTGACGAGAGCACGGTCTATGTCCCTGATCGAGACATCGAGCGACCGGGCGGTCGCCGTGGTGGCGAGTCGCTCCACTGCCTCGGTGGTGCCGTCGCCGATTCTTTTGCCGAACCCGATACTGGCACCCTCAGCCGGCGGCTCTATCAGGCGCTCTAGCTCAGCCGTCAGCTCCATACGGCGAGATCTCAGCGAGACGGCAATATCCTCCAACGCGTGGCTCAAGCCAGCAAGCGTATCGACTTGAACGCAGGTCAGACTGGAGCAGACACCGACGTTACGCCGGAAGATGGTGAAGTCAGTGAAGCAATGGTGTACGACGTCCTATGAGGGCGTGAACACCGAGTTCCCCTGCAATCCCTGAATCATCGCCACCATTCGATCGTCTCGGCTACTGCCTGATCCAGTGGCGTCGGCTGCATCCCAAATGCCTCGGTGAACTTCTCGCCATTGGTGACAAAGTCATTCTTGAACTCGTAGAGCATTTCGTTCAGCTCCCGGACGGTCGGGTTGAAGAGACCCATCATCCGGAGCAGGAGCTCGGGAACGGGCGAAACCTTGATCTTCTGCCCTAACTCGTCTCCGATCATTCCGATGATCTCGGTGGTGGTCCGCGCCGGTGCATTGGGGACATGCCACACCTCGCCTACTGCACGGCCGTCCGTGCCCAGTGTTGCCAGCACCCGGCTCAGATCCTTCAAGTAGGTGTAACTGTGCTTGGTCTCCGGATCCCCGATTACCTGAGCCGACTTGCCGTCGAGGGCTCTTCCGATCACGCGCTCTCCCAAGGGGGACTGCCACGTCGCACGGGGGCCGAAATAGCTCGAAGCCCGGGCCGTCGCCAACTCCAAGTCACCCTTGTCGCTGAGCTCGGCAAGCTCCTCGGCCATCTCCAATCTCACCGTTCCCTTGCGGGTGTGCGGCTTCATCGGTGTGCTCTCGTCGATGGCGTTTCCGCCGCTGTTCCCATACATATACAAATTCTCGAATGAGACAAACCGGGCGCCGGCGACCTGAGCCGCCGACATCACACCTCTTTGCAGAGGAGGGAACTCCTCCGGCCAGCGGTGGTAGGGAGGGTTGAGCACCTGATACACGACTCCTGCCCCGCTCGCTGCGTCGAGTGCGAAATCCGGGTCGGCTGCGTCGCCAGCCATCTGCTCCACTTGGGCGGGGACAGGGGCTGTCCCGGAACGGTTGACCACCCTGACCTGGTGCCCTCTCTCGACCAGCTGGTCGACAAGGGCAAGACCAACCGGGCCGGTTCCGAAGATGACATGTGTTTGTCCCATACGGGCACTCATGCTGCCACAGACTCCATCTCGGCGTCTTGTCGTCGAGGTGGCACTCAATCCCGGTTAACCCAAGTCCTCTGACTCATCATCAGCCGAAAACCCTCAGTCGATGACGATGGTTGACGAGCGTAGGGTCCATGCCATGCCCGGACACGAGAGCACAGAAACCGGATCGGACGGTCTCGTCATTGCGCTGGGCCCCAAGCAACTTGCATGCGTCCTAGCGGTCGCTAGATCGGGTGGATCTCGCTCGCCTTTTGACCGCGCCTCCGATGCGTTCATGACAACACCCATTGTGCCAGACCACCCTGATTGGCTGATTCGTGTCTCTCGTTACACGAGGGGTAATCGGAAGTATCACCAGGCGATGCCCGGCGTCGGGCTGGACGGCACTAGACCGACTGACGATCCCGATGCTCAACGGTCCCGTCGGCGTGGAGGGCGAATCGGCCATCGGTCCGGGCGTGCACCGGATCTGACCTATCCCAGGGCCAGCCTCCGAATTGGGTTCGTTGATAGTCATGAACGGCGGTCTGCAATTCCTCGGGTGAGTTCATGACAAACGGCCCCAGTTGGTAAACGGGGGCCCCGATCGGTCTGCCCTGGAGTAAGAGGAACTCTGCGGGCTCACCACGGTTTTCGAGAGTGACGCTCTGTGTGGAATCAAGCCTGACACCTACCTTGGCTTCGACCGAGCTGTCATCGACCGCCACGTCGTCCCCGAGAAAACAATGGAGCATCCGGTTGACGCCTTTCGACGTTGGTGGCAGCAGCCACGAAGCGCCAGAATTGAGACGAATCAGCCAAATGGCAAGGTCCGAGTTCGGTTGAGACGCCCACGAATCGGGCGGCGGTGAGGGAGGGGTGTGGTCACCCATCGATCCAGCGATCAGATCGACCGATACTCCCTCGGCCGGTGAGATGGTGGGGATCGACTCGCTCCACAACATCCCAAAATAGGGAGGGACCATCTTCGACTCGGGTGGAAGGTTGAGCCAGATCTGGAATAGCTCGAGGGGGTTGGACCGGTCTTCTTCGAGGAGTGGGAACATCTCGGAGTGCATGATCCCGCTTCCCGTGGTCAGCCATTGGACATCGCCTTCGCCGTAACGAGCCGTGGCGCCGAGAGAATCAGAGTGGTCTACATAGCCTTGGCGAACGACTGTGACCGTCTCGAATCCACGATGTGGATGCTGAGGAAACCCGGGGACGGCAACCCCGTGATACATGCTCCAACCCTTTTGATATGAGAAGTCAGCGCCGAGGTTTCGACCCAGCAGTGACTCATCGGGGCCGAGTGCATCGTTGCCGGCCGGGTAATAGTCGACGTGGTGCACGGTGAAGATGAAGGGGTCTCTGCCCTCCCAAGGGAACCCGAGTTCAACCAGTTCGAGAACGGCGCTCATTCAACTCCTCTGACCATCAGCGTCGATAGGGGATCTGCTCTAAACCGGAACCGGCATCAATTCGTATATGTCGATTGCATAGTTGCCGTCGCCATCGCTGAGATACGGATGGCCATCGGCGAGACCGCGGGCTGCTGCCATATCGGTGGCTTCGACGATCGAATACCCGGTGAGCGAGACGGCGCTTCCGGATGACCCGTCATCAACCACAGAAGTGCCCGGGCCAAAAGGAGTTCCCAAGTCGGTGAGTGCCGGACCCACTTTGTCCATCCACACGCCCCATTTCGCCGTGACGCCACTGGCTTCTTCCTCTGACATATCGGCCATATCGGTGGCATCACCCTTGTAGACCATCATGAACTTCGGCATTTGCTTGTCTCCTCCTGCATCGTGTAGCGAAAACCAACCCTACGCCGGTCTGTCGGATAGTCCGACTAGCCACCAAAGACGCCGTGAACGCCGATTACGACCGGTCGCAGCGAAATACGCGGAACGGCTACTTCTTGTGGCGCTTTCGCCGTTCGTTCTCGGCCAGGTAACGCTTTCTCACCCGTATCGCGTCGGGGGTGATCTCGACCAGTTCGTCGTCCGCTATCCACTCGATCGCCAATTCGAGGGTAAGCCGGCGTGCCGGCTTCAGCTTGATGGCATCGTCGGAGGCGTGGGTGCGAATATTGGTGAGCTGCTTGGCCTTGGTCGCGTTGACCACCATCTCCTCGGGTCGGGAGGCCTCACCGATGATCATCCCCTCGTACAACTCCGCACCAGGCTCGACGAACAGCTCGCCACGTTTCTGAAGGTTGTCGAGGGCATATCCGGTTGCCGATCCGAGTCGGTCGGCTGTCATGGCGCCACCGGCGCGATGCGGCAGTTCCCCCACCCACGGAATCCATCCGGCTTGATGCTGATGAACGAGGGCGGTGCCCCGGGTGGCTGTCATCAGCAACGATCGGAATCCGAGCAGTCCTCGCGAGGGGGCTTCCAGAGTCACCACGGTTCTCCCGGCATCCCCCGGCCGGAGATCGGTGACCTTGCCCTTACGTGGGGCAATGGCCTGGGTCACGGTGCCGACGTGCTCATCGGGCACATCGACGACAGCGCGTTCCAGCGGTTCGTGCGGCTTCCCATCGACCTCGCGAATGATCACCTGCGGTCGGCTCACCTGCATCTCGTAACCCTCCCGACGCATAGCCTCGATCAGGACAGCTAGCTGGAGCTCACCTCGACCGGCCACCTCTGTTACCTCGGGCGACGGTGTGTTGCCGATACGGATGGACACGTTGCCCAGAACCTCGCGGTCGAGCCGCTCTCGAAGCTGACGTGACGTGAGGAACTTGCCTGAACGCCCCGACAACGGAGAGGTGTTGACGCCAAACGTCATCCGAAGCACCGGCTCATCAACCTGTAGCCGGGGCAGGGGCTGAGGGTCCGACGGGTCGGCGAGAGTGTCACCGATCTCCACTTCAGGAAACCCGGCGACGATAAAAAGGTCGCCGGCGATTCTTTCGTCGACCTCGTCTCGGCCTAACCCGGCAAAACCCATCAGGTGGGTGAGACGGCGCCGCAGCGGAGGCTCCTCGGCGTTGGAGTGACACAGGGCAACCTGCTCTCCGCTTCGGAGCGTACCTTCCACGACGCGGCCGATCGCCAGACGACCCAGGTAGTCGGAAGCGTCGAGGTTGGTGACGAGGGCTTGGAGAGGAGCGTTCGGATCCCCGGCAGGACTCGGGATCGTGTCGACGATGGCATCCAGCAGCGGGCTGAGATCGGCGTCGGCGTCGGGGATGCCGATACCCAACAGCGCCCTCCCCTCGCGGGCCACACTGGAGATGACCGCGAACTCAATGTGCTCATCTGATGCGTCGAGATCGAAAAACAACTGATACACGTCATCAACCACTTGATCGATTCTGGCGTCGGGGCGGTCGACCTTGTTGATGACGACGACCGCAGGCAGGTGAAGGGCCAGAGCCTTCGACAGAACGTATCTCGTCTGGGGCATCGGCCCCTCTGCGGCGTCGACGAGAAGGAGCACCCCATCCACCAGCGCCAGCGCCCGCTCGACTTCACCGGCGAAGTCTGCATGTCCCGGCGTGTCGACGAGGTTGATCTTGGTTCCCTTCCACTCGACGGAAGCCGCCTTGGCGAGGATGGTGATGCCACGCTCGCGCTCCTGATCGCTTGAGTCCATGACCCTGTCGATCCGAATCTCATGCGACGAGAACACTCCGGTGGCACCGAGCATGGCGTCGACGAGAGTGGTCTTGCCGTGGTCGACGTGCGCGATCAAAGCAATATTGCGAAAAGGGGCTCCAGACATGGAATCCGGAAGGGTACTGCCCCGTCGAGACAAGGCAGGCTCAGGTATGTTTCGCTCCTAGTGTCCTGCCCAGTAGCCAAATGACACCCGATGACCTGACAAATCTCAACATCCCCTCCGATCCGCGAATCTCACCAGACGATGGACGGGTCGCATTCGTCGTATCGACACCGGATATCGGGTCAGACCGCAATGACAGTCGGATCTGGCTTGCCGACGACACCAGTGCACGTGCCTTCACGAATGGTCCAGACGACAAGGCGCCGAGATGGTCGCCCGACGGATCGAGTCTCGCCTTCATTCGCAAGACGGATGACTCCGGCTCACAGTTGGCGGTTATGCCACTCGATGGGGGTGAGATAAGAGTCATCACGGAATTCGACCACGGAGTGGAGGCCGTCGAGTGGTCGCCGGATGGATCGACTCTCGTGGTTGTCGCCGTCACCTCGACCGAGGAATGGACCGATCTCGACGACGAGGAGCGCGAGCGGCGCCCACGCCGGATCAGGTCGGTTCCCTATCGCTTCGATGGCCGTGGCTCGATCCACGACCGAAAGCGTCACCTCTGGCTTGTCGACCCCGGGAGCCAATCCGTGCCGAGGTGTCTCACACCGGGAGACCACGACGAGGAGTCCCCGGCTTGGTCCCCTGACGGTCGCAAATTGGCCTTCATCTCGGATCGTGACCCGGGCAGGGGTCTGGTTTCGGGCAACGACGTCTTTGAGGTCGATGTTGAGAGTGGTGAGGTTTCGAGAGCCGCAGCCAGGGGGTTCTGGAACTCGGTGTCTTATCGACCCGACGGAGCTCTTCACCTGCTCGGCAATGTCGAGGCTGCCTATCCGGTCGAAACCTACCTCTATCGTCGAGAGTCAGACGGGTCCCTCACCGACCTGACCGGGCATCTCGATCGAAGCTCGGTATCGCTGGCTGCGGGCCTGGCTGCGGTCGTTTGGGATGGAGACAAAGCCGTGATCGGTTGGGAGGACTCGGGGACTTTCGGTGTGATCAAAGTGTCGTCCGATGGCTCCATCGAGACTGCTGCCGAGGGACAGCGGATCGTCACCGGATTCGACACACAGCACGGGCGTCTCGTGTTCACCGCCTCGAGATGGGATTCGCCAGGCGAGCTCTACTCGGCTCGTAACGGCGCAGAGCAACAGCTGTCGAGTCTCAACACCATGGACTTGGGGTTTGTCAAACCCGAGCACTTCCGGGTCCAATCTGGTGATGGGGAGATTGATGTCTGGGTCTATCTCCCCGATGGCGATGAGTCGGCACCGCTGTTGTTGAACATTCATGGAGGACCGGCATCCCAATTCGGATTTGGCTTCTTCGATGAATTCCAGGTCTACGCGGGAGCCGGATACGGAGTGGTTGCCTGCAACCCTCGAGGCTCCTCGGGTCGGGGCGGCGATTTCACCCGTTCTGTTGTCGGAGAGGGTTGGGGGAAGGTCGACCTCGAAGACATTCGGGCGGCGGTCGAAGCCTCATTCGACAAGTTCCCGAGACTGGACTCAGAGCGTATGGGGCTAATGGGTGGTTCGTATGGAGGGTTCATGACGGCCTGGATCATCGGTCAGGAGGACCGCTGGAGATCAGCGGTGGTGGAGAGAGCGTTGATCTCGTGGACCAGTTTTGCCGGCACCTCGGACATCGGCGGAGTCTTCCCCGAGAACTACACCGGGGCGAAGTACCCGGACTCGTGGGACACCTGGTGGGAGCTTGGACCGCTGGCGCTGGCCGAGCATGTGACCACTCCGACGCTGATCCTCCACTCCGAGGACGACTTCCGATGCCCGATCGAACAGGCCGAGCAGTATTTCATGGCCCTGCTGCGCAACGGCACGACGACCGAAATGCTCCGATTCCCCGGCGAAGGACATGAGATGAGCCGAAGTGGAAGCCCTCTTCACCGCAAAGAGCGATTCGAGGCTGTGTTGGACTGGCACGGTCGCTACCTGTCCCCTTGACAGGGGGTGGGCGTGTTCCTTTCTGTGAACCGAATCAAGGTCTCAACCCAGAAAACGGTGCACAGAACGACTGTTCCGTCTGTGAGGCTGACCCGGTCGAGTTTTCATGGAGACCAGGAGACCCAACTTCCATCTGAGATTCGCTCTGGAGTCTCATGATCGAGTTGCTGGACCCAGATCACCGACGTGCCATCAACGATGCCGGGGTAGGCAAACGCGGTCGAGTTGGGCGACCAGAACCTCATCGATTGGGCGTATTGGGGAAAAAAGGGCAACAGGTCCAGAGCCACCGCGTTGGAGGGAAGAAAGGCTCCGTACTCCCTCATGCCGCTACCGGCCGTCCAAACCAGGGCTACCAGGGCGTTGCCCGAAGAGGCGGGAGCGAAGATCAGCAGCGACTCTCCGCTGGGACTCCAAAAGAAAGCCAGTGCTGGTGCTTCGCTGACAACCTCGAACACTCCCGTCTCGATGTCGACAACTACCAAGCGGTTCGACGGAATGGTCTCGATCTCCACGTACAGGCCGATCCGCTCTGGCTGATCGCGGAGCACGTCTTGCAATGAGACCGCCTCCCCGGTTCTGATCGACTGGACAGCCGCCCGGGTACCTCCGGGATTGGCGACGAATGCTGTGAACCCCGTCACCCGAACCACCTCGCGGCGAACACCCTCTGGTGTCTCCATGACCAGGGCTCCCCCGTCGACATGCAAGATGCCGTCATCGGTCCATTGCGGGGCGTAGTAGTCATCACCTGTCGTGCCCGCCGTTGAGCGATCGCCGTCGGTCGTGATCATCTCGAATCGGTCAGGGCCGACATGGGTCACCAACCGGTCCCCGGTCGGATTCCATGAGAAGTAGAACGGGACACCGCTATCGAGGATGGTCGATGTGCCGCTGGCGACATCGACCAACTCGAGGTCCAGGCCTGATGCACTGTCGTGGAGTGCGCCGATACTCCGGCTATCGGAAGCCCAAAACAGGTAGAAGGGGAGGTTGACCATCGAAACAATCGTGGGCTCATCCTCATCCACGTCCTGGTAGCCAACAGCAGCGCCGGAGGCTTTGACCTGACCCCAAGCAATATGTGTCGAGTCCGGTGACCAGATCGGCTGAAAGTAGAACACGCGCTCTTCAGCACTGGTCGCGATCGCTCGCCGATCGGTGCCATCGGGATTGGTGATCATGATGTCGCCGTTCCCAGCCAGGATCACCAGCCGACCGGGCCCGACCGTCGTCTCTTCAGGCTCATCACTGCGTGCGGTGGTGGGAGGACCGCCCGCGGTGGTGGGAGGACTGCCTGCGGTGGTGAGAGGACTTTCTGTGGTAGTGGGAGGACTGCCTGCGGTGGTGACCTCACTCTGACCGGTGCAAGCAAAGACGAGCACGGCAAAAGCAAGCACCAACACGACTCGACTGGCCATCGATGCCGAGGGTATAGGCCCAGACGTCGTAATCCCGAGCGTTCTCACTCGACCAGATCATAAAGACGCTGAAACACCCTCGAACGAGGGAGTGCCTCTCTACAACCCGCGGCGACAGCTCCCTCGAGTGCTTCCGTGTCGACATGAGGTCCGTAAGCAACGACGGGCGGTCCAATGGCAACCACCTCGGCCGGATCAAACCCACTTGTCAGATCGAGAAGGATCAAATCGGCGCTGGTGAGGGCATCGTCGGAGAGGGAACGGGCAGCAACGGATTCGGGCACAGTCGCTTGCACCCGACTGGCGTCCATCAGGTTCTTGGTGAGTACCACGAGTTTGCTCATCGCCTAGCCCGAACATTGGCAGTAGTGACCGAGATTGACGACACCGTCATCCTGTCGTTGCCAGGTGGCTGTTCACGATCACTTCGCCATGAAGTGTCTTGTGGACCGGACAGCGGTCGGCGATCTCAGCCAGTCGCTGCTTTTGCTCCGGGCTGAGTGGCCCCTCCACCTCTATCTCGCGATCGATGTGGTCGACGTACCCGGCGTCGGATTCGCTTTCAGCGCTGTCTCTGGCGTGCACCTTGCGATGACTGAGACGGACTGTCACGGTTTCCAGCGGCCAGTTGTTTCTGTCTGCATACATGCGCAGCGTGATGGCTGTGCAGGACCCGAGCGAAGTCAAAAGGTAGTCATAAGGGGTGGGTCCGGTATTGGTGCCACCAACACTGGCCGGCTCATCAGCGACAAGGGGAAAGCCGTTGGAGATGATGTTGGTGTGAAAACCCTCTTCGATCCGCACCACGGTCACACTTTCCGGAGCGTCGCTGATGAAATCGGGTTGGGAATGCGCAGCCAGGTCGCCGCTGGTGTACCGATTCGCCCAGGAGACGATGACTTCGGCGACGTAGCGGGCGTCGTCGTCCACGGTGATCAGATGATCGGCACCGTCGAGGGGGATAAAGCTTTTCGGATGACGTGCCAGGTCAAGGATCTCCGCCGCATTCTCAATGCCAACGACGTTGTCCGTTGGCGAGTGGATGACCAGGAGCGGTCGACCAAGATTGGCGATGGCCTCGTCGATCCGGGTTCCTTCGATGTCGTCAATCAGTTGTTGGCGAAATGTGAACATGCGCCCTGCCAGGACGACCTGTGCCTCACCTTCCGCCTCGATGGTGGCCAGGTCGGCAGCGATGTGCCGCTCGATGTGCTTCGGAGTGACCGGTGCCGCCAACGTCACCACAGCCCGGACCGATTCGATTGCCGAGGCGGCCGCGATGGATATTGCGCCTCCCAGTGAATGACCGATCAGAAGTTCAGGAGCCCCGTAGTCGGCCTTCAGGAACTCGGCGGCACGGAGAAGATCCTCGACGCTCGTGGAGAAGTTCGTTTCCGAGAAATCGCCTTCGCTATCCCCCAGACCCGTGAAGTCGAACCGCAGCATGGCAATCCCGTGATGTGCGAGCGTCTCGGCGATGCGCCCGACGGCATGCAGGTTCTTGTGGCAGGTGAAACAATTTGCGTACAGGGCGTAGGCCAACGGCTCGCCAATGAGCGGGAGGTCGATCCGCCCGGCTAGCAACTGGCCATCTGAACCGGCAAACTCGACTTTTTCGAAGCGCATGGGTCCCAGCCTGCCAGATCACCGTCGGGACGTTGGGTCTCAGTCCCTGACGTATCTCAGAAACAGGGACCTATCACCCCGGATTATTCGATCCAATCTCATGTCGATGGGCGGTTGGAGTGGTCGCCCATGAGCGATTCGTGAGGACTCTCCCAAAGCCAGCATCGGTGACACAGTGATGTTGATCTCGTCAACCATTCCTGCCGTCATCAGGACGCTGTTGATGGTGGGGCCGCCCTCGCAGAGGATCACCCCGGCGGACCCGAGCTGGTCGACGATTCCGTTGCCATCGAGTTCGTCGATCTGGACCACATCGGCCACCTGGGATAGCACATCTAGACGGTCTTGGTCGACCCGGTATCCGGTCAGGATCGTTGGGCGACGAGCAGGGTCGGAAAAAACTCGTGCCTCCGGATCCAGACCGAGGCTGCGGGTGAGGATCACCATCCGAGGTTCCTCCTCCATTTCCGCATTGGCACGGTAACGGCTCATCTCCTCACTCATCCTCACTGGCCCCAAGTTCTCGGACCGGACTGTCTCTGCTCCCATGAGAACGACATCGGCGACCGCCCTCATCGCAAGGAAAAGGGCCCGATCGTCCTCATCGTTGAGGGCACTCGCCCCGCCATCAATGGCGGTGGCCCCATCCACAGACTCCACCATGTTGAACATCACCCACGGTCTGTCAGTTCGCTCTCTCTTCTCCGAGAAAAGCATGGAGAGCAGGTCAATCGGATCCCCCGCTGACTCCAGAGTGGAAAGCATGAGCTGAAACTAACCCCCGTGCGTCGATCTTTCGTCACCAGCCACATCGTCATCCCCCATGTGGAACGGGTGGACCTGATAGAAGGCGATACCGTCGAGGTGGGGTCGATCCCTTTTCCGGTTTCATCAGCATCTACACCGACCGGGTGGAAGTAACATCGAGTTGGTTGCATGTGAGCGACAATCCTCCGCGTACCTCCAGTAGGGCTTGCAGGCTCGGAGTCTCAAATGCTGAGTAGATTCCGGACATCACCGAGAGGACAAATGACCGCTCCTAGCGACACCCGAATCGAATACCGAACCTGCCCCCTATGTGAGGCCACCTGCGGTCTGGAGATCACGATCAAGGATGACGTGGTACGCCGCATTCGCGGCGATCGCGACGACGTCTTCTCCCACGGGTTCATTTGCCCCAAGGGTTCCACTCTCAAACAACTCGAAGCCGATCCAGACCGGCTGCGAGCACCGCAGATCCGCACCGACGACGGCTGGCGCGACGCCACATGGGAGGAGGCGTTCACCCTCATCGGCAAAGGTCTGACGCCGATCATCTCCGAGCACGGACCCAATGCTGTCGGCGTCTACTTGGGCAACCCAAACGTTCACAACCTCTCCGGGATCCTCTACGGGCAGGTATTTCTGCGCGCCTTGCGCACCAAGAACATCTTCTCGGCGGCGACGGTCGACCAAATGCCCAAACATGTCTCCAGCGGTCTCATGTTCGGCCATCCCGACCTCATCCCGGTGCCGGACATCGACCGCACCCATTACCTGCTCATGCTTGGCGCCGACCCATACGAGTCCAACGGGAGCCTGGCCACCGCCCCCGACTGGCCGGGACGACTCGAGGCCATCAAGGAGCGAGGCGGTCGGGTGGTGGTGGTGGACCCTCGTCGATCCAAGACAGCGGCCAACGCCAGCGAGCACCTCTCCATCCGGCCCGGCACCGACGCCCTGTTCCTCGCCGCCGTTGTTGCAACGTTGATCGAGGAGAACCTGATTGCCCCTGCGCCTGATTTCTACGAGGGCCTCGACCGGGCGGCTGCCGCCGTAGTCGCGTTCACACCGGAGAGGGTCGCCGCAACGACACGAATCGACGCCGGCACCATCCGTCGGATCGCCCGGGAGTTGGCCGCTGCCGAGTCGGCCGCGGTCTACGGCCGAGTCGGCACCCATACCGTCCGCCACGGCACGGTGTCTTCGTGGCTGGTCGACCTCATCAACGCTCTCACTGGCAACCTCGATCGGGCGGGCGGCGCCATGTTCTCCGAACCCGCCAACGGGCGGCCCCGCCAGCCCCGGGGGTTCATCACCGGGCGGTGGTCGTCACGGGTTCGAAGTCTTCCTGAGGTGCGCGGCGAGCTGCCGGCCGCCGTGATGGCCGAGGAGATCACCACACCCGGTGAGGGTCAGATCAAGGCAATGGTTGTCATTGCCGGCAATCCGGTGGCCTCGACGCCCAATGCCGACCAACTCGACGACGCCCTCGGCCAGCTCGACTTCATGGTCTCGATCGACCTGTATCGCAACGAGACCAGTCGCAGGGCCGACGTGATTCTCCCCGCCACTCCTCCATTGCAACGCAGCCACTACGACCTGGCCTTCGCCGGACTCTCGTTGCGCAACGTCGCCAACTACTCCCCTGCCATTTTCCCAAACGAGGTCGGCATGGACGAATGGGAGATCCTGTCCAAACTCGCCGCGATCGTCGCTGGTCAGGGTCCGGACATCGACGCCGCCGTCATCGACGACTTTGCCTTCACCGGCTACCTCCAGCACATGGTCGACGACACGTTGTCCCCGATCCATGATCGCGACGTCGGTGAGATCCTCACGATGATCGGCAACCGCCGCGGCCCGGAGCGCTTCCTCGATCTGTTGCTGCGCGCCGGTCCCTACGGCGATCGATTCGGAGAGGTTTCTGATGGTCTCACTCTGGCCAAACTCGAGGCGGCACCCCACGGCATCGACTTCGGGGCGCTCCAACCGCGTCTCCCCGCCGCGCTGTGCACCCCGACCGGCACCGTCGACCTCGCTCCACGGCAGATCCTCGATGACCTGCCGAATCTGGAGGCAACGATGGATGCCGAATCCAACGGCGGGTATCTGCTCGTTGGGCGCCGCCAGTTGAGGTCGAACAACTCCTGGATGCACAACATCGATGTGCTGGTGAAAGGTCGCGACCGGTGCACGCTGCTCATTCATCCCGACGACGCAGCCGATCTCGAGATCGACGACGGTCAACTCGCCGAGGTGGCATCGGCAACCGGCAAGGTGATCGCCCTGGCCGAAGTGACTGAGGACATCATGCGTGGTGTGGTCAGCCTGCCCCACGGCTGGGGTCACGACCGCGAGGGCATGGCCACATCGGTGGCGGCATCGAAGCCTGGTGTCAACTCGAACATTCTGAGCAACGAGAACGACCTTGACCCACTGTCGGGCAACGCCAATCTCAACGCCATCCCCGTCACTGTCAGCGCCGCTGGCTGAAGCTCGGGCTGAAGTCACTCGTCTTGATCGGATCGCTACTTCGCGTGCACGCACCACTCAGGGTGAGTATGTTCGGAAACATCTAGACACGGAGAAGAAGTGACGCGAAGAATCGGTGTGACCCTGACCGCTTTAGCGCTGGTAGCCGCCCTCATACCAACAACAGTTTTGGCCGTAGGGCCAGGTGTGACCATCAATGAGATCAGGATCGATCAACCAGGCGCGGACACCGAGGAGTACTTCGAATTGACCGGTGCTCCGGGAGCGAGCCTCGACGGTTTCACCTACATCGTGATTGGGGACGGAACCGGCGGTTCAGGTGTCATCGAGGAAGTGACCGATCTCACGGGTCTATCGATCAATGCCGATGGTTTCTTTGTCGCGGCCGAGAGCTCGTTCACACTGGGAACCGCAGACCTTACAACCACCCTCAGTTTCGAGAATTCTGACAATGTCACCCACCTGCTTGTTGAAGACTTCAGCGGAGCCACAGGCGACGATCTCGACACCGACGACGACAGCATCCTGGATGTGACTCCCTGGTCTTCGATCGCCGACTCGGTGGCTCTCGTCGAGTCCGTTGGCTCCGGAGATCAGATCTACAGCA
>SMVA01468401.1_pt1 | contig 16607 bp, 11 predicted proteins | sample 2456451 | NCBI WGS metagenome assembly SMVA01 (sample SAMN11095933, study PRJNA526329) | marine sediment metagenome | biome: Marine sediment; feature: Surficial sediment; material: Deep marine sediment; isolation source: Hadal surficial sediment | place: Pacific Ocean | collected 2014-05 | depth...
GGTCATTTTTTTTGACCCAACTCTCTCGCGGAGCAACTTGGCGAAAGAGCGATGTTAGCGCGTTTATTATGTCGGAGGAAATGATGAAGTTGAGATCTAATATATCACACAGCGCTGTGCGGCAGCAAGATCGCCAATGGCTATATTCGCACTTCATCAGGATGATGCAGGAAATCGTGCATTGAAGTAGAATGCCAGCTGCCACCGTGATTCTTCACGCACCGGAATGATTTTAGGGAAACCGTCTTGGTCCAGCCAGATGGCAAACGGCTCGCTCGCATCTATGGCTGAATTTTTGTTAATGTCAATGAAAGCCCGCGCGTAGTAATCGCCGGGTGAAACGGCATCAAAAAACAGCCTTTTGGTCTCGTTAACCGGCACCCGATTGTTTTGCGCGTCGGTCTCTGCCCAATCCAGGGTGAGTTGGGCGGTAGGTGTGTCGCCGAAATCTGCTTGTTGGTGCAGGTGAACGATCATCAGGGTGGATAGGTGATCGAAATCGAAATTAGCGGAATTGTGCCCGGAAATGACAAGCTCATTAACATTGTTGAATAGCGAAGCATCCAGACCTTCAATGTCACAGCCAGAAAACGAAAAGCAGGCGCTGGTAAGAAGAACGGCGAATAGCAACAGGGGTGTTTTCACTTTATGCTACCTCCTTATTTCGTGTAAATACCTACGAAATGCAAGTAGCATGCCAGGTCTGATAAAGATAAGCCGGCCGTTCATTTTGAGTTACAAGGCGAAGATTTGCGCGTTTTCCGTCCGGCGAATTGTGAAGGTAGTTTACGCTCAGTGTGAAGCAAGTCAGGCAGCTTGGGTCACTTTTTTTGAGCCAACTCTTTCGCAACAAATTGTTGGATTCGGAAAGATGAATCCAACCGACGTTTACTAATTTTTTTACGACAAAGAAAGGTTGGCAAAATGGATCAAAAAGTTTCAAAGAAAGCAGCGGCTTCCGGCGGCAACCCTTTGACCAAAGATAGATTCGACCTGATATCCAAGACGGTGGCAATAATTGGCGGGCTGATATTCCGCTATTGCACTTATCATCTCATTGCAAGACAATACAGAGCAAAGGGCGAGAGAGCTGCGGTGTGGAACCAGGCGAAGCTAGCCGTTGAGCTTGAAGATGACATGTTTATAAATGATCCCCAGGCATTCAACGCCCTACGTATGATTGACTGGGGTGCGTATGACTATACTATCAAAGGAACGGAAGTAATGATCACTCGCGGCGAAGTACAACAAGCTTTCAATATTGACAAGAATAATGAACTTACGCCAAAAAGTGTTTTTATACGGGAAAGCTTCGATAGGTTGTTCTACCGTATGGGAAGAATAGAACGGGCCGTAAAAAGCAAGCTGGTAAGATTCGAAGATGTCTACAGCCCAATGGACTACTATGTACCATTTTTGCGTTCTACCCATGGGCAAGTTTTGATACCGTACATGGAACAGTTGCATCATACGGATGCTCTTGAATTTATAAAGCGATTTGACATCAAAGAAAATGCCGGAAATAGCCAGCCATTTCTCTCCCAAACGGTAACGAAAAGGGACAACACCAGAGAAGACAATACAACAGGAAGCGCCTCAAGAAGAGAGGAACCGCCAGGCCGCTCCCGGCAGCTCGGGCGGTCACGCGCCAATATTGAGCCAGTGATATCACAAAGACCGGCAAAGGAAGATCTTGTCAGGAAGGTCAGGGAAATTATTGTCGGCCAATTGGGGGTAGACGAAAATGAGGTTACGCTCGATGCTTCCTTCATAAATGACCTCGGTGCTGATGCATTGGATGCTGTGGAACTGGTATTGGCTTTCGAAGAAGAATTTGATATTGACATTCGAGATATAGAAAAAATTAACACTGTCGGCGATGCAATTAACTACTTAAGAAAAAGAATCTCCGAAAAATGAGGGTCTGGTAAGTTGGGTCGCTTTTTGGACCTTGCGGAGCAATTTGTTGAGTTCGCAAGGATGAACCCAATGACGTTCAGTATCACGAAAGGAATAATACAATCATAGCCAATCACCTGAATAATTCATCAACCGCAGAGGGACAAATATTGAAAAATAAGAAATCAGATTCTTTTTTTCAGCTATTTTCAGTAAACTTTGTTGAGAACAAAAACTTCGCATATTTTACATATTCTTAGCGCCTTCGCGGTGAAAATTTATGAAACAATCCAAACTAATATAAACAGAAAGGGCCTCTCATGAAACTTTATAGAACATTAATCATTCTTGCAGTTGCAATTACATCCACAGCTTTTTCCCAGGACCGGGAATTGGAGACAGAATCCGCTGTTATGACCCAGCATGAGGTCATGGTTAAAGGCAAGCGTTTTCCCTACCAGGCCACAGCGGGGACACAGCCCGTGTGGGATAAAGATGGCAAAGCGATAGCTTCATTGTTTTACACCTATTATGAGCGGACAGATATTAAAGATCGGGCAGCAAGGCCTTTGCTGATTTCGTTTAATGGCGGTCCCGGCTCGGCGTCTGTTTGGATGCACCTGGGTTATACCGGGCCGCGCGTTCTGCGGATTAATGACGAGGGGTACCCGATACAGCCTTATGGCGTTAAAGAGAATCCGAATTCCGTTCTGGACGTCGCCGATATTGTTTATGTGAATCCTGTCAATACCGGTTTTTCCAGAATCGTGAAGCAGGAGGATGATAAGAAGGAAAAGGTTGAAAAATCAACTTTTTTTGGGGTGAATGCCGACATTAAATATCTGGCTGAATGGATCAGCGCTTTTGTCTCCAGAAAAAATCGCTGGCGGTCTCCCAAGTACCTGATTGGCGAAAGCTACGGCACAACACGGGTTGCGGGATTGGCGCTGGAATTGCAAAAGGCGCATTGGATGTATCTGAACGGCGTTATTCTGGTTTCTCCGACGGATATCGGTATTGAACGAGGCGGGAGTGTCAAAGCGGCATTGAAATTACCCTATTTCACCGCAGCTGCCTGGTATCATAAAGTACTCAATGATGACCTGCAACAGAGGGACCTGGAAGACATTTTGCCGGAAGTTGAGAATTATACCATTAAAGAACTCATCCCGGCCATGGCGGAAGGTGGCTTTCTGCAACAGGCAAAGAAGAAAGAAATTGCCGCCCGGATGGCTTATTATTCAGGTGTTTCGGAAAAAACATTCTTACAATATAATTTAGATGTTCCGACCCGCTATTTCTGGAAGGAACTTTTGAGAAATGAAGGGTACACCGTGGGAAGACTGGACTCCAGGTACCTGGGGCTCGACAAAAACGAGGGCGGAAGCCGGCCGGATTATAGCGCTGAATTAACATCCTGGCTGCATTCTTTTACGCCGGCGATTAATTATTATTTGCGGGAAGAGCTCAACTACAAAACGGACATTAAGTATAACATGTTTGGTCCGGTGCGCCCGTGGGATAGACGTAACAACCGCACGGGTGAAAATCTGCGCGCAGCTGTGGCAATGAACCCCTATCTGCATGTGATGATCCAGTCAGGCTATTATGACGGCGCGACCCAGTATTTCAATGCCAAGTATACCCTGTGGCATCTCGACCCGAGCGGAAAGTTGAAGGACCGGCTAAGATTTGAAGCCTATCGCAGCGGACATATGATGTATCTGCGCGCGGAAGACCTGGCGAGTTCCAATGAGCACCTCAGGGAATTTATCCGTGATTCGATGCCCGCTGAAGGGATGCCGGCGCAGTATAAAGTTAAGTAGTCAATCAACCAACCCAAAATGATTTCGATAAATGAAAAAAGGCATCAATTGGATGCCTTTTTTCTTCTGGTGCTCACCGTGCCGCTGAGCAAATGCTCAATCTCCTCCCTCCGAGGAGATTACGAACATCCACTGGTAGAACCGCAATTCAAACATTTGTAACAAGAGCCGTTGCGTACCATAATGGACCCGCATTCATAACAAGGCGGTGCGTCAGCCTGCGTTTGATAAACCAGTTTCTCTTGCGCCCTATTGTCTGATTGTCCCTGCGTGATGGAACTTTCAGGCGCGAACTCGTCGGTTTCGGTCATGGCTTCCTGGCTTTCATCAGCGGGCAGAAACTTGAGCGCCAGCCATCTGAAAATGTAATCCGTAATGGATTTCGCTATGCGGATTTTTGGATTGTTGGTAAAACCGGAAGGCTCAAACCTCGAGTGAATAAACTTATTGATAAGGACTGTTAAAGGTACGCCATATTGCAACGCCAGTGAAATGGCGGTTGCAAAAGAATCCATCAAACCGGAAACCACCGAGCCTTCTTTCGCCATGACAATAAAGATTTCTCCCGGTGTGCCGTCTTCATACATGCCTACAGTAATATATCCCTCATGCCCGGCAATGCTGAATTTGTGAGTAATTGCCTGCCGTTCATCCGGCAAACGTTTCCGCCTCGGCTCCACAACTACCGGCGCCCTGGCTTCTGATTTTTTGCTGTCGCCGTCTTTTAAATCCGTGTTCAGCGGTTGGGAGCGTTTGCAGCCGTCGCGGTAAATGGCGATCGATTTCAACCCCATTTTCCAGGACTCGATGTAGGTTTGAGCAATGTCTTCAGGTGTCACATCGTTTGGCATATTCACGGTTTTCGAAATGGCGCCGGAGAGGAAGGGCTGCGCCGCCGCCATCATTTTGACATGGCCCATATGATGGATGGTGCGCTCGCCATTCGCCGGCTTGAATGAACAGTCGAAAACCGGCAGGTGGTCTTGCTTCAATCCGGGGGCGCCTTCAATGGTGTCGTTTTCGTCAACATATTTGACAATCGCGCTGGTCTCCGTGTCCGTGTAGTTAAGCTTTTTGAGAGCTTCGGGAATGGTATTGTTGACGATTTTCATAACCCCGCCGCCGACAAGTTTTTTGTATTTAACCAGGGCCAGATCCGGTTCGATGCCGGTGGTGTCGCAGTCCATCATAAAAGCGATGGTGCCGGTCGGCGCCAGGACTGTCACCTGGGAGTTTTTGTAGCCGTACTCGCTACCGAGGGCATAGGCGTCATCCCAGACCTTTTTGGCCGAAAGAAAGAGTTCGCTTGGCACAAGTTCTTTGCGAATTTTATCAACGTGCTGCCGGTGCTGTTTAATGACGCGCAGCATTGAAGTCCGATTCTTTTTGTATTTGGGAAAGGGCCCGAGCTTGCTGGCGATGATCGCCGAAGTTTTGTAGGCTTGCCCGCCCATTAAAGCGGTAATTGCTGCCGCATATCCGCGGCCTTGGTCGCTGTCGTAAGGCAGGCCAAGTGACATCAACAAGGCGCCGAGGTTCGCGTAACCCAGGCCGAGAGGCCGAAAGTCGTGGCTGTTCTTTGCAATAGCCGGAGTTGGGTAGCTGGCATTACCGACGATAATTTCTTTAGCCAGCGTCATAATGCTGACTGTGTGCAAGAAAGATTCTACGTCAAACTCACCGTCTTCCTTGCGAAATTTCATCAGGTTTATTGAAGACAGATTGCAGGCCGTGTCATCCAGAAACATGTATTCGCTGCAGGGGTTTGAGGCGTAAATTCTATCCGTGTTCAGGCAGGTATGCCAGTCGTTTATCATGGTATCGAATTGAATCCCCGGGTCGCCGGAAAGCCAGGCTGCCTCTGCTATCATTTTCATCAAATCTTTCGCCCGGTAAGAGTCGGCGACATTGCCGGAGGTGATTTCCCGGGTCTGCCACTTTTTATCTTCAACGAACGCTTTCATGAATTCATCACTGACCCGCACGCTGTGATTGGCGTTTTGGAAAAAGATGCTGGTATAGGCTTCGCCATCGATGGCGCTGTCATAGCCGGCATCGATTAAAGCCCATGCCTTTTTTTCTTCCTTTGTTTTGCAATTGATGAACTCAACAATGTCCGGGTGGTCGATATTTAGAATGACCATTTTCGCGGCGCGGCGTGTTTTACCGCCGGACTTAATGACCCCGGCAAACGCGTCGAATCCTTTCATGAAAGAGACCGGTCCGGAAGCCGTTCCGCCGCCGGAAATTTTTTCTTTTGAAGAACGAATGGCAGAGAGATTGGAACCGGCTCCGGATCCCCACTTAAAAAGCATGCCTTCGGTTTTCGCCAAATCCAGAATTGACGACATGCTGTCTGTGACCGAATTTATAAAACAAGCCGAACATTGGGGCTTTTCTTCAATGCCGCAATTAAACCAGACCGGGCTGTTAAAAGTCGCTTTTTGATTGATCAGAATGTGGGTCAATTCATGATAGAAAGTTGCGGCATCTCCCTCAGTTGCAAAATAGTCATCTTCTCTTCCCCAATCGGAAAGGGTTTCGGATACCCGGTTGATGAGCTGCTTGACACTGCCTTCTCGTTGCGGGGTGCCGAGTTTGCCGTTGAAGTATTTTGAAGCGACCACATTGAGCGCTGTCTGCGACCAGAAGGAAGGCGTTTCGATATTTTTCTGCTCAAAAATAACCTCGCCTTTTTCGTTGGTTATTTTCGCGGTGCGCTTTTCCCATTTTATGCTATCGAACGGATTTTTATCTGGAGCGGTGTAATAATTTGCAATCGTTAAGCCTTTGCCGTCGGCGCCGCTTCCTGAAACCGGTCCTGTTGCGCTTGCTCTGCCCTTTTTGGGGGCTGAGAATCCTGAAGCCATTTGGTTCCTCCTCAGGTTTACTGAATAAATTGATTAGACAGGGGGTATGTTTTAATTTCGTGTGGAGTTAAAGATATAATAATAGATTTAAAAGTCAAGGAAAAAATACAAAATATAGTCTCTTTTTTTAAAAGACACACAATACATGGTATGTTTAGCGGATTAGTGCATTCCAGAAAAATCTTGACTTGGATTCAAAATAGTATTATATTAATTTTCAAATTAAAGCGTTTAAATCAATAGAAATAAGATATTTCCCAAGTAATGAACAGTGACCGACGAAGAACTGATAAAAAAAACACTCAAGCTGGCGGAAAGAGGGCGCGGCAAGGTTAGCCCGAACCCGTTGGTCGGTGCGGTCGTTACAAAAAATAATGAGATAATTGCCGAGGGTTTTCACCGGGAGTTCGGGGGCGTTCATGCCGAAGTGGCAGCGCTTGATTCCGCCAGGGAGGATGTCAGCGGCGGAACTTTGTATGTTAATTTAGAACCCTGCAGCCACACCGGCAAGCAGCCGCCCTGTGTTGACCGAATCAAAAAGTCCGGGATAAAAAGAGTCGTCATTGGGACGTTTGATCCGAATCCTCTCGTGAATGGCAAAGGTTTCTCATTTCTTCGCCGAGGTTTGGAGGTTCGAGCTGGGGTTTTAGAAGCAGCCTGCCAGAACTTGAATGAAGGCTTTTTTAAGCATGTCACAACGGGGCGTCCGTTGGTTACGGTGAAAATTGCCCAGACGCTTGACGGCAAAATTGCTAGAGCAGACGGCAGTTCTAAATGGATAACCTCCGAAAAATCGCGGCGGCTGGTTCACAGAATGCGCAGCCAAAATGATGCGGTTCTGGTGGGTATTGGCACTGTTTTGAAAGATAGCCCAAGATTAAATGTACGACTGGTGAGAGGTCAGGATCCCAAACGAATTGTTCTCGATAGCACCTTGAAAATTCCACTAAACTCAAACTTTTTGACTAAACCTTTAGTTGAGAAAACAATCATTGCAACCACTTCGGAGGCTTCAAAAGAAAAAATTCGCAGTATTAAAGAGTTGGGTGCAGATGTTTGGACAATTAAAAAGGATTCCAAATCCCGGGTTGATTTATCAGAGTTGTGCAAAAAAATGGGCAGCGAGGGGATAACCAGCGTTTTGGTAGAAGGAGGGAGTCAGATATTTTCAGCTTTCCTGCAAGAGAATTTAGCTGACAAAATTGCGATTTTCATCGCTCCGAAAATATTTGGCGAGGGTTTAAGTGCGGTTCATTTTAACGGGATTCATTCTTTGCATGCGAGTATTAAGCTGCATGAGTTTGACAAACGAAAAGTCGGCGATGATGTGTTGTTGACCGGGCGAGTCAATTAAAAAAAACTAAAATGTTCACCGGACTCATAGAAGAAATCGGCGCAGTTGAGCAAATTCAAAAACATCGAGGAACGCTTCGATTTACTATTTCTGCAAAGGAAGTTGTTAAGGAGTTGGCCATCGATGACAGCGTCGCCTTAAACGGGGTTTGCCTCACAGTTGTTGAATTCTCGAAGTCAAACTTTCAGGTCGAAGCCGTTGAGGAAACGCTAAATAAGACAACACTCAGTTCCCTGAAAAATGGGAATCAGATTAATTTAGAACGCTCTCTGAGATTTTCTGATCGCATGGGCGGCCATTTCGTGCAAGGACATGTGGATGCTGTCGGCGAAGTCACCGCGGTGCAGAAACAGGAGGGAGGGATTCTGCTTTCGTTAAAATTGCCGGCGCATTTGTTGAAATATGTCATCTCCGAAGGTTCGATTGCAATCGATGGCGTAAGCTTGACGATCGCACGCCTGAAAGAAAATGAGATCACGATTTCTCTCATTCCGCATACCCTTGAAAAAACGACGCTGGCGAATTTAAAAGTAGAGGACAACGTTAACATCGAAGTGGACTTAATTGGCAAGTATGTTGAAAGAATCTTAACCAGGCCGAATCAGAGTAAGATTTCTGAGGAATGGCTGCAAGAAATGGGTTATTCATGACGCGGCAAAGCCGCACGGGCAAACGCAAGATGGAACTTGAAAGGAGAACTCTATAAACATCTTTCAACCTATCAGCTTTCAGCGGTCAGCATTTAGTCTTTTGAAGCTGATAGCTGACTGCTGAGAGCTTGTGACATTATATTTGCCTAGAGAAATTCTTTGCACAAAAATGCGAAACTTTATTGGTAATAATAAATATGTTTGACAACATCAAAGACGCTATAGAAGAATATAAACAGGGCAATATTTTAATCGTTGTCGATGATGAAGACCGAGAGAACGAAGGCGACTTTATCTTGGCCGCGGAGAAAGTTACCCCCGAAAAAATCAATTTTCTGGCTAAACACGGTCGGGGTCTGGTTTGTGTACCCATGACCGGCGAGCGTATCGACGAGCTCGATTTACATCCCATGGTTCCTAATAACACAGAAAGAATGCGAACGTACTTTACTGTCTCAGTCGATGCTAAGAAAAATACCACGACCGGTATTTCAGCTTTTGACCGCACAGAAACAGTTAGGGTCTTAATCGACCCGAAAACCAAACCTGACGAGCTGATGCGGCCGGGTCATGTTTTCCCTTTAAGAGCACGGGATGGCGGCGTTTTGGTTCGCGCCGGTCACACGGAAGCCACAGTTGATTTTGCGAAACTAGCCGGACTGAATCCCGCAGGAGTACTTTGCGAGATTCTTGATGACGACGGCAGCATGGCCCGGGTTCCAAGATTAATGGAACTTGCGGAAAATTTCAAGTTGAAAATTATTACCATTAAAGACTTAATTGAATACCGCCGCCAAACTGAAAAATTGGTCACCCGAATTGTCACAACAGAATTACCCACCGAATTTGGAAAATTCAAATTACATCTTTACAGCAGTGAAATTGACGAACAACACCATCTGGCAATTGTAAAAGGCGACGTGGACTCAGGGAAGCCAACTCTTGTTCGCGTGCACTCGCAATGTCTGACCGGTGATATTCTTGGGTCACTGCGTTGTGACTGTGGGGAGCAATTGCGTCAGGCCCTTAAAGTAGTTGAAAAAGAAGGGAGTGGCGTGGTTTTGTATATGCGCCAGGAGGGGCGCGGCATCGGGCTGGAAAACAAACTCAGGGCTTATGAATTACAAGATAAAGGCAAGGACACGGTTGAAGCGAACGAAGCGCTGGGGTTTAAGGCGGATTTAAGACACTACGGTGTCGGCGCGCAGATATTGTATGATCTTGGAATCAGGAAAATTCGTCTCTTGACCAATAATCCGAAGAAAATAATCGGCCTGTCTGGTTATGGGCTTGAAGTCGTTGAAAGAGTAAAAATCGAAATACCCCCCAACAAAGTTAATAAAAAATATCTTGCCACTAAACGCGACAAACTTGGGCACCTTTTGACGTTAATCGATGATGAAGCCGAGCCGGAAAAGCAGGAACTTTTAATCACTAATGTGGAATCGAAAGCATGAAAATTTATGAAGGCCAGTTATCCGCTAAAGGCAAACGGTTTGCAATTGTAGTTGCCAGATTCAACAGTCTAATTACTAAGCAATTACTCGAAGGAGCACTTGATTGTCTGAAAAGACACGGTGCTGTTGAAAAAGATATTGAAGTCGCCTGGGTGCCCGGTTCATTTGAAATACCGGCAATGGCGCAGGCCATGGCCAAATCCAAAAAATTTAGTAGTGTTATTTGTCTTGGAGCGCTTGTTCGCGGGGCAACGCCTCATTTCGACCACATCGCCGCTGCAGCTACAAAGGGGATCTCGCAGGTCGCGCTTGAAACCGGCGTTCCTACAGCCTACGGTGTGATTACCGCCGATACTTTGGAACAAGCTATTGAGCGCGCAGGTACAAAAGCCGGGAACAAAGGCCGGGACGCTGCCCTTTCTGCCATTGAAATGGCCGACCTCTTTGATCAACTGATTTGATATCAAACGGGATGTTCAGACGTTTTCTTTTCTTACTAACTTTTTCACTAATATTTTCGAAGCTTGGTTATGGGCAAGTTCTTGGCTGGCAGAGTTTCACCAGCGTTGGAACCATTGGCGACATTGCGATTGGCGCGGGCTCGGTCTGGGGCGGCTCAAACGGCGGCGGGTTGCTGCAATTCGATTTAACTACCGAGATGATTTCAAAATTAACAAACACAGACGGGTTGAGCTCTAACGAAATTGTGGCCGTTGAAATTGATAAACATGGGACAGTTTGGATAGGATTTTTCGATGGTTTGCTGAACCGCTATTCGCCCGAAAGCCAAAACTTCGAAATAATAGATGACTACCAGAATCAATCCATTTCGGATATCGTTGCTTTTGGAGATTCTTTATATATTGGATTGGATATCGGTGTAAGTTTATATACAATTGACCGGCGCGAAGTTAAGGAAACCTACGTTAACCTGGGTCTTTCGTCCGGCGGGAATATCGAGAAAATAGGAGCGAATTCAGTTACTATAAATGCACTGGATATCTGGGTGTCTACCGATAAAGGAATCGCCCGGTCATCATTGGATTTACCAAACTTGCAAGCCCCTTCTAGTTGGACTCAGTTTACGATGAGTTCAGGCCTACCTTCAGACCGTATTAACGAATTGGTTGTGTTAGATGGCACTCCGTACGCGGCCACAATTTCCGGAGTGTCACGCTTAATCGACGGCCGGTGGATGGATGCAGGTTTATCAGGAACGAATGTGCTCTCGATCGCGATTTTTGAAAATACAGTTGCCTCAATCACCAAAACCGGCGTTTTTTTGTTGGCTCCTGCAAGCGACCAGTGGCAGCGAGTGGGCGCTTACGGCGACGTTACCGCTTTCGATACGGACGGTCAGGGTAATATATGGATTGGTCGGAAAGATTTAGGACTGGCTCGGTACAACGTGGACGATGGTTGGCAACTGGAGACAATTAACAGCCCGGCCAGCAATAATTTCAGCAGCCTGGCTTTGGACTCAAAAGGGAGGCTTTGGTGCGCTTCCCAGGTCGGTGGGGTTCACATGCTTAATGAACAGGGTGATTGGCTCAATTTCTCTATAGAGTCCGGGTTAACAAAAAATGACCATCGGGTCGTGATTGTTGATTCGCAGGATCGTGCCTGGGCAGGCAGTTGGGGCGGCGGCATCACAATTTTTGAAGTGACGGAAACGGACACTTTGTTAACCAAGATAGATGCGAGTCAGGAAATTCTCGCCGGAGTCAGTATTGATCCGAACTTTGTTTTGGTGACGGATATGACTCAGGATGAATTCGGCAACATTTGGATTGTCAATCGCGAAGCCGCTAACGGTCAGGTGATTCCTGTGCGGTCCGAGGAAGGAGATTTCTTTTATTTTTTATCAACCGTTGATGAAATTGGTACTCGTTTCGTCAAACTCCTGGAAATAGATCGAATTAATCGCCTTTGGATTGGAACGGAAGACAGGGGCATCAAAGTGATCGATTACATGGGTACTCTATCTAATAAAGTTGATGATAGATTTGACCAGGGGTTGGATAACACAGAGGGCTTGCTTTCCAACAAGATAACCGCGCTTGCCGAAGATAAAGACGGCATTATGTGGATTGGTACCGAAGCCGGTCTTAACTTTTGGCAAGGCCAGGTAGGGAGGCGAACGGGACTCATTAACAGCTTCGTGAATACGATCGGAATCGATGGCATTAATAATAAGTGGATCGGCACCGCAAACGGCATTACTGTGCTTAGCAATGACGGAAGAACTCAGACTGATTATACCACCGGTAACAGCCCGCTGGTGAGCAACAACATTCAGTCGTTTGCATTTAACGAGGAAACCGGAGAGGTTTGGATTGGCACGACCAATGGCTTGTCACGATTTCAGACCCCATTCACCGCACCCAAAGAAAATTTGAACCAGTTGACCGGATTTCCAAATCCCTTTATTTTAGATGGTTTTGGTGATCATTTTACCATTACAAATCTGGCGGCGAATACAAGCGTTAATATTTACTCAATTTCCGGCATCAAGGTCAAAACTTTTAAGTTGGATGATGTGCAGGGAAAAGGACAGATTGTCTGGGACGGTAAAGATGACGACGGCAATTTTGTAGCAAGCGGTATTTATGTGTATTTAGCATTTACGAATAATGATATTTCCGCAACGGGTAAGGTTGCGTTGGTTAGAAGATAGTAGTTCTAAGCTTATCATCAAAAGAACATGTTAAAAACCCTCTTAATTAAGAATTATGCTTTACTTGTAGACGAAGAAATTCAGTTCGGCGATAAACTGAATATATTGACCGGCGAAACCGGCGCCGGCAAGACTATCATTCTAAATGCGTTGGGAACGATTTTGGGAGATCGCGTCAATAACTCTTTTGTCCGTGAAGGTGCTTCAAAAGCGATCATTGAAGGGATTTTTCAAATAGAAGAAAACGTCCTATTGTTGAATTGTCTCGAGAAAAATGACCTGGCGCTCGATGACGAACAGATGATCTTGAGACGAGAAATTTTTGACAACAATCGTTCAAGGGCATTTGTTAATGATACACCGGTGCAATTATCAACCTTGCAGGAAATTGGCGAGCTCGTGGTTGATTTGCATGGACAACACGATCACCAGTCTTTGTTAAAAATCAAAAACCATTTAACATTCTTGGACGAGTTCGGTTCGCTTGAACCTGAAGTTCAAGAGGTTGCCGAGTCGTATCAAAAACTTCAAAAACTGATGGCCGAATTGAACGAGTTAGAAAATAAGCAGGAATCCGTAAAGGAAAAAAGAGAGCATTATACTTTTCAAATAAATGAAATTAATAAAGTCGACCCTTCGCCGGACGAGGAAAAAGACCTCCTCAAAGAAGAAAATGTCATTCAAAATAGGGAGCGCCTTTTCAATTTAACAAATGAGTTTTTTGGTATATTATACGAAGGGGATAATTCTGTACTCGAGCAACTTGGCCGGGTTACCAAAGGTCTTCGAGAACTTCAAGAAATTGATGAGGAGTTTCGAGTCATTCAGAGTGATTGTGAATCAGCCAAGCTGACTGTTGAGGAAATTTCCAAGTTTCTGCAGAGTTATAAATCAAATATTGATTTTAATCCGCAACGAGTAGAGGAATTGCAAAATAGAATTGCCGCTTTAGCCGGATTAAAGAAAAAGTTTGGCGGTAGTCTTCAGGAAGCTGTCAATGCTCGGGATAAAATGCAGGCAGAGTTGGCGAGTTTAGAGAATCTGGATTCGCAAATCACATCTTTAAACAAAAGGTTTGCATCTGAAAAGGCAACACTCTCAGCGCTTTGCTTTGAGTTAAGTAAAAAAAGAAAGAATGTTGCAATGCAGCTAGATCAACTTGTTCCGGACATCTTGTCTTATTTGGGGATGCCTTCAGTTCGTTTCAAGGTGACCCTGAAGTATCAGGATGATCCAATCGGGGTCATCAGCGTTCAAGGCCAACACTATCGTGCAACCGCTGCTGGCATGGATTTTGTAGAGTTTTTCATTTCAACGAACAAAGGGGAGGAATTGCGGCCTCTTGCTAAGGTTGCTTCAGGTGGTGAAATCTCTCGCGTCATGCTCGCCTTAAAATCACTCCTGGCAAAAAAAGGCCGGATTCCTGTTCTGGTTTTTGATGAAATTGATAGCGGTGTTTCAGGCGCTATTGCGCAATCCGTTGGCCGTAAATTGAAAGAGCTATCAGAATTTCATCAAGTGATTTGTATTACTCATCTGCCGCAAATTGCGAGTATCGGTGATTTCCACTTGTTGGTAGAAAAAGTCGAGAAAATGGGCAGAGTTGAAACAAATATCCGCAAACTGACTTCCGGAGAACGAACCGAAGCAATTGCGAAATTGCTGGCGGGTGAAAAGATTTCCGAAACGCACTTGGAGAGTGCACGCGAGCTTCTTCAAGACGCAACCCTGAATTAAAGCTTTGAAAGATTCATTTGGATAAAATTGTTATAAACGGTGGGACAAGACTAAAAGGTCAGGTTAAGATCAGCGGCGCCAAGAATGCCGCCTTGCCAATTATGGCCGCAACCCTTTTGGCCTCGGGCAATTTTGAGATTCATAATGTTCCTGACTTACGCGACGTCAAAACAATGGCGCATCTGCTGCGCATTATAGGCGCGCAGGTAGATTTCGCAAATAATTCGCTTCGTATCGATACCTGCAAGTGCAATTTCTACGAGGCGCCATACGAGCTTGTCAAAACCATGCGCGCTTCCATTTATGTCCTTGCCCCTTTGCTGGCGCGTTTTTTAGAAGCAAAAGTGTCTTTGCCCGGCGGGTGTGCGCTTGGTTCCAGGCCGGTCGATCTGCATCTCAAAGGATTGGAAAAACTTGGCGCGAAAATTCATCTCAAGAAAGGGTACATTTTTGCAAGTGCAAAAAGACTGACAGGTGCTTCTATCAGCTTTGCTATTTCGAGCGTCGGCGCAACCGGGAATATTTTGATGGCCGCTGTGTTGGCACAAGGACGCACCGTGATTGAGAATGCTTCCTATGAACCCGAAATAACGGCATTAGCTGAATTCCTGGTTAAAATGGGCGCTAACATAGAAGGCATTGGAACGGGAAGGTTGACTATTCGTGGCGTTGACCATCTTAATCCGGTTGAATACACAGTGATTCCAGATAGAATTGAAACCGGAACATATCTGATGGCGGCTGCGATTACCGGTGGAGAAGTTGAACTTACGGATACGGATCCGAAAATTGTTACGAGTTTAGTTTCCAAATTGCGGGATTGTGATGTACTTATAGAAGAAGCAGATTCGAAAATTTATTGTAAGGCTCCGAATCAAATCAAACCAGTGGGTATTACGACAGCGCCTTATCCCGGTTTTCCAACGGATCTGCAAGCTCAATGGATGACTTTAATGTGCGTTGCTAATGGCAGCAGCATTATTACGGATACGATATTTGCTGATAGATTTACTCATGTAGCTGAACTAAGACGCCTCGGTGCAGAGATCAAGCGTGATAAAAGTAGCGCAGTTGTGGCTGGAACCGATAATCTTAACGGTGCCCCTGTGATGTCAACGGACTTGCGCGCTGGCGCTTCCCTCGTTCTGGCCGGACTGAAAGCACAGGGGAGAACCGATGTTCTGAGAGTTTATCACATCGATAGAGGTTATGAGAAAATCGAAGAGAAATTGAAATTGTTGGGAGCTGATATTTGGCGCGAAGAAGGCGAGTTATAATAAGTATTGACTTAAGTAATTGAAATTTTATATTATAATAGTTATTGTTTTACAACTGAAGGAGTACACATCATGTCTGAAGTAAGAAGAATTTTAAGCACCTCATTTATTTCACTGCTCTTAGTGATTTGGGGATTATTTATGGTGTGTAGCGGACGCGTACCAACTGTCGCTTATGATGACGACTTTGGCGACTCTGAAAATGGTTATAGCGAATCTGAAAACTCGGATCTAATGGCGCAATTGGCGGTTTTAGATGTAGAGGCTACAAAATTAGAAGATTTTCAAAGACGGGAAATATTGGAAGCACTCGGCATTGATCCCTCCGGCGGCGATATGAACGGCGGCGAGCAAGATTTTCTGAGCGAAGAACTCTTTTTGGACTTGGAAGTGGAAATAGCTGAGTTAGAAAAGCTTGCAGGCTCTAAAACTTCAATGCTCGATAGTTTGCGCCTGGAAATGCAGGAAGCCGATCATCAACTCGTGGCGCTGAGTAACCTTGTTGACGTACCTAAAAGAAGCGACTTTACGCTCGCTTCCACAAATCAAACGGCTTCTGGTCTGCAAAGCAATTCCGAATATGCGCAATATTACCAGGATGCGCTTGATGACGTTTACGGCAAGAACTTTGTTCAGGCAATTGCAAAATTTCAGGATTTACTACGCCAGAGCGACCCGGATAATTTGGCTGACAACGCTCAATACTGGATTGCCGAGTGCAATTATGCTTTAGGAAACTACCAACTGGCCATTGCTGAGTTCGAGAGAGTTTTCGCTTTTGAAAACAATAATAAGGTCGATGACGCGCAATTTATGATAGGGATAACTTATATTAGAGCCGGGGATCCTCTCCTGGCACA
>SMVA01345692.1_pt1 | contig 16605 bp, 16 predicted proteins | sample 2456451 | NCBI WGS metagenome assembly SMVA01 (sample SAMN11095933, study PRJNA526329) | marine sediment metagenome | biome: Marine sediment; feature: Surficial sediment; material: Deep marine sediment; isolation source: Hadal surficial sediment | place: Pacific Ocean | collected 2014-05 | depth...
AAGACCAAGATCGGCGCTGCTGAGCTCCTCCTCTGCAGCGCCGATCTTGGTCTTGAGCCAGGCGCCATGGTCGATTTTCTACCATTCAGCGAGGTCGCCTCATGAAGCTGCTCTATTTCGCCTGGCTCAAGACCAAGATCGGCGCCGCAGAGGAGGAGCTCAGCCCGCCGCCGGAGGTCAACACGGTGGCCGCGCTGCTGGATTGGCTGGCGGCGCGTGGCGGCGGTTACGCCGAGGCTCTGGCGGATCGCGATGCGCTCGGGGTCGCGGTAAATCTGGAATACGCGCGCCCAGATGATCCGGTCGGACCGGACGACGAGGTCGCCCTGTTCCCCCCGGTGACGGGAGGTTAGGGGATGATCCGGGTGCAGCGCGAAGACTTCGATCTGGGCGCCGAGATGGCGGCGCTGACCGCGGGCAACCATGCCATCGGCGGTCTTGCGGTCTTCGTCGGCCTGGTCCGCGACGTGGTCGGCGAGGCGGCGCTCGGCGCCATGACCCTCGAACACTACCCGGGCATGACCGAGAAGATGCTCGAGCGCATCGATGCCGAGGCGAACCAACGCTGGCCGCTCGAGGCGAGCCTGATCGTCCACCGCTACGGCCGCCTGGAGCCGGGCGAGCAGATCGTCCTGGTCGCCGCCGCCAGCCAGCACCGCCAGGCCGCCTTCGACGCCTGCCATTTCCTGATCGACTGGCTCAAGACCAAGGCGCCGTTCTGGAAGCTGGAAGAGACCGAAGACGGCCCCAAATGGGTCGAAGCCCGCGCCGGCGACGACGAAGCCGCAAATCGGTGGCGGGAGAGCGGCCCCGGCACGAGGGAATAATCCAAAGGTATTATGCTTTGTATCAAACGTGGTGGTGACCGCCGCCCGCTTGCTGCAGGGCGGTCAGGGCCGCCTCGAATTTGCCCCGGTCCGGAATGTAGAGACTCTTGCCTTTGCGGTGCACCAAGCCGGTCGGATAGAGCTGGCTCAGGGCGCGGGCCACGGTCTCGCGCGTGGTGCTGATTCGGCTCGCGATTTCCCTCAGCGGCGGCAGCGGGTGGATAACCCAAAGTGCGGGCACGGCGGCGTCGGGCCGCGCCATGCGCAGCAATTCGGCGTAAACCCGCTGGGTCGCGGCCAGGGTGCTCAGTTCCATGATTCGCACATCGCCCATGCGCACCATGCCGGTTAGGCGCTGCAGCAAAGTAAAGGTGACTTCTGCGTGCTCGCGTAGAATCTCGATGAATTGCGCCGAGGGCAGCACCCCGACCAGGGTCGATTCGGCCGCCACCACGGTGGCGGAGCGCGGCTCGCCATCGATGGCGGCGAGCTCGCCGAAGCAGTCCCCGGCATCTAGGCGGGCATAAGCAACTTCGCGCCCAGTGAGTGAGATATTGAGGATGTTGACCGAGCCGGAAACGATGAACAGCACCTCTCGGCTCTCGCTGCCGCGCTCCAGCACGATTTCGCCGGCGCTGTAGCGACGCCAGGTACAGCGGCTCTCCAGGCGCCGGCGCTCCGCCTCGTCGAGCCCCTCGAATAGCGTGACCCCCGCCAGCGTACGACTCGCTTCAACCCGCACTTTCACTCCCCGTCCAGGTATTCGGCCCGGATCGCTTATGTTGCCGGGCCGATCATACCCCAATACCCGGTTCGAAATCGAGAGTGCGGGCGGGAGTCGGTCTTAATACCAAAGGTCCTTGATATTACATGATGCCGAGTATTTCCTTGGCCTTGGCCAGGGTATTTATCGAGGCGCCGTGCTGGCCGCTGCTGTGCTGGCTCGCGCCATCGGCGCGCAGCTTGGTCACCTCGGCCAACTGGGCCGCCGTGATCGATGGGTTTTGGGCCAAGGCAGCGTCGATCTTTTTCATTTCGACAGGACACTGGCCCGCCAGAGCGGGGCCAACGAGGATCGCACTGAGAAATGCGGCTATGGCGATATGTTTCATGATATTCCTCCCTCCGCGCGGAAGACATCTCGCGCCCTCGAGCGGCGTGTGTTTGTGGGTTGGATCACCCCGAATGGGGGTCATAATGGGCCGATCCGCACCACAGTGCAGCACAAAATTCCGTGAACGCGGGGATGGCACCGGGCGCCACCGTTCTTGAGGACCCAGATGCGGTTCTCCTTTCGGGGCCGGGCAGGCTGGTTTATGGTCGCCCGCTTCAAAACGCGTTCCCGCGGCGGCGAAAGCCCCGGAGGGCGCTTGCCAAAGGGCTAATCAGAGGGTTGGGGAGAGCCATGACCGAGGTCATCCATCACTACATCAACGGCCGCACAGTCGAAGGCGCGAGCGGCCAGCGCGGAGACGTCTACAACCCGGCGATCGGTGAAGTCGTCCGCCAGGTTTCCCTCGCCGATCCCGCCGAAGTCGACCAGGCGGTGGCCGCGGCGCGCGACGCCTTCCCGGCCTGGGCTGCGGCGCCGCCGATTCGCCGCGCCCGGGTCATGTTCAAGATGAAACAACTGCTCGAAGACAACATCGAAGAGCTGGCGCGCCTGATGACCGAAGAGCACGGCAAGACGGTCGAGGACGCCAAGGGTTCGATCACCCGGGGCATCGAGGTGGTGGAGTTCGCCTGCGGTATCCCACACCTGCTCAAGGGCGAGTTCACCGAGCAGGTCGGCACCGGGGTCGATAGCTATTCGGTTCGCCAACCGCTCGGCGTCTGCGTCGGCATCACGCCGTTCAACTTTCCGGCCATGATTCCCTTGTGGATGTCGCCGATCTCGTTGGCCTGCGGCAACACCTTCGTGCTCAAGCCCTCGGAGAAGGACCCCTCGCTTTCGCTGCGCCTGGCCGAGCTCTACTCCGAGGCCGGCCTGCCCGACGGCGTTTTCAACGTGATCCAGGGCGCGAAGGACGCGGTCAACGCGCTGCTCGCCCATCCGGACGTGGCCGCGATCTCCTTCGTCGGGGCGACCGCGACGGCGGAGTACATCTACCGGACCGGCTGCGCCAACAACAAGCGGGTCCAGGCCCTGGGCGGCGCCAAGAACCACATGGTGATTATGCCCGACGCCGACATGAGCCAGGCGGCGGACGCCATCATGGGCGCGGCCTACGGCTCGGCCGGGGAGCGCTGCATGGCGATCTCGGTCGCGGTCGCGGTCGGCGACCAGGTCGCCGACGATCTGATCGAACGCCTGACCCCACGGGTCCGGGCGCTCAAGGTCGGCCCTGGGATCGATCCTGAAACCGAGATGGGGCCGTTGGTGACCAAGGACCACTACGACAAGGTCATGGGCTACATCGACGCGGGCGTTAAGGAGGGCGCGGAGCTGGTGCTCGACGGCCGCGGGCTCAAGCTCCAGGGCTACGAGAACGGCTACTTCATGGGCGGTTCGATCTTCGACCGGGTCACCACGGATATGTCGATCTACACCGACGAGATTTTCGGCCCGGTGCTGGCAGTGGTGCGGGCGCCCGACTACGGCACCGCGGTGCGCATGGTCAACGACCACGAATACGGCAACGGGGCGGCGATCTTCACCCGCGACGGCGACGCAGCCCGCGACTTCGCCAGCAATATTCAAATCGGCATGGTCGGGATCAACGTGCCGATTCCGGTGCCGGTGGCCTACTACAGCTTCGGCGGCTGGAAGCGCTCGCTGTTCGGCGACCACCACATGCATGGCGCCGAGGGCCTGCGTTTTTATACCAAACTGAAGACCATCACCTCGCGCTGGCCGACCGGAATTCGGGCCGGCGCCGAGTTCGTCATGCCAACTCTGGGATAGCAATCATATGAGACTCCTGACTTTCGACAAGGGCGGGCGCCCGATCGCGGGTGTGCGCCAAGATAGCTCCGTGGTCGATCTTTCGATCGCCGCTCCCGACCTGCCCGGCGACTGGCCGGCGATCTTCGCCGCCGGTGCGCTTCAACGGGTCGCCGAAGCGGTGGCGGGCGCGGGCCCCGAAGCCCTGATTCCCGCCGACGAAATCACCTTGATGGTGCCGATCCCGCGGCCGCCCAAGATCCTCTGCATCGGGCTCAACTACCGGACTCATGCCGAGGAGACCGGCATGGCGATTCCGGATTATCCGATCGTCTTCACGCGCTATCCGACCTCGCTGACCGCCCACGATACCGCTCTGGTGTGCCCGGCCGCGAGCGACGTCTTCGATTTCGAGGCTGAACTGGTGGCGGTGATCGGGACCGCCGGCCGGCACATTCCCAAGGAAAGCGCGCTCGACCACGTGGCCGGTTATTCGATCTGCAACGAGGGCTCGGTGCGCGATTACCAGTTCAAGTCGAGCCAATGGGCGATGGGCAAGAACTTCGACCGCTCCGGCTCCTTCGGTCCGGAGATCGTGACCGCCGACGAGCTGCCGCCAGGTGCAGTGGACCTGTACATCCGGTCCCGGCTCAACGGTAAAATCATGCAGGACGGCAACATCGGCGACCTGATCTTCGACGTGGCCACGCTGGTAAGCGAGATTTCCGTGGTGATGACCCTCGAGCCCGGCGACATCATCGTCACCGGCACGCCCTATGGGGTCGGCTTCGTGCGCAAGCCGCCCATCCTGATGAAGGCAGGCGACGTCTGCGAGATCGAGATCGAGGGCATCGGGACCTTGCGCAACAGCGTCGTCAAAGAAAATTCCGCCTGACTTTCGGCGAAAAGGGGGACCATGGCGACCTTCAAGACGCTGGACGATCTGGATGTGGACGGCAAGACGGTCCTGCTTCGGGTCGATTTCAACGTGCCCCTGCGCGCGGGCGCGGTGACGGATGCGACCCGGATCGAGCGCAGCCTGCCGAGCATCGAGGAGCTGTCCGGCCGCGGCGCCCGGGTCGTGCTGATGTCGCACCTGGGCCGGCCCCAGGGGGAACGCCGGGCCCAATTCTCGCTCGCACCCCTCATCGAGCCGCTGGCCCAGCGGCTGCCTGGCCGCCAGGTCGTCTTCGCCGCGGACTGTATCGGCGACGAGGCCGAGACCGCGGCCGCCGAGCTCGCACCCGGCGCGGTGGCGCTGCTGGAGAACCTGCGCTTCCATCCGGGCGAGGCGGCCAACGATCCCGAATTCGCCGCAGCCCTTGCCCGGCTCGGCGACCTCTACGTCAACGACGCCTTCGCGGTGGCGCACCGGGCCCATGCCTCGGTGGTCGCCCTCGCCGGCCTGCTGCCGGCCGCCGCCGGGCGCCTGATGCAGGCCGAGCTGGAGAGCCTGTCCGCGGCGCTCGAGCGGCCGGCGCGGCCGCTTGTGGCGTTGGTCGGCGGCGCCAAAATATCGACCAAGCTGGACCTGCTGGGCAACCTGCTCGCCAAGGTCGATGCGCTGGTCGTCGGCGGCGCCATGGCCAACACCTTTCTGCACGCGCGCGGCCTCGATGTCGCCGACTCGCTCTGCGAACGCGACATGGCGGAGACCGCCCGCAAATTGATGACCCGCGCCGAGGCCCTCGGCTGCGCGCTGGTGTTGCCGGTCGATGTGGTGGTCGCGGACCGGCTGGCGGGCAACGCCGCAACCGCAACAGTCCCGATCGAAAACGTGCCCCCCGGACGCATGATCCTCGACATCGGACCGGCGACCGCCGAGACCGTCTGCGCCCAGCTCGCCGCCAGCCGGACCCTGGTCTGGAACGGCCCCTTGGGCTGCTTCGAGACGCCGCCCTTCGATAAGGGAACCAAACAGGTCGCGACCGCGGCGGCGGCGCTGACCCAGGCCGGCAAGCTGTTCAGCGTGGCCGGCGGCGGCGACACCCTGGCGGCACTCGCCCAGTGCGGGGCGGCGGAGGACTTCTCCTACCTGTCCACGGCCGGCGGCGCCTTCCTGGCGTGGCTCCAAGGCCGCAACCTGCCCGGGGTCGAGGCCCTGGAGGACGCCGCAAATTGAATGATAAGGGAATTATAGGGATTATAGGGTTATAGGGGTCAGTCCCCTTTAATCCGATGTTTATTGTTTATATTCAAATAGTTACAGTCTTAACGTCCGCCACCGAGAGCGTTCTGATTCCTGCCTGAGCGCTCCATGGGGTGCCGGCAAACGGACCCTGAAGAACTCCCGGGCGGTACATCCGGAGGGCGCCTCTCGCCAAGGTCTTGAGAATTCTCTCCATATAAGCCTTTGAATTATATTCATAAACAGATGATTAAAGGGGACTGCCCCTATATTTACCCCTATATTTAGAGGATGACGGCGCGGGACCAGGTTGCTAGGGCGAGCGCGCCGGCCCCGGCGGCGACGCCCCATAACATGCTGCGCCCGGCCAGGAAGTAGACCGCGAGCGCCAGCACCGTCGCGCCGAGCCGGTCGGCCAGCGGGGTCTCTGCCAGCGGCCCCGTGGGCAGCAGGATCATGCGCGCAACCAACGCCGCCACCAAGGCGTAGGCGATGCAGGCCGCCCACTCGAAGACCCGGCCATCGGGATCGATGCGGCCCGAGAGCGCAACGCCCAGGCCCCGCCACACATAGGTCGCCGCGGCGCCGGCCAGGATCGCCGCGAAGGGCCACCAGTCCGGGTTCTCGATCATGTTGAATGACCCAGGTTCCGCTGGCGCGAAATCGTGCGGTCCGAGCGAAACATGTCCTACACCCGCCGGCGGAAGCCGCCGCCCAGCAAGAAGCCCAAGGTTCCGGCGCCGACACCGGCCAATAGCAGGCTCCAATCCGGGGTCAGCAGATAGAGCGCCGGCCCGCCGGCCGCGCCCAGGACCGCGGCGAGAACCCGGGCGCGGCTGCGCAGGTCCGCAGCGGTCATCAACATGAAGTAGATCGGGTTGATGAACACCAGCCCGAGCGTGACCGGCAGCGGCACCGCGCCGGCAAGCGCGAAGCCGAGCGCGGTGGCGGCCAGCGAAACCCCCCAGAGCGTGCCGGAGAAGCCCATGAAATAAGGCAGGCGCTGCGCGACCGGCATGCGCGGGCAGTCGCGCATGGCAAAGACCCAGGTCGTCACCGCGACCCAGTTGGCCGCCAGGTAGTAGTGCCAGAGCGGTGTGCCGGGCGCGCGCACCAACGGCATCAAGGTGATCGCCATGGGCAGCAAACGCACCGAGGTCAGGGTCACCGCCGCGCCGATCGCCAGGATCGAGGCGCCGAGCCCGTAGAGCTCGAACAACGCCACCTGTCCCGGCTGGGCCCAGCCGGTCGCGGTCGAGAACAGGGCGTGCCAGACGCTCAGGCCGGTCTGATGCACCAGCGCGCCGAAGCCGATGAAACTGGCGCCGAGCACGATCGCCGGCGTGCCGGCCGCACGCCGAATGCCGGCCAGCACCGCCGCCCGGCGGCCCCCGAAATCTTGCTTTTGCAGCGATAGAGACATGAACCCCGGCGGATACGGTGAGTTGGACCGGAGGTCTTATAGACGTTCTGGGCTGGGCAGTGCCAGCCTGGCGGGCCGGGACTACTCGGCAACCACGCGGAACGCGGGCAGGCGCAGAGTCACCGTGGTGCCGACCCCGGTTTGGCTGACCAGCTCGAAACTGCCGCCGTGCAGCTCGGTCAGGCTTTTGGCCAGCGGCAGGCCCAGGCCGGTGCCCTCGTACTTGCGGCTGAGCCGCGAATCGACCTGGCCGAAGGGCGCCATGGCCCGGGCCATATCGCCCGGCGCGATGCCGATGCCGCTGTCGCGGACCAGGAACAGAAACTCGCCGGTGCCGGCAACCTCGGCGCTCAGCGAAATGGCGCCGCCCTCGGGCGTGAACTTGACCGCGTTCGACAGCAGATTGATCAGGATTTGCTTGAGTTTGGTCTTGTCGGCGCGCAGCGCCGGAATGCCTTCCGGAAGACGCAGATCGAGCCTCAGTTTGGCGCGCTCGGCGCGCGGCGCTATCAGGCGGGCCACCGATTCGACCAAGTCCCGCGGATCGACGGTCTCCTCGGCCAGGGACATCTCGCCGGCTTCGATCTTGGCGGTGTCCAGGATATCGTTGATCAGCTCGAGCAGATGCCCGGCGCTGTCGGAGATATCGATGGCATAGCCCTTGTACCGCGCGTTGCCGATCGGCCCGAGCATCTCGTCGTGCATGATGTCCGAGAAACCGATGATCGCGTTGAGCGGCGTGCGCAGCTCGTGGCTCATGGAAGCCAGAAACTCCGTTTTGGTGCGGTTCGCATACTCCGCCGCCTCCTTGGCCCGAAGCAGCGCTTGCTCCCGCCGCTGGAGTTCGCTGATGTCCTGGGCGGTGCCGCGGAACCCGAGGAAATCCCCGCTCATGGGACAATAGACCGGCAATCCGCTCAACAGCACGTGATGGATTTCGCCGCCGCTGTCGGCGATCTCGACCGCCTGGTCGCGGAATGGCCGCCGTTCCGTCTTGGCGAAGAGCGCGTCGATCGCGGCGCTGGGTTCGGCCAGAAGGTCCGCCAACGGCCGCCCGGTCAATTGAAGCTGGTGGTAGCCGAGCACTTCGTGGACCCGAGGCGATAGATAGGTCAGGACCATATCGCGGTCGGTTTCCCAAACCCAATCGCTGACCAGCCGCGTGATATCGTCGAGACGCTCGACCGCCGCCGCCAGTTTGGTCTTTACGTTGTCCTGTTCGGCGACCGGCGTATAGACAACCGCCCGGCCCGCGATGGCGCCGGACGAATCGTGCAGGATCTGCTCGCGTATCTCGAAACGCTCGATTCGACCGTCGATATCGATCGCCTGCCGGCGGGTGGCGTCCGGTGCCGTATCGCCGGACCGGGAATCGATTGGCCGCCCAATCGGCGCGAGGCCGGCCTTTCCCACGGCGACGGCGATACGCTCGTAGGCGGCGTTGGCGTAGACCAGCTCGCCGCGCCGGTCGGTAACGCAGGTCGCCGCACCGCCGTCCAGAAGGCTGCGCGCCAGATCGGCCGCCAAACCAGGCATCCGGTCGGACGCCGGGGCGGATCCGGCCGCGGGGCCGGGCTTCCGATCGACCAGGAGGCTAAACGGCACGGGTTTGTCCGGCTCGACGGGCATGGTTCAGTCGGTCTCCCGCTCTTGCGCCGGCGGCTGGCGCGCCTCGGCGACTCGTTCCACGGCGTCTTGGTAGGTCCAGTCGCGGCACCAGCCTTTCATGACCTCCGCGGCCGCTATCGGCGCGATCTTATCGAACAGCAGCAGTGCGCGGGAGAGTTCGCGCGGATCGACGATCTGGTTTCCCGTGCGGCCACGCCGGCTGAGCAGAAATATGGTGGCGAATGTGGGTTTCGGCATGGCCATGGCCCGGCAGGCGATCGCGAGGCCCTCGCCGCCCGAATCGTAGAGCACATTCTGCAGACGCGGCGCCTTGAGCCCACTCAACTCGCCGAACAGGGCCTCGAACAGGGGCACCTCGCCTTGGCGCAGCACTTGAATCAGGAAGTCCGGCGTGATCTTGCGTTGCTCGGTCAAGCGGCGGGCCAGGAACTCGGCGGGTTTGTCTTTCTTCGGCACGCCTTGCTGCGACTCGGGGCCGCCTGCGGCCTGCTCCAGATGATCGTCGATCCGGCTCGGTTCGATGTCGAAGTTTTCCAGAATATGGCTGCGAAGCGCGGCCGATACCCAGAGGTACATCCGCGCCGCCAACGCCGGGCTCAGGTCGTCGCGCCGGAGCAGCGGCTCCTGGTAGGTATCGACGCGGCGCGATTCCTCGGCCAGATATTCCATGGTGGCCTCGGAGATCTGGGCGTCCGGGTTTTCCAGCAGGACTTTGACGACGTCGATGTTACCGGTTTCGACCAGGGCATCGGAGACGTACTCGCTGAGCGAGCGGCGCATGGCGATCGCCAGCTGATGCTGCTGGGTGCGGTGCCGGATGACACCGACCAATTCCGCGTCGCGCAGCACCGCGCTCGCCCTGAGAATCGGCTCGGCGACTTCGATCTCGTCATTGGCGAGTGCGACGATGAGTTCGTGCGGCGGATTGGGGGCGCTGGACAGGCGCTCGGAGAGGTCGCGCCGCACCGCCATTTCGCATTCGTGGATGAGCTTGCGCAGGATGTCGGTCATAAGCGCGCGTTCGCGCTCGCTCAACACCTCGTCCTGATTGTTGAACAGATCGCCGATCGTCGCGGTCAGTTCGCGGCGGCCTTCCAGCGACTTGTCGAGCGCCAGCTCGAGCAGGAACCGCAAATCCTTGTCCGGGCCTGTGCCGGTGCTCATTTCGGAACTTGTCCCCCCATTCGACATCGCAGCACCTATTCCCAAGGTCAACGCGGCATCGTTCCGCGGGTCGCGGACCGGACGATGCGAACGAGACGAACGTTGCGGCGAAGAAGCGAAGAAATCGGACGGACTCCCATAGTTTCGAGCGGCCGTTGCAGACCGGATGCCGCTCCGCGCGGCCTTCCCAGGCGGCCCCTTCCCCCAGGAGCCTTCACTTTAATAGTAAAGTTACAGATTGTTCATATTTAGTTAACACGCGGATAGTTCATGCGCCGATAGTTAACATGGGCCAAGCCATTTCCAGCCAAAAAATAGGGTTTTAACCTGGTCTTTACGGTCGCCATGGCAAGTTTGCGCCAATGCAGATTTCCCAATTTCCGTTTCTGAGCGGCCCCGGCATCCTGCACCAGCCGCAGTCCGGATCCCGCCAGCAGATCAACAGCGAACTCCAGGTCAAGGCCCAGGCCCAGCGCCCGGCCCAGTCCCCGGACGGGTCCGCAGCGGCCCGGCCGGCGAACCCGGCCGCCTCTCCTGCGCCCGGCGCCGGCTCCCTGGACCAAGCGGTCCGCGCCCTGGCCGCCGATGGCCGCCTGCCCAGGCGCGGCAGCCTCGTCGATCTCAAAATCTGAGCGAATAGTTCCGATCCGCCACACGAGAGTGCGATCGTTTCAGATTGAACCGAACTGAAACGTGAATCGCCCTCTAACTCATGAAGTTAGGGGCTTATTCACGTCTTAGATCGCCTCGATCTAAGACGATAAGACCCTAGCGGCGCGTCTTGCCGAGCGCGGACGGCTGCGCCACAGTACGGCTCATGAGCAATTCCCAGCCCGAAGCCGGCGGCGCCGGCCGCATGTCCCGCTTTGCGCGCCAGACCCCCGAAGGCGACACCCTGTCGCGGCTGGTCTGTGGCGACTGCGGCTATATCGTCTACGAGAACCCGAAAGTCGTGGTCGGCGTGGTGGCGACCTGGGAGGACCGGATTCTGCTGTGCCGGCGCGCGATCCCGCCGCGCAAGGGCTTCTGGACCCTGCCGGCCGGCTACCTGGAAGCGAACGAGTCCGCCATCGACGGCGCCAAGCGCGAGGCCTGGGAGGAAGCGCGCGCCGAGCTGGCGTTCGACCAGTTGCTCGCGGTCTATTCGATCCCGCGAATCAGCCAGATTCAGTTGATCTACCGGGCGCGCCTAATCTCGCCGAAGATATCCGCCGGACCCGAATCGGCCGAAGTCGGCCTGTTCGGCTGGGCGCAAATCCCCTGGGACGACATCGCCTTCCCCTCGGTGCATTGGGCGCTCAATCATCACCGGGAGCTGCGCGGCCAGACGAGTTTCGCCCCCCGCGTCAACCCACCCGGCGAATTCGGCGATATGACGGAAAGCTGAGGGCAGGGCATCCATAATCTAGAGCTTGGCTAGTGGCGGCCACCGCGATGTTTGATGTCGAGGTAAGAGCGGGCGCGCCGCAAGCTTGGCCGAAACGGGCAAAACTAGCCAGGAACGGACTTCTCGCGAAGATTCAAGACACACCGCAGACTTTCAGCCTTTGACCACTGCACCCGCGTCATCGACCGGAAGGTATTGTTGAGCTGGCTACATTACCCACAGAGAGGGATCTCCCTCAAAAGATATCTTCATGCTCTCGTACTGATCTGAATTGTCTTCGAGATGCATCTCTATCCCGTTGTCAAACTCGAATATTATTAGTCTTTCGTTCACGATCTCACAGCGTATGACTTCCGCATTCATAATATCGTAGAATCCAGGTTCCGGCCACTTGCCCTCTTCCCAGTGGGCTAACCGGTTTGCCGTCACGAAAGAGGTTCACCGGAGACCCGACGGCGAAATTGACAGGGCCAAACGTGAATTGAAGATCAAACTGTCCGACCCGTATTTGTGTAATGAATTCTCCGACCACCGGGGACAGGTCAAGCTCTTTGGGTATCCTGTACATTTTCCTTAATCCAACATTGAGGGAAAATAATTAGGGACGGCATATTGTTTACTTTTGTGTCGAGCTTCGGGTGCCATCGCGCACGCCCTCACCGTCCCAGGTTCAGCAGCACCGCGCCGGCGGCGACCGTTGCCGAGGCCAGGATGCGGTAGAGGCCGAATGATTCCTTGAGCACGACTGCGCCGAGGGCGGCGCCGAACAGCACGGAGGTCTCGCGCACCGCGACTACGTGGGCGAGCGGGGCCACGCTCATGGCCCAGATCGCAATACCGTAGGAGATCCCGGCGATGGCGCCGCCGAACAGGCCATGCTTCAGGTGCGGGCGGATCGATTCCCCCATGCGCCCACGCCGCCGCCATAGGGTGAAGGCGACCAGCGGCACCCCTTGCAACACGAACAGCCAGCAGATGTAGACCAGCGCGCCGCCGGAACGGCGTCCGCCCATGCCGTCGGCCAACAGGTAGATCGCGATACTGAGCGCGGTCAGCAGCGCAAATCCGATCGCCTTGGGCTCGTGGGTCGGCACTTTGCCGCCGCGCCGGCGCCAGGCCAGGCTGACGATCCCGGCCGAGACGACGAGCGCACCCAGGGTCTCGATCGCGGTCAGCGCCTCGCCCTCGAAGATCCAGGCGGCGCCGGCGACCAAGGCCGGCGCGGTGCCCCGGGCGATGGGGTAGACCTGGCTCAGATCGCCGTAGCGGTAGGCGCCGATCAGGACCCCGAAGTAGAACCAATGCACCACCGCGGAGAGAATCACGTAGGGCCAGGCCGCCGCCGCCATCGCCGGCTGCACTGCCAAGATGGCGATGGACGGCAGGATCGGCACGAACATGATCACCGTGGTCATCACCAGGTGGTCGCCGCCGGCCTTGATCAGCGCATTCCAACTGGCGTGCAGCACCGCCGCCAGAAGCACCAGGAGCAAGACGCCCGGATCCAGGGTCATGGCGTGGTTTTCAGCCTTCCAGAGGTTCGATATGGAATCGTCGCGGCGGCCGGCGATTAGACCGGTTTCACGCCGAACCGTCCAGGCTGCGATCCACACTCACACCGTAACCGGGGCATACACCACCCGCGGTTTGCCCCGCGCTGGCGGATCGGACACAATCTGCCTGGATTTTCATTCCAAGGAGTCGGGCCCGATATGACCGTGATCGACGTACACACCCACATGCTGGACCGGGGCTGGTTGCGGCTGCTCAAGGAGAAGGGCGCGCCGCGCTACGATGTCGCGCCGATCAGCGATGAGTTGGACGGTATCTACCACGACGGCGCCCTGTTCATGACGCCGATGCCGGGCCATTTCGACTATGACTTGCGGATCCGGGACATGGACGATGGCGGGGTCGATCTCGCCATCGTTTCGCTGACCTGCCCCAACGTCTTCTGGGGCGACGAGGCGGCAAGCCTGGAGGCGGCCCGGATCGTGAACGACTCCATGGCCCAGGGCCAGGCCGACCACCCGGAGCGCATCCGCTGGCTGGCGTCCCTGCCTTGGGAGTATCCCGGGCAGGCGCTGACCGAACTTGCCCGCGCCTGCGACCGCGGCGCGGTCGGGGTCATGGTGCTGGCCAACGTCGCCGGGCGGCACCTGACCGAGGCGGCTTTCGCGCCGATCTGGCAGGCCATCGACGACCGCGGCCTGCCGGTGCTCGTCCACCCCTCCGAGCCGCCGGGCACGCCCGCCATGGATATGCGCGCCTACAGCCTGGCCTCCACGGTCGGCTTTATGTTCGATACCACGCTGGCGATCACGCGCATGATCTTCGACGGGTTTTTGGACCGCTATCCGAACCTGAAGATCATCGCCGCCCACGCCGGCGCCACGGCGCCTTATCTGGCCGGCCGCATGGATCGTTCCTGGGAGATGACCCTGCCGGGCAAGGCGGCGATCTCGATCCCGCCGTCCGAGTATCTGCGGCGGATCTATTACGATGCCGTGACCTACCAGCAGGAAGCGCTGGAGCTCTGTATCAAAGTGGGCGGTGCCGACAAGATGATGTACGGCTCCGACTACCCCCACGACATCGGCGACATGAAGGGCTGCTTGGCGCGGGTCGATGCCCTGCCGGCGGACCAGCGCAAAGCCGTCCGGGGCGCCAACGCCGCGCGCATATTCAACCTATGAGGTATTAGGACCGGCGCAACGACGCGTTGGAACCAGAACGGCCATCGGGTGTCTCCGTATTGCTGTCGATAGCCCAAATGACTACTGTTAGGATTGGAACTATCGGTCGCAGGGGAATGCCGGTTAGGGGGAATGCCGGTTTGGTCCGGCGCGACCGGGAGAGTTGCGCCGGCACAGGATAGGGGGATCCGATATGGTGGGTAACGTTCTTGTCAACTGTGCCTATGGAAAGAACAATCCCGAAGAAGCGACGGTCGCCTTCATCGCCGCGAGTGCTGCGGCGACCCGAAGCACGGCGACCGCGGTATTCGTGACTTCCGACGCGGTCCGCCTGGCTACTCCCGGTTACGCCGACGGCGTTCAGGCCGACGGCTATGAACCGTTGAAGGTGTTCCTGGACAAATTCCTGGAGGACGGCGGCAAAATCTGGGTGTGCCCCGCCTGCGCCAAGGCCCGGAACATGACCCAAGACGACCTCATCGAGGGGGCAACGATCGACGGTGTCCCGACGATTCTCGAGTTCCTGGACAACGGCGGCATTACGCTGATGTAATGCCGACGGTCGATGCTAGATGGGGTGGCCATGATCTGTCCCAGTTGCCAGATCGAGAACCGGAGCGGACGCCGTTTCTGCTCGAAATGCGGCGCGGCATTACCGGTCGCCTGCCCAGGCTGCGGCTACGAGAACGAACCCGGCGATACCTTCTGCGGCGGCTGCGGTACGGCGCTGGCGGCGTCGGCGCAATCGGCCGAGCGACCGCCCGCGACGCCGGTGGGGGCGGAACCCGAGCGCCGGCAGGTGACGATACTGTTTGCCGATCTCTGTGGCTTCACGAAACTCAGCGCGGCCCTGCCGGCGGAGGATGTCCATCGCCTGATCGGCCGGTTCTTCGAAGTGATCGACGGCATCATTCTGGAATATGGCGGCCGCGTCGATAAGCATATCGGCGATGCCGTCATGGCCCTGTTCGGGGCGCCGGTGGCGCATGGCGACGACCCGGAACGCGCGGTCCGCGCCGCCTTGGACATTCACACCAAACTGCAGAAGCTGAGCGCTGAGCTGGAGGTGCCACTCCAGGCGCATATCGGCATCGCCAGCGGTCAGGTCGTGGCCAGCGCCATCGGCGGTGCCGGACGCAGCGAGTACACGGTTTTGGGCGAGTCGGTCAATCTGGCGGCGCGGCTGGTCGAAAAGGCCGGCCCCGACGAGACCTACATTTCCGATGCCGTCTACCGGGCCATTCCCCGCCTGCTGGAGGTGGAAAGCGTCGGCGACGTCGAGGTCAAGGGCCTCGATCGGGCGGTCCGGATCTGGCGCCTGCTGGCACTGGTCGATGCGCGATCGAAGCGGGCACGGAGGCCGCTCTTTGGGCGCCGCGCCGAGCTCCGGCAATTCCAAAGCGTGCTGGAGAGCTTAGACGAGCTCGGGCGAGGCCAAGCGGTCAACGTCCGCGGCGAAGCCGGGATCGGAAAGTCGCGGCTGGTCGAGGAATTCGCGGCGCTGGCGGCCGAGGAGGGCTTCGCCTGCCATACCGCGCTGATTCTCGATTTCGGTGTCGGCAAAGGGCGCGACTGCATTCGATCGCTGTTGCGGAGCGTTCTCGACTTGCCGCCACGGCAGGAAAATACCGCACGCGCCGAGGTCGTGGCGCGGACCGTTGCCGACGGCCTCGTCGAGCCCGCTCAGACGATATTTCTGATGGACCTGCTCGACCTCTCGCCGGCCAAGGAACATCGCGCGATCTATGATGCGATGGATAACGAAACACGGAACATCGGCAAGCAGGATGCCGTGGTGACCCTGTTGACACGCTTGAGCGCCAAGACCCCGCTCTTGATTGTTGTCGAAAACCTGCATTGGGCGGATTCGCTGACCATCGACCATCTGGCACGCATGGCCGCGATGACCACCGTGGCCCCGGTCGTCCTGGTGATGACGTCGCGCATCGAAGGCGATCCGCTCGACGCCTTGTGGCGACAGGCGAGCGGCCAAGCGCCGTTGGTCACCGTCGATCTGGCGCCGTTCAGCGAAGCCGAGGCGCGGTCGTTCGCGCAAGAGTTTTTCGATACCACGAGCCGCTTCGCGGCTGACTGCGTCGAACGGGCCGAAGGCAACCCTCTGTTCCTCGAACAACTGCTGCAAAGCGCCGAGCAGATCGGCGAGCGCGAAGTTCCGGGCTCGATCCAAAGCATCGTCCTGGCTCGCTTCGATCGACTGGACCAAAAAGACAAGCGCGCCCTGCAAGCGGCCTCGGTTCTGGGCCAGAGGTTCTCGGACGAGGTGGTTCGCCATCTCATCGAGGATCCGTCCTGGACCACGGACGCGCTGCTCCGGCACCATCTGGTGCGGCCGCTCGGCCAGGAATATCTGTTTTCCCACGCGCTGATCTGGGAGAGCGTCTATTCGACCTTGCTGCGCGATCAGCTCAAGGGCCTGCATCGGCGGGCGGCGGCCTGGTTCGCAGCG
>SMVA01281214.1_pt1 | contig 16594 bp, 17 predicted proteins | sample 2456451 | NCBI WGS metagenome assembly SMVA01 (sample SAMN11095933, study PRJNA526329) | marine sediment metagenome | biome: Marine sediment; feature: Surficial sediment; material: Deep marine sediment; isolation source: Hadal surficial sediment | place: Pacific Ocean | collected 2014-05 | depth...
AAATATTTCGAAAGGGAATTATAATAATAGTCAAATTGCTTCTTTTTTAACCGTTTATATGATGCGAAGTATTTCTGTTGCTGAATTAGACGGATTTAGAGAAGCTCTGTTGGAATTATGTTTACCCATAGATTTGTCAGTGTACAATACAATTGATTTATGCGGAACCGGAGGAGATGGAAAAGATACCTTTAATATTTCTACTTTATCATCATTTGTAACTGCTGGAGCCGATGTTAAAGTTGCTAAACATGGTAATTATGGTGTTTCTTCTTCTTGTGGATCTTCAAATGTTTTAGAATTTTTAGGAATACATTTTACCAATGAAGAAGGGAAACTGGAAAAAGCCATAGATAAAGCAGGAATTTGTTTTTTGCATGCTCCCTTATTTCATCCGGCCATGAAAAATGTAGCTCCAATTAGAAGAGAATTGGGTGTCAAAACTTTTTTTAATATGCTAGGCCCCATGGTAAACCCTTCATTTCCTAAAAACCAAATTGTTGGAGTCTTTAATTTGGAATTGGCAAGAATGTATGGATACCTTTATCAAAGTACCGATAAAAATTATGCAATTTTACATGATTTGGCAGGATATGATGAAATTTCATTGACAAGTAAAACAAAGATAATCAGCAATAAAGAAGATAAAATTTTAAGCCCTTCTGAACTGGGAGTCAAAACGATCAATCAAGAAGATATTTATGGGGGAAAAACTGTTGAAGAAAGTGCAAAAATATTTATGAATATTTTAGATGGGAAAGCAACAGAAGCACAAAGCAATGTTGTTTGCGCCAATGCAGGTTTGGCAATTTCAGTTGCTGAAAAGATATCGCATATAGAAGGATTTGCCATGGCAAAAGAATCCTTAGAAAGTAAGAGAGCGTTGGACTCGTTTAAAAAATTAAAAGGATTAGCTTAATAATTTAGAAGAAAGTAAAAGTGAATATTTTAGATAAAATTATAATCGATAAACGCCGGGAAGTTGATGCTAAAAAGGAAATAATACCCATTAATTTTTTACAAAAGTCACCGATGTTTTTGCGTGATGCAAATTCCTTATCTGCAAGTATAAAATCGGGTAGTGGAATAATTTCCGAATTTAAACGCCGTTCTCCTTCAAAACAAGTAATTAATCAAAACAGCAGTGTTATTGATGTTGTAAGAGGATATGAAAAGGCAGGTGTTTCTGGAATTTCAGTTTTAACAGATACCAAATATTTTGGCGGAGCTATTGATGATCTGATTCAAGTCAGAAATACAGTTAACATACCAATTTTAAGGAAAGAATTCATCATAGATTCTTATCAAATTTATGAGGCTAAGGCTTATGGTGCTGATGCTATATTGTTGATAGCAGCAATCTTAAATGAAGATGAGATCATTCGGTTTTCAAGCTTGGCAATTAAACTTGGATTGGAAGTTTTGTTGGAAATTCATAATGAACAGGAATTAAAAAAATCGGATTTGACTTATGTTCATATGGTAGGAATTAATAATCGAAATTTAAAGACCTTTGAAGTTTCTTTGGAAACAAGTAAAAGTTTGTCAAAGTTAATTCCCGATGCTAAGGTAAAAATATCAGAAAGTGGAATAAGCTCAGTTGAAGCCATCTCAGAACTCAAAAAATATGGATTTCAAGGATTTTTAATTGGAGAAAATTTTATGAAAACACAAAATCCTGGTTTAGCAGCAATAGAGTTTTCGAATAAAATATTAAAATAAATAGAGACTCAAAAAGAGGAATAAATATTTTTTCACTCCCTCAGGTATGAATGACTATAAGTAAATTAAGGATGAAACTTAAAATTTGCGGAATGAAATACAAAGAGAATATTCAGACTGTTGCAAAATTGCAACCTGACTATTTGGGCTTTATATTTTATAAAAAATCTAAACGAAATTTTGAGGGTGCCATCCCGGTTTTACCTAAAGATATTAAGAAAATTGGTGTTTTTGTTGATGCTGATATACAAGAAATTTTAGGTAAAATAGAAAAATATAATTTAGATGCTGTTCAATTACATGGCAATGAATCTCCCAAATTCTGCCAATCTATTTCAAATGTGGAGGTTATAAAAGTGTTTTCAATGGGAGAAACATTTGATTTTAGTGTTTTGGAAGCTTACGAAAATGTTTGCGACTATTTTTTGTTTGATACAAAAGGCAAAGAAAAAGGAGGCAATGGAATTGTATTTAATTGGGAGTTGTTGAAAAATTATTCAAGCAAAAAACCATTTTTTTTAAGTGGGGGTATAGGATTGGATGAGAAAGAAAGTTTACTGTCATTTTTGAAAAGCAATGAGTCTAAGTATTGTTTTGCTTTGGATGTAAATAGTAAATTTGAAATTAATCCCGGATTAAAAGACATAGAAAAAATAAGAGAATTTAAACAATTCCTTGAAATAGGAGCGTGAATAATTTAAAAATGAAAACATCATATCAAGCAGACGATAAGGGTTATTATGGGGAATTTGGTGGTTCCTTTGTGCCTGAAATGTTATATTCGAATGTAGAAGAATTACAAAATAGATATTTGGAAATAATGAATGAAGAATCTTTTAAAAAGGAATTTAAATCCTTATTAAAAGATTATGTTGGGCGTCCTTCTCCTTTGTATTTTGCAAAACGTTTATCCGAAAAATACGATACAAAAATCTATTTAAAAAGAGAGGATTTAAATCATACCGGAGCGCATAAAATCAATAATACAATTGGTCAAATATTATTGGCAAAGCGTCTTGGTAAAAAACAAATCATAGCAGAAACAGGAGCGGGACAGCATGGAGTTGCAACTGCAACAGTTTGTGCTTTGGCCGGGGTTCCATGCACGGTTTATATGGGTGAAATCGATATTGCACGCCAGGCCCCGAATGTGGCTCGCATGAAAATGTTAGGAGCCAAAGTGATTCCTGCAAAATCAGGAAGCAGAACATTAAAAGATGCTACAAATGAAGCGATAAGAGCATGGATTAACAATCCGGTTGATGTGCATTATATTATCGGATCAGTGGTAGGTTTCCATCCTTATCCAGACATGGTGGCTCGTTTTCAATCGGTTATATCGGAAGAAATAAAGTGGCAATTGAAAGAACATGAAGGAACTGAGAATCCGGATTATATTATTGCCTGTGTTGGTGGAGGAAGTAATGCTGCCGGAGCATTTTACCATTATCTTGATAATGAAAAAGTAAAGTTAATTGCCGTTGAGGCAGCAGGAAAAGGAATAGATTCTGGTGAGTCTGCAGCAACAAGTTTATTGGGTAAGATAGGTGTCATTCACGGAAGCAAGACCTTGTTGATGCAAACGGATGATGGTCAGATTATTGAGCCATATTCCATTTCAGCGGGATTGGATTATCCGGGCGTTGGTCCGCAACATGCGCATTTGTTTAAAACCGGAAGAGCAGAATTTTTAAATGCTACGGATGATGAAGCGATGCAGGCAGGGCTGACATTATGTAAACTGGAAGGTATAATTCCCGCAATAGAAACGGGACATGCTTTGGCAATATTAGAGAAAAAGAAATTTAACAAAGATGATATTGTTATTATCAATTTGTCGGGTAGAGGAGATAAAGATTTAAACACATATATTGATTATTTTAGATTATGATAGTAATCTAATGTTGGTTTCTATTGAGCATCTCACAAACTAAGAGTAAGATTCTGAAATAAATTTAAAATAAAAATATATAATTTTCATGAACAGAATTCAATTTAAAATACAAGAGAAGAATAAGACTTCGGGTATGACAGATAAATTACTATCCATTTATTTTACAGCGGGTTATCCAGAATTGAACGATACTGTTTCCATTATTGAAAATTTGGAACATTCCGGAGTTGAAATGATAGAAATCGGATTACCATTTTCTGATCCCTTGGCGGATGGGCCCACCATTCAGGAAAGTAGTACTCAGGCCTTACAGAATGGAATGACCTCAGAGATTTTATTTGAACAATTGAAAAACATACGTAAAAATGTAAAAATACCACTATTAATCATGGGGTATTTTAATCCAATATTACAATATGGAGTTGAAGAATTTTGTAAAAAATGTTCGGAAATTGGGATAGACGGTTTGATTATTCCTGATTTACCTGTTGACGTTTATCATGAAGAGTATGAAGCCATTTTTAAGAAATATAACGTTATAAATGTATTTTTAATTACTCCACAAACTTCTGAGGATAGAATCAGATTTATTGACTCTATTTCAGATGGATTTATATATATGGTGAGTTCGGCAAGTACTACGGGAGCCAAAAACACTTTCGGTGAAAGTCAGGAAAAATATTTTGATAAAATTGCAAAAATGAATTTAAAAAGTCCTCAAATTGTCGGTTTTGGTATTTCAAATAAAGAAACTTTTCAGCAAGCTACAAAAAACGCAAAAGGGGCGATTATTGGTTCGGCATTTGTAAAATTTATTGGTGACAATCCTATTGAAAATATTTCGAAGTTTATTGATAGAATAAAAAAATAAGAATTAATTCTAATATTAGTAGCGTATATAAAAAGTAGAAGATTTATATGAGTTATTTTCTGATTTAGAAACTAAAATAACAGAAAAGAACCAAACTTTGGTCTAGGTTTTAACAGCCATTTTTGATACCCCGTTGTCTGAAGGAATAAAGCATATAGTACTCCCCATATACTAGACCACTAGTTTGTACTTTTTAGTTGATGTTTTGATCGTGTTTTATGAAAATACAATTTTAAATTATGCAAATACAAAAATCTTTTACATAAAATATTTAAAATTCCAGATTTTTTTAGGCCTAGCGAAAACAGGAAGTTATAAAACTTATGGTAAATGAGTATTTTTTAATTATTTGTGTTAAACCTTACAAAATAATAATCCAAATACTCTACAGTTAAAATTGAATGCGGACATACCAAACTAACAGTAGACAGGCTTTTAGATATTGCAAAACTTTTGGACTTGGATTGCCAGGATCTATTTAAATGAACTTATTTAGTTGTAGAAATTAAATTTCTTCAAAACTTTTGCTACATTTATCCAAACAATTTTAAATTAGCTGGATAAACAGAAATTGAATGGAAGACAATAGATTTTCTTTACGGTCACGAATTTTTATCGCGATGATTTTTTTGGTAGTTCTTGCTTCCGTTCTAATCGCAGGGATAACTATTTATCAATATAAAGAACAAACAGATGAATACCATGAAAGAAGATTAGAACGAAAGGAGGAAGCCATAAAATCTGCTATTTCTTATGAAATAAACAGGAATGTTGACTATCCGGTGGAAACAAATTTTTTAGCCAAAATGTTAGGTAAAAAAATAGATGAAATTTCTGACATTCATAATTTGGATATTAATATTTACGATTTACAAGGAATATTACTTCGCAGTTCTCATTCTAGTTTTTCCAACAACGATGTCAATACAAGTTTGTCTCAATCAATTTTAACTAAAATTGCCAAAAATCCGTCCCATCGTACAGTTTTGCCCAAAATATCAGCTGATGGAAAACAATTCAAGTCTTCTTTTTCATATTTAAATGACGCCAATTCCGTACCTATTGGCATTATAGGCGTTCCCTATTTACAGGATAATACTTTTCAAGATGAAGAATTGATAGAATTTTTAAAGCGTTTATCAATTGTCTATATCATTATTCTGGTAATAGCAATTTTGATGGCTTATTTTTTATCGAAATTTATTACAAAACCCATAGAATATGTAAGTAATAAAATGAGAGAAACCGCTTTAGATAAAACGAATAAAAAAATAATTTTAGAAAAAGCAAGCCAAGAAATTTATAGTTTGGTAACCGCATATAATACCATGATTGATCAATTGGAAGAAAGCGCGATTAAATTGGCACAAATCGAAAGACAACAAGCATGGAGAGAAATGGCGAAGCAGGTAGCCCATGAAATTAAAAACCCCTTAACTCCCATGCGTTTAACGATTCAAAGTTTTGAACATAAGTTTGATCAAAATGACCCGAATATTAAAAAGAAATTACGAGAATTTAGCATGTCTTTAATTCAGCAAATTGATACAATGAGTTCAATTGCTTCGGCTTTTTCAAATTTCGCAACGATGCCATCCCAAAAAAAGGAGGAATTAAATGTTGTTCTGCAAGTTAAATTGGCCTTGGATATTTTCCATGAAGATTTTATTCTGTACCGTCATGATAAAGATGAAATTCTTGCCAAATTGGATAAAATTCAGCTCACAAGAGTGATTACAAATTTGATCACAAATGCAATTCATGCTACTAAAGATAGTGAAAGTCCTAAAATTTTGGTAACCGTAAGTGAAATTGATAAAAATGTGGTTATAACTGTTTTAGATAACGGAACCGGAATTTCTGAGGAGGATAGAAGTAAAGTATTTGAGCCGAAGTTCACCACTAAATCGAGCGGAATGGGACTTGGATTACCCATGATAAAAAATATAGTTGAAGCTTTCAATGGTAATATTTCTTTTGAGTCAAAATTCAATCACGGAACTACTTTTACAGTAACTTTACCCAAAAATTAATCAATAAATTAGTTTTAAAATAGTCACACATGAGTTACACGAATATTTTGGTTTCGGAGAAAAAAAGCATTGCTATAATCACTATTAACAGGCCAAAAAAGTTAAATGCATTAAACAAGAAAACCATTGTAGAATTGCATGAAGCACTAACGGATTTGAATCGTAATGTAGATATTAGGGCAATAATTGTAACGGGTAGTGAATCAAAGGCGTTTGTAGCTGGTGCCGATATTTCTGAATTTGCAGATTTTAATGTCAAACAAGGATCCAAATTGGCGCAAAAAGGACAAGAGTTATTATTCGATTTTATTGAAAATTTGACAACTCCGGTTATCGCTGCAATAAATGGATTTGCCTTGGGTGGAGGATTGGAACTGGCAATGGCATGTCATTTCAGGGTTGCAAGTGAGAATGCAAAGATGGGTTTACCGGAAGTGTCTTTGGGCTTAATTCCAGGCTATGGCGGAACCCAGCGATTACCGCAGTTGGTTGGAAAGGGAAAAGCCATGGAAATGATAATGACTGCTACGATGATTACTGCCGAAGATGCTAAAAATAATGGTTTGGTTAATTATGTTGTAAGCCAAGATGAACTAATTCCACTTTGCGAAAAACTGGCAAATAAAATTTCACAGAATTCTTCTACGGCAATATCTTCTGCCATCAAATCAATAAATGCTAATTTTAAAGAGGGTGTTAATGGTTTTGAAAAGGAAATTAAACAGTTTGGGAAATGTTTTGGAACCGATGATTTTATCGAAGGAATTACGGCTTTTTTAGAGAAAAGAAAACCTGATTTTAGTTAAGAGAATTTTAGAATTTGTTTTGGTAAATATTTTAGCTTTTACCATCCCATTCCCTATAAAACTGCTTTAAATATTGCTTCATAAACTCATGCCTTTCCTGGGCAATTTGCCTACCAGTTTCAGTATTCATTTGATCCTTTAATAGCAATAATTTTTCATAAAAATGATTGATGGTAGGAGCCGTACTTTTTTTATAAGTCTCTTTATTTAATTTTAAATCCGGCTTGATGTTTGGATTAAATAATACTCGATTTTTGAACCCACCATAATTAAATGCCCGGGCTATACCTATAGCACCTATAGCATCTAATCTATCTGCGTCTTGAACAATGTTTAATTCTTTGGATGAAAACTTTTGAAATAAACCGTTATCTGTTAAACTATTTTTATACGAAATGTGTTTAATAATATTTTCAACATGTTGAATATTTTCTTCATCAAGGCCTATTCCTTCTAAAAATTCCCTAGCTTTTTTAGGCCCTATAGTTTCATCTCCATCATAAAATTTAGCATCTGCAATATCATGCAATAAAGCGCCCAGTTCAACGACAAAATTGTTGGCATTTTCATTTTTGGCAATTAATTTAGCGTTTTTCCAAACTCGTTCTATATGAAACCAATCATGGCCTCCTTCTGCACTATCCAATTGTTTTTTAACAAAATGTATGGTTTTAGTAACGACCTCTTTTTTATTCATATTGCAAAATAAAGAAACCTCTGCAAATTACAGAGGTTCCATGTTTCATTTTTTTTAATTAATCAAATGGATGAATTCAGGTTCAATTCATTATGATTAATTTTAACAAAATTCTTCATAAGCACCAACCAGGTTAGCTGCAATCATTTCAGCAGACCGCCCCTCTATATGATGACGTTCTAACATATGAACCAATTGACCATCTTTAAATAGAGCCACTGAAGGCGATGATGGTGGAAATGGAATCATTTTTTCTCTTGCTGTTGCTGTAGATTCAACATCTACACCTGCAAAAACAGTTGTAAGGTTTGTAGGTGTTTTATCAGACTCTAAAGAAGCAATTACTCCCGGTCTGGCTGTTCCAGCTGCACAACCGCATACTGAATTTACAACCACCAAAGTAGTTCCTTTCTTTTTCAATGCATTCTCAACTTCCTCTGATGTATGTAATTCTTCGAAACCTGCGTTTACTAATTCTTGACGCATTGGTTTTACTAATTCTTCAGGATACATAATTTTTATTTTTTTAGTATAAATATATTGCAAAGGTAAGCAATGCATTTAATTTAAAATCTTATAAAATTCACAAAATATTAAGAACGATAACTTATTTATATTTAAGTAGAAATGTATATTTGCCTTTCATTTAAATATTTATAATGGCAAATTTTTCAAAGTGGTTAGGTGTTGGAATAGGTTGGACCTTTGGTGGACCGATTGGCGGAATTCTGGGTTATGTTTTAGGAAGTTTTGTAGACGGTTTTTCGGAAGGTGATATTAGAGAGTTTCAAAATGAATCAAGAACAAATAGAAATACGGTTTCAGGTGATTTTGAAATAAGTTTATTGGTGTTGGCTGCAATAGTTATCAAGGCAGATGGTAAAATTGATAAAAGAGAATTGGATTTTGTTCGCTCAACTTTTACCGGTATGTATGGAGAAAGCCGTTCACAAAGGGCCTTTAAACTTTTTAAAGGAATTATTGCAGATAAAAATATATCTACACGTCAGGTATGTATGCAAATTAATCAACACATGACACATGCTTCACGTTTGCAATTACTTCATTTTCTGTTTGGTGTGGCAAAAGCAGATGGTACAGTAACGCAAGACGAATTGCATCAAATTAATACAATATCAGGATATTTAAATATAAATGAGCACGATTATATTTCTATCAAAGCTATGTTTTATAACGAGGTTGACAGCGCTTATAAAATATTAGAAATTGACAAAAATGATAGTGATACTGAAGTTAAAAAAGCATATAGAAAAATGGTAAAAAAATACCATCCCGATAAATTACGTAATTTAGGTGCCGAACATCTAAAGGGGGCTGAAGAGAAATTTCGTCAAGTTCAAAATGCCTATGAGCATATTCAAAAAGAGAGAGGTTTATAGGAATTGGTACTGCCATTAATTTAAAGGAGACTTAAAATCAATTTTTTAAAAATAAGATTAAGAAAAAGTTAAAAGTTCAAGTTACCTTAAAAATTCAACCATTAAAATAACAGTAGTACTTAAAAGCCTAATTCCATCCTTATAAATTTCTACAATCTTTTGTTTATACAAGCTTCCTAGTCCTTTTTTAAAAGCTTTTTTACTCAATCCAAGGAGTTGTTTGATTTCTTCAGGATTGCTTTTATCTGTCAATTCTAAAAAATCATCATTTGCATTTAATGCAGAAAGAATAATTTCAGAATTTTTATCGATACTTTTTTTGTAACCTATTGGTTCTAATAGTATATCAATTTTACCATCCTCTCTAACAAGTTTTACATATCCTTTGATTCTATCTCCAGGTTGAACGTTTTTATGAATATTTGAATTAAAAATTAAGCCTTTAAATAAATTGTTGACGATGACATTCATGCCTAAATCGGTCATCCTGTATAATAGAAGATCAACTTCATCTCCTGTTTTTAAATCTATTTCGTCAAAAAACACAAAGTCATTTACTTTGTTCGAACCCATTAAGGCTCCTGTTTCTTCATCTTTCAAAAGAAATATTAAATACCAATTTTCTACAATCATTTTTTGAGATTGTTCAACAAATGGCACGATCAGGTCTTTAGGCATGCCCCAATCCATAAAAACATCACCTTTTTTAGTTTTGGTTACCTTTAGATAGGCAAACTGATCTAATTGAATATAGGGTTTTACCGTTGTAGCAACTATACGGTCATCAAGGTCTTTATAAACAAAAACGTCAATTTTATCATCAATATTTATGGTTTTGGATATAAAAGTATTTGGTAAAAGAACTTCATTATTATCATCATCAACAAGATAATAACCCATATCGGTAGCTCTGTTTATTATAAGTTTGTTTGTTTTTCCAATTTCCATACAATTGTTATTGTATATTTCCTTGCTTGTGCAATTTGTAGATTTATACTTTATAAACCATTGCATTAATATTCATTCCTGCGCCTACAGAGGCAAAGACCAAGGTGTCTCCCTTATTTATTTTATGAGGTTTCAATTCATCTTTTAAAATGAGGTCTAATAAAGTAGGTACAGATGCCACCGAAGAATTTCCTAACCAGGATATGGTCATTGGCATAATATCTTTGGGAATATCATCTAAATCATATAGTTTAAAGAACCTTTTCAAAATAGCATCATCCATTTTTCCATTGGCTTGATGGATAAGTATCTTGTTAATTTCACTTGGTAATATATTACATTTTTCCAAAGATTCTTTGATAACCGCCGGTACTGTTTCAAGAGCATATTGATAAAGTCTACGGCCATTCATCTTTAAAAAAAAATCTCCATTATCATCATCGTTATAGGACTTGCCCATAAATAACATTTTAGAATATATCAATGTATCCGATCTTGTTTTATGTGCAAGTATTCCTATGGGAGTATCGCTTTTTCTAGCTTCTAAAATAACGGCACCTGCACCATCTGCATAGATCATTCCATCTCTGTCGTGTGGGTCTGAAATCCTTGACAAAACATCAGCACCAATAACAAGAACCTTTTTGTTGTCACCGGATTTGATATAATAATCAGCTTGAATAACGGCTTGCAGCCAACCAGGACATCCAAAAGGTAAATCATAAGCAATACAATTGGGGTTTTTAATTTTTAGTTTATGCTTTACTCTTGCTGCTAAAGTAGGCACAATATCTAATTGCCGATTGTTTTTCTTAATGTCACCAAAATTATGCGCTACAATGATGTGGTCTAATTCTTCTTTATCAATATTTGCGGTTTTAATCGCATCGATAGCCGCAAAATAGGCAATATCTGAAGTTGTCAAATCATCAGAAACATAGCGCCTTTCAGCAATAGTAGTGATTTCTAAAAACTTATCAATTATTTCCTGATTTGTTTTGTCAATTTTTAAACGATCTTTTTCATAGAATTCATGGGTCAAAAAATCTTCATTGGCGATTCTCCTTTCCGGAATATATTTACCGGTTCCGGTAATTACGCTATAAATTGCACTACTCATGTTTTTTGGCCTTTTGCCCCAAAGGTAACTTAATTTTATCTCCTATATAAACTTTTTAAAAATCAATCTTAAAAACCAGACAAACAATGCCATGATCGCAAAGGGCAAATAAATCTTATCTGCAAGAGCAAGTCGTACATATAAAACAGTAAACACAGTCAATATTATATAACCACCAATTATATGCAATCGCGGCCATTGTTTTTCAGAGAGATTATCAGAAACTTTTGGGAGAGACGTTAATAACATGAAGGCAATAAACATGTATGTTATTATTCCACTTATGAGAAATGACAGGTTGATTTGTGAAAATACGGGTTCGAAAATATTGTTTTTTATTACCAAAAGACCCAAATGGTAAAAGTGAATTAAAGCAAAGGTAACTCCAAAATATTTTCGATTAAACATGAACCATTTTGTAATATTCCTTTCCGAAATTTTAAAAATTGGATATGACGAAAAAGTTATAATAAAAAGTACAAATGACGCTCTTGCTGAAACTTGTATCTGTGTTTGTAAAGTTTCCATATCAAATCCATTTACAGCAAAATAGATCATGGAAAAAAACACAAATATGCCAAAAAAAACAATTGTAATCGCCCAGTTTTTCATTCGATAACAGATTTGATTCGGTTAAACTAATTTTCTTATTTTTTGATTAAAATCCAAAGCTTTTTGAATCCAATATTCCAAATCGCTATCCAAATCAAATCCAGAAGGTATAATAAAAATATATCCTCGCATGGGCCGTCCCGTAAAGTCCATGGGTAAACATTCTTCTTTTTGAATTTCTTGTTCATAGGCTTTTTCACCAATTTTAGCCATTAGTAAACTATCGCCAAATTTTTTATCGATATGAATTCCACAACACATTTTTTGATTGACCATAAAAACCAAACCTCCCATCATTTTTTTAGTATAAAAATTTACATTTTTAGATTGCATCACTTGATTGATTCTTTCTCCTAAATATTCATCATATGCCATTTTATATTTTTGTTTTAGTAAATATAATATTATTTAAGTTTCCCATATCTTCTTTATTTATAGAAAGAATAAAATTGTTTTTCTTCAATAATTTTATGGAATTTATATTATCCCTATGGGTAAAAGCTTCAATGACTTCAAATCCAATAGTATTAAACCCAAAATCAAGAATGTGTTTCATTGCCTCATTCATTATTCCTTGTCCATGGTGTTTAGGATGTAAGTCATACCCAATTTCAGCTATTTTTTGATTTTTAGAAAAATTCCACAAACATATAGTTCCAATAAGTTTTAGATTGTTTTTCAAAGAGATTGCCCAATAAAATATTTTATTGTTCTTTGTGTCATTATTAATTTTAAACATAAAATCACTTACTTCTTCTAAATTTTTGAGCCCGGTTCTTTTGATATATTGCATAACTTTTTCATCCGAACGAAGAAAAAATATTTCTTCTTTGTCATCTTCTTGAAGTTGGCGCAATATTAACCTATCCGTTTTTAGTTTAGGAAAAGATCTAAAAGTTAACATTTTCGTAATTAAATTTTACAAATGATTCTCTACCAAATATACCTTTTAATTAAATAATTAAATTAAAAAGCATTAATTTTGTAATACAAAAAACAAATTAATGATGAAGAATTTGGAAAAAGCGAAAGCAGAATTGAATGAAGTGGGATATTTGAATGTAGAAACAAAATCTAACCTTGATTTTGCTGAAGAGATATTGAAATTAAAGAAAGAGAGAAATGCTATTATTTTAGCACATTATTATCAAGAGTCTGCCATTCAGGATATTGCGGATTACGTTGGTGATAGTTTAGGGCTTTCATTTAAAGCTGCTGAAACGGATGCAGATATCATAGTTTTTGCCGGTGTGCATTTTATGGCCGAGACAGCCAAAATATTAAGTCCTTCAAAAAAAGTTTTATTACCCGATTTAAATGCCGGATGTTCTTTATCAGAATCGTGTAGTGCCGAAGCTTTACAAGCTTTTAAGGATGAACACCCGGATCATTTGGTAATAACTTATGTAAACACCTCTGCTGAGGTAAAGGCAATTAGTGATTTATGCTGCACATCATCTAATGCCAAAAAAATTGTAGATTCTGTTCCATTGGATCAACCTATTATTTTTGCTCCGGATAAAAATCTTGGTGCCTGGATTCAAAAAGAAACAGGTAGAAAAATGTTGCTTTGGGATGGTGCTTGTATAGTTCATGAAGCTTTTTCTATAGATAAGTTGATAAAGACCCATCAAAAAAACCCGAATGCAATGATTATTGCCCATCCGGAATCGGAAGATCATATTTTAAAAGTTGCTGAATATGTTGGATCAACTGCAGGGATGATCAATTATGTAAAAACCAATCCGGCTAAAGAATTTATTGTGGCGACCGAGGCAGGTATCTTACATGAAATGAAAAAAGAGGTTCCGGAAAAAAAATTGATTCCTGCTCCTTCAAAAGAGAATAATACTTGTGCTTGTAGTGAATGCCATTATATGAAAATGAACACAATGCAAAAATTATATTTATGCATGAAATACGAACTTCCAGAAGTAATTGTTCCAGAAAAAATTAGATTGGCAGCCTTAAAACCTATCCAAAGAATGTTGGATATTTCAGCGAAATAATGAGTGTTTTTAAAGCTGACACCTTAATTTTAGGATCTGGCGTAGCCGGACTTACTATTGCCATAAAAACTGCCCGTGCATTGCCAAATAAAAAAGTTTTTGTGATTACAAAAGCTGATGAAAGTGAATCAAACACCAAATACGCTCAAGGAGGAATTGCAGCGGTTTGGGATAAACTGGATTCTTTCGATGATCATATTAACGATACTTTGATTGCGGGAGACTATTTAAGCGATCCGGATATTGTAAAAATGGTTATAGAAAACGCACCAAAATGTATGAAGGAATTGATTGAATGGGGTGCTGATTTCGATCAGGTTTCTGATGGTAATTTGGATTTGGGAAAAGAGGGTGGACATTCGGCTAATCGAATTTTGCACCATAAAGATATCACTGGTTTTGAAATTCAAAAAACCTTACTTGAACAGGTAGATTTATTACCGAACATTACTTTATTGCCTTATCATTTTGCCATCGACCTTATTACAGATCACCATGTAAAGGACAATCAAATTATGCATAATATTTCTTGTTATGGAGCCTATGTTTTAAATCAGAAAACGAATAAAATTGACACTTATTTAGCAATTTCAACAGTGTTGGCCACAGGAGGGTCAGGCCAGGTTTATGCAGCAACCACCAATCCAAAAGTTGCTACAGGAGATGGTATCGCCATGGCATACCGGGCGAAGGCAAAAATTGAAGATATGGAGTTTGTTCAATTTCATCCAAGCTCCTTATATCAGCCTGGAGAAAGCCCTGCATTTTTAATATCTGAGGCGGTAAGAGGTTTCGGGGCTTATTTAAAAAATAAATCAGGTGAACGGTTTATGTTGAATGTTGATGAAAGAGCAGAGTTGGCACCTCGTGATATTGTTGCAAGAGCTATTGATAGTGAATTGATAAAATCGGGAGATCAATATGTGTATTTAGATTGCACACATTTGGATATGAAGGCGTTTCTCAATCATTTTCCAAACATATTTAAAAAGTGTAAAAGTATGGGAATTGATATTTCAAAACAATATATTCCTGTGGTTCCGGCAGCACATTATCTAATGGGAGGTATTGTTGTAAACAAACTTGGATACACAACCTTAGGTAATCTTTTTGCATGCGGTGAATGTTCGAGAACCGGTTTACATGGTGCAAACCGATTGGCTTCAAACTCCTTGTTAGAAGCTTTGGTTTTTGCAAATGAAATTGCAAATGAAATTATTGTCAGTAGAAGTAATTTAGACATTGATCAAAGTTTAAAAATACCGGAATGGAACGAAGAGGGAACTATGGTTCCGAAAGAAAAAGTTTTAATCTCCCACAATCGTAAAACTATTCAGGCAATTATGACTGATTTGGTGGCTATTGTAAGATCGGATGAAAGATTGGATAAAGCCTTGGATCATTTGGATTATTTGTATCAGGATACAGAAAAGGCCTATGCCAAATCAAAATTATCTCCGCAAATATGCGAGTTGAGAAATTTAAACGCCATTGCTTATTTAATCGTAACTCAATCCAAGGCAAGAAAACTCAATAAAGGAGCTTTTTATAGTTTGAACAATCTTTGAAATTGGGAATTGAATAATAATTTCGGATCTCCATTTTTATTGCTGATTCTTTGTGTTAATTCAAAAAAGCTACAATTCTTAAAGGCCCTCCACTTCCATCTTTTATTTTCATGGGAAGCGCAATTATTTGAAAACCTGTTGCAGGTAATTTATCCAGATTCGCAACATTCTCAAATATCGGAATGTTTTCAGATAGTAAAATTACATGGCTTCCAAAATTTTCAGATTGCCCAAAATCGATGCTTGCCGTGTCCAAGCCAATGGCTTTGATATTTCTATTTTTAACCAGCCATTCTGCTGCTACGGGAGAAAGTCCGGGAAAATGTAATTCTTTGACCGCTTCTATACCTCGTTGATCTGTACCTAAATATTTTAACTTATCAGGATAATAGGTTCCAAAACCTGTTTCCAATAAAACAATACTACCTTCAGGTATTTTTATTTTTTGTTTTTCTTCCCATTCAATAAGGTCTTCAACGCAAATCTGATAATCAGGGTTATTCATGGCTTTATGTGAAACATCTATTTTTATTCCATTTCCAATGAGTTTATCCAATGGAATTTGATCTACCGTTTGTTTATTTTCTGCAAAATGTATAGGAGCGTCAATATGTGTTCCGCCATGTTCTGCAGTTGATAAATTATTTGATGAATAGAAATACCCTTTGTCGGTTTTACCTTTAGCAACGATGTCTAATTGAAATTCCTTGGATGTTACCCAATAAATAGTTTCCTCTGAAAATTCATAAGTTAAATCTATTATTTGGCCATTGAAGAATTGACGCTCATTAAATGGGTTATCCAATGAATTTATTTTTGGTTGGCAATTGACCAATATCAATGACAAAAAAACAATTGTTATAATTTTCATTTTTCTAATATTGATTACTTGCACCAAAGATTCACTTGCCTAA
>SMVA01230033.1_pt1 | contig 16587 bp, 15 predicted proteins | sample 2456451 | NCBI WGS metagenome assembly SMVA01 (sample SAMN11095933, study PRJNA526329) | marine sediment metagenome | biome: Marine sediment; feature: Surficial sediment; material: Deep marine sediment; isolation source: Hadal surficial sediment | place: Pacific Ocean | collected 2014-05 | depth...
AACCGTGGGCTGAACGACCAGGCGCTGGTCGAACTGCAGGCCGCCATCAAGCTCAACCCCGACTACGCCGACGCCCACTATCTGGTTGCCTTCGTCTACGGCGACATGGGACAGCACGATGAGGCCAAGGCGGCCACCAAGCGGGCCGTCCAACTGAACCCGACTCTGGCACGGGCGCAGGCCAACCTGACACTGGGCGCCGCCGAAGGGCACGAAGACAAAGAGGAGCCGGCCCGGCCGCAGATAGCCGAAGGCAAGGCCTTCGCGCACTTCAATCTCGGCCTCGCCTTCAGACAGAAAGGCTACTACGCCGAATCACTCCGCGAGTATCGACTGGCGCTCGACAGTGGCGAAGATCGTCGTCTCGTGCTCGAAGCGATGGCCGAAGTGCACTTGCTCAAGCGGGACTTCGAAACGGCCCTCGACCTGTACGACGGTCTGGTTCGTGAGTTCGAAGAATCACCCAAACTGTGGAACGAACGCGGGGTCTGCCTCCATCAAGCCGGCCGCCGTGAGGCGGCCCAGGCGTCGTACGAGAAGTCGGTGGCGATCGATCCAGGTTACGCGCTGGCGTGGAACAACCTCGGAGTGTTGCTGGCCGACAACCAGAGCCAGGAGGCCATCACCGCGTTCAACAAGGCCATCCAGAGCAACCGACAGATGGTCGACCCTCGGCTCAACCTGGCCCTCCAACTTTTCCACCTGAAACGCTTCCAACCAGCCCTGGAAATGTTCAAGTCGGTGCTCAGTGATGCGGCGGACAACGCGATCGCGTGGAATGGCGTCGGCTTGGTGCTCATGGAACTCAAGCGGTTCGCCGACGCCAAGAATGCCTTCGCCCGCTCGGTCGAGGGCAATCAGAACCACGCCCCGGCGCACTATAACTTGAGCTTCACCCTCAGCCAGTTGGGCGATTTCGATGGGGCTCTCCGGGAAACCAAACGCGCTCTCGAACTAGAGCCGTATTACGTCCCGCAGAAGTTCAGCCTCAGGATCGACTTGCAGTACGAGGATCCGACCATCGCCATCGTCCCGGAAATCTCCGGTGACGTGGCAACCACGGAGTTGGGTGAGGGGTTCACCCTCGACGAGGGGGTGCTCGACGACATTTTCGCTCAACTGGTGCCCGACGGCGCGGATGAGTCCGAGGCGGTGCCCGATGACGAGGCACCCTTCGTGCTGGCGCGGGACTACATCGGCAAGGGCCTCCTCGAACTGGCGACGGCCGAGCTGAACCGCGCGGTTTCGCGCGGGGGGTCACGGGTCCGTGCCAACGTGTTGCTGGGCGACATCTTCGCCAAACGAGGCTATCACGGCGAGGCTCTCGAGCGGTACCGCGGCAGCCGGGCCCACGACCCCGACGACACCGACGCGCTCCGGGGCGAGGTCACCACCCTCCTCAATCTGGACCGGGCGCACGAGGCGGCCGACATGATCGATGAACTGGCACGGCGATCGCGCTCGGACGTGGACGGGCTGGTCGCCTGCGCCCAGGCCCGTTTGGCGCTGGGCGAACCGGTCCCCGCGCTCGACCACCTCAAGCAGGCGCAGGCACTCGAACCTGGCCGTCCCGATTTGTCGCAGTTGCAGGCCAAGGTCGCCATCTTGCTGGGCGACCTCGGTGGGGCATTGGAAGCCTACCAGGCCGCGCTGCAACTCGATCCCGGGTTGGTGCAAGTGTGGTACGAGTTGGGAGGTCTGGAGGAACGACGCCGGAACTGGGCCGGCGCCCGGCTGGCATACGAGCGGGCCCTCGACCTGCTGCCGACCTACGTCGAGGCTACCCTGGCCCTGGCCCGGCTGCTGATCACCCAGGACTCGCCACGCGCCGCCATTCACCTCCTGGTCGACCTGCTGTCGGTCGATCCCTACGAGTTCGACGCGCTGCTGTTGCTGGCTCAGGTGCTCCTCGCCGATGGACGGCTGGAACAGGCGCGGGAAGCCCTCGTGCGAATTCTCAAGTTCGAAACCGACAACCTGGCAGCCCTTTACTTCCTGGGAGACGTGCAGCTGCAGTTGCGGGATTACGAAGGCGCCAAAGAATCGTGGCTCCGCGTGGTCACACTCGATCCGGCGAACGAGTATGCCCACCGTGCCCGATCACAATTGCGGTCCGCCAAGGACCTCAAGCACATTTTCGCCGCCCAACCCGAGTAAGCCGTGGCCATCGAAGGTCCTCTCAGGGAACTCCACATCCACGATGTGTTCCAGTTGCTCGACCTGGGACGGAAGACCGGTGTGCTCACCGTGACATCCGAGCTGCGGCAGAATGACGGCACAGTGTTCTTCGAGGATGGCGCGCTCGTCGGTGCCGAGATCAGAAGCAATCCGCACCCGCTCGGCTCGCTCCTGATCCGTTCTGGCAAAGTCAGTGCCGATGACGTGGGGCGTGCCCGCGACATGCAGGCCAGCCGGGGACAACGGCTGGGGGAACTGCTGATCGAGATAGGCTCGCTCTCGCGCCGCGAACTCGATCTGCAGATTCGGGCCCAGGTCGAGGAAGTAGTCTTCGAACTGATGAGTTGGTCGGAGGGGTACTTCTCCTTCGAAGAGGGGCCCTCCGGGCAGTCGACCGCCGAGGCGGTGTACCGGATTCCCACCGAGGCGCTATTGATGGAGGCGGCCCGGCGCATCGACGAGTGGAGCCGTTTCGAATCGAAGATCCCCCACGTCGGCGTCATCCCCCGGCTGTTCGACGGTGACGGCGACGGCCCGGCGGTCATCGACCTCCTGCCGAACGAGTGGGCCCTCCTGGCCGCCGTGGACGGCGCGCTCGACGTGAGCCACATGGCTCACCAGCTGGGGAGCTCCGAGTTCGACGTCGCCAAGGTGCTTTTCGGGCTGGCGTCAGCCGGTATCGTCGTCATCGAGGACCCCAAGGCCGTGACCCACAAGCCCGAGGAGCGAGAGCTCGCCGTCCTCGTGGCCCGCACGGAAGATCACCTCGCCGTGGCCGACGTCGGCGCCGCGGAGCTGACGGCGCGCGACGCCGTGGCCGCCAATCCGGATGAAAGCGTTGCCTACCTGATCCTCGGAAGAGTACTGCTGGCGGCGAATCGGTTCGACGACGCGGTGCAGTCGCTGAGCGACGCCGTCGAACTCGATGACACCTCCGCCCAGGGCTTCCGCCTCCTCGGCATGGCGCTCGTCGGCGCCGGCCAACTGAAGGATGCCCAATCGGCCTGGCGCCGGTGGTTGGAACTGCCCGGCCGCACCCCCCACGAGAAGGCACACCAGGCAGCCATCGAGCGGTATCTCGAAGCGGCCAAGGTGCTCGAATACGCACTGCGAGAGCGGCATGAGTGAAGACATCAGGGTGATGACGGCGCAACTGGCCGCCGATCCGACGAGTCTCGTGTTCCTCCCGCTCGCGGAGGCCCTGCGGCAGCGCAAGCTACTAGACGCCGCCCGCAAGGTGGTGCTGGCCGGGTTGTCCCGCTACCCCGAACTGGCCGATGCCCACAACCTCTATGGGCGTATTCTGGGCGATCACGGTGATTTCGAGCAGGCGTTCGACGAGTGGGGTATCGCCCTCAGGCTCGACCCCGATCACGCCGGAGCCCACAAGGGCATCGGCTTTCTGTACTTCGTGGCCGGGAAGCTCGATCAGGCACTGGAACATCTCCAGGCGGCCCAAGCGACCCTCCCCGACGACGAGGGTGTCGCCGCCGCCATGGCACGGGTGCGGGAAGCACTCGAACTCGACGGCTCTGACCCAGGGGCGCCATCGCCCACCGGGCCGGCTCGGGTGGTGGAGGAAACGGAAGACATCACCGAGCAGGTGTTCGCCGGGCTCGAGGGGGCCGAAAACGGCCTCCTGTTGGTCGATCAGCACGGCCAGCGGCTCGGTGGGGGATTGCTGTCGCCGGCGGGCCAGAACGTGGCCGATCGGGTCGCTGCCCACCTCGCCGGTGTGTCACGCGAGGCCACCAGGGCGGCCCGGCTTCTCGAGATGGGTGACTGGGAGACCGTTACCGTCGAATCCGACGACGGCAACCTGCACCTGGCCTCGCCGACCGCCGACACGGTGCTGCTGGTGGTTCGGCCATCGGCCATCCCCCTCGGACGGCTCGCCGCCCTGAGCGAGCGTGCGGCAAGCGCTGCCCGCGCCTGGCTGGAGTCCCTGACGTGACCGCGCTCTACCTGGAGTCCCTGGAGGGCCTGACCCGGCTGCGCGGCGTGGCTGGAGCCATGGTGGTATCGGCCGACGACGGCTTGGTGGTGGCGGAGTCGCTCATGGAAGGGATCCCCGGCGACGCGGTCGCTGCGCTGGCCGCGTCTCTGATGCGCCGTATGGGTACAACGGTATCCGCCGCCGGCTTCAGCCGGCCGTCGTTCATGCACCTGCAGGCCGCCCGCGGGGCGTTGTTGGTGGTTCCGGCGGGGCCGGACATCCTGTTGATCGCCATCGGCGATCGACACATCAATCTGGGTCTTGCCCGAATCGAGATGCTGCAGGCCGCGGAGCAGCTGGGGTAATGCGCGCGCTGGAACCCTGGGTCGAGCAACCGCTGATGACGTTCCTGACGGAGTCTGAGGCGCGTCTCACGCTCCTGATGACGAGCGCGGGACAGGTCGTGGCGCAGCACGGATTCACCCGGGCCGTCGACATCATGTCCGCGGCGGCGCTCGGCGCCGCCATTGTCTCCTCCACTGAGGAGATGGCGCGGGTGCTCGGAGTGCGGCCGTTCCGCGCCCTCACCCACCAGGGAGAAAGCCACGGCATCTTCCTCTCGGCGTTCGAGACGCCCCGTGGCCGCTGGATCGGGTTGGTGGTGTACGGGCAGGATACCTCCCTGGGGTTGGTGCAACTGTTCTTCGATCGCATGGTCGACGAACTGACGCAGGGCGTGCCGGCGGAAGGTGGCACGAAACAAGTGTTGGCCCAGGATTTCGAAAGCGAACTGCACTCCAGTTTGCGCGCACTCTTCGGACGGTAGGCACATGTCGCTCGTCAACTTCACGGCTCGCGAGATTACTTGCAAGATCGTCTACTACGGACCCGGTAGGTCCGGCAAGACGAGTAACCTGCAGTACATCTATGGCCGCGTGCCTCAGGATCGCCGCGGCAAGATGGTGTCGCTCGCCACCGCGTCCGACCGCACGTTGTTCTTCGATTTTCTCCCCATCGATCTGGGGAGCATTTCCGGGTTCACCACCAAGTTCCAGCTCTACACCGTACCCGGCCAGGTGTACTACAACGCCACTCGCAAGCTGGTACTCCAGGGTGCCGACGGCGTGGTGTTCGTGGCCGACAGCCAGGCCCGTCGCTTTGACGAGAACATGGAGAGCCTGCAGAACCTGCAGGAGAACCTCCTGGCCGAGGGGACGGACATCCGCGACATGCCGCTGGTGTACCAGTACAACAAGCAGGACCTCCCGGCCGACCTGATCATGAGCCCATCGGAACTCGACGATGCGCTGAACTTCCGGTCAGTGCGGAGCTTCTCGTCCGACTGTCTGCATGGCAGCGGGGTGTTCGAAACCCTCAAGGGCGTGTCGGAACTCGTGCTCCAGAAGCTGGCTGCCGGAGCACCGGCATGAGCGATCGTCTGCACCCCTATTTCCGGTTCGACAGCCTCGTGGTCGGGGCGGCCAACCGGCTGGCGGCCACCGCGGCCCGCAGTGTGGCCGAGTCACCCGGCGCCGGCTACAATCCCTTGTTCGTGTACGCGGATCCGGGCCTGGGCAAGACCCACCTTCTCATGGCCATCGGCCACCTGGCGCTGGAGATCAACCCGAATCTCCGCGTCGAGTACCTCACGCTCGACGATTTTGTGGAGGCGTTCCACACGGCCCTCGCTGCGGGACAGGGCGACGCCTATCGCCGTCACGTGGGCGAGGCGGATCTTCTGTTGCTGGACGACGTCCAGTTTCTGGCTCATCGGCGTGAGATGCAGGCCGAGCTCATCCGGCTCACCGACTACATGCAAACCGAGGAGCGGCAGATCGTCCTGGCCTCCGACCGCCCACCCGCGGAGATCGAAGCACTCGACGACCGTCTCATCCGCCGGTTTGCGGGAGGCCTGGTTGTCGATATCGCCGCCCCGGATTTTGAAACCCGCGCCGCCATCCTGTCGCGCCGGGCCCGGGAACGAAAAGCGACATTCGACCGCGACGTCGTCGACGCCGTGGCCGGGCTGCCGTTCAACAATGTCCGCGAGTTGATCGGCGCCCTCAACCGGCTGATCGCCCTCCAGGCGGTGGAAGAAACGCCGCTCGGCGCGATGGAGGCAGTAGCTTTCCTTCAGGGAGAGAAGGACCCCCCCACCCACGATTTGCCGGTGCCGGTCGTGGTAGCGGCATCTCCCCCTCCGGAGGTGCCGGTATCGGTTGAGGCCGCCGCCGATGTCCGATCGGCGACGTCGGACGAAGCGGCCGCCGACGAGTTCGGCAGTTTTCTGTCTGAGGTGGCGGCGACCGTTTCCCACCAGGTCGAATCATGGCGGTCGCGCGTGGCGGAGCACATTCTGCGATGGGAAGGGCAGGGGTATCGCACGGCGCGGCTCGAGGCACTCCTCGAGGAAGACGTGCCGGCCGATATCGATGTGGTGCTGGAAGCATACCAGCGGGACATCGACCGGCTCCAGGAATTGGCCTCGGAGGCGGAGGCGTTGGCGAGCGACATAGCCGGGTCGGCCGTGTTCCGCGACCCGGATCAGGTGGCCGCTGCCGAAGACCTCGTGGCCCGGGCGCAGGAAGGGGTCACCTCGCCACCGGGTCCGTCGCCCTTATGGCAACTCGAAGACCTGGTGGAAAGCGGCGGCAATCGAGTCGCTCTCCGCAGCGCCTCGGCCGTGGCGCAGGATCCCGGTGTCAGATACAACCCACTGGTAATCGTCGGCGGCAGCGGGCGGGGGAAGACGCATCTGCTCCATGGCATCGGCAACGTCCTTGCCGCGCGCGAGGGCGCGGTGGTGGCCTGCCTCGATGCCGCCGATTTCACCAGTCAACTCATCGACGCCCTGGAGCAGGAGCGAGTCGCCCAGTGGCGGACCCGCTATCAACGGGCCACGGCACTCCTGATCGACGACGTGAATCTCCTGGCCGGCAAGGAACGCACCCAGGAAGAACTGTACATCCTGTTCAACAAGTTGCAGGCCGATGACCGGCAAATGGTATTTACCTCGGCGGTGCCGCTGGCCGAGTTGACCGGGATCGAGCCACGGCTGCTGACACGTCTGGAGGGTGGCCTGGTGGTCGAACTCCCGGCACCGGAGCGGGACATCCGACTGGCGGTCGCGGACCGCCTGCTGCGCGCCAAGCTCGACCTCGAGGATGACGAATTGGCGGCCTATCTCGCCAGCAGGCCGGTGGAGAGCGTCCGCAGTCTGCACGGACTGGTGCAGCGCGTGCTGACCGCCGCCGAGGTCCAGAACACCACGCCCACGGCGGCACTCGCCCGAGAAGTGCTCGAGGGTCCACCCGGTCGCCGCCCGGCCCGACCGCGCCGGGTGCGCTCGAGCGGGATAGTCCCGCCGACGGCCGGCGGGCCGCGCAGCCATGAGAAGATGGTGTGGACTTGGCCCGACGCCGGCGACCGCGTCATCGAGGAGTGGCGCTGATGGCCATCAAGGGCAGTCTCAAGGAAGCGAGCCTCCCGGACGTCATCCAGCTCTTGTCGCTGGGCAAGAAAACCGGCTGCTTGGCCGTCGCCGACCGGCAGAATTTCGGCTACATCTACTTCGACAGTGGGCTCGTCAGTTACGCCTCCATCGTCAACCGCCGTGACCGCTTGGGTGACATCCTCGTCGCCAGCGACAGGATCACCGCCGAGGAGTTGCAGACGGCCATCAAGGCCCAGGAGTCGTTCCGCGACAAGAAACTCGGCGAAATCCTCGTCGACCAGGGAGTCATCGAGCGGAATGAATTGGAGGAGTACATCCAGCTCCAGATCGAAGAGGCGGTGTACTTTCTCTTTACCTGGACCTCGGGCACCTTCAATTTCGAGGTCGGCGTGGTGCCGGAGAGCGAAGACTTCCTGGTCAAGATCAATTCCGAGTCGCTGCTCCTCGAGGGCGCCCGACGGATCGACGAGTGGAGCCTCATCGAGAAGAAGGTTCCCAGCTTCGATCTGATCTTCGCGGCCGAAGAGGATCGCCTCGACGCCAGCGACGTGGCGCTGTCACCCGATCAGCAGAGAATCCTCCAATTGCTCGACGGCGAGCGGGACGTCCACCAGATCCTGGAGGAGTCCGGCCTGGCGGAGTTCGATCTCGGCAAGGGGCTCTTCGGCTTGATCACGGCAGGCTTCGTCCATCGCGTCGGTACGTCCAAGAGCCGGGAAACCCCGCGGGTCAATGAGGCGCGTGTGGAGGAACACCGCAATCTGGGCATCGCCTTCTACAAGACCGACATGCTGGAAGAAGCACTGCGGGAGTTCCGCCGGGTGGCGGACCTCCGGCCGGCCGAGGGGAGCGCGCCGTTCTTCCTGGGGCTCATCGCCTTGAAGCAGGCGCGCTGGAGCGACGCCGTGGCCTGCTTCCGCGAAGCGGTCGACAAAGGTGGCCCCCGGCCGGGAGCGCTGCACAACCTCGGGTACGCGCTCGAACGGGTCGGCGAACTCGAGGAGGCGGAGACGGCGTTCGCCGATGCCGTCAGTCGCGCCCGGGACGATGCCAGGGCCATGATTGGGTGGGGAATCATTGCCCTGAAACGGGAGGAGTTCGGGGTGGCCACCGGACGTCTGGCGCGGGCCCGGGAACTGATTGGCGAGGTCACGCCGCCGAAGGTTTGGTACTGGGCCATGACGTTGGCGTACACCGGCGAGGGGGACCTCGACGCGGCTCTCGCACTGGCTCGGGAGGGTGGGGCGGCCTATCCGGAGCACGCGGTGCTGGCCAACAACGTCGCAGTACTGCTCGAGGGAGCGGGAGAGGTATCCGAGGCCGACGAAGTCCTGCAGGCCGCGTTCGAAGCCGAGCCGACGTTGCCCCAACTGTCGAAGAACTTGGGCGACCTGCGTTACCGCGCGGGGAATTACGACGACGCGCAGTCGGCCTATGAGCGCGCGGCCAAACTGAACCCGGATCTCGGGGACGACCTCTACTTCAAGCTGGGAAACCTGGCGTACAAGCGCAAAGACGCCGATCAGGCCAAGAGCTATTGGGAGCACGCCACCGAGCTCAACCCCGGGCACCAACTGGCGCGGGCCAATCTCGACATGCTGGAGCCTGCGGAATGAATCCGGGAGACGACGCCAGCTTCCAGTCGCTGACGCAGCAGATTTCCGATGTCGAGGGCTTGGCCCTCCACGCGTACAAGGAGAAGTGCCTTCGCCGGCGGATTGCCGTCCGCATGCGGGCGCGTGGGGTCCACACCTACCAAGACTACCAGTCCTTGTTGCAACAGCATCCGGAGGAATACCCCAAGCTCCGAGACAGCCTGACGATCAACGTGACCAAGTTCTACCGCAACGCGGCCACCTGGGAAAGTTTGGCAGACAGCGTGCTGCCGGAACTGTTCCAGGCCCGCGAGGGACGCGTTCGGGTGTGGAGCGCCGGCTGTGCCTCCGGCGAGGAGCCGTACACGCTGGCGATGGTGTTCGCCGACCTGGCCGACCGCCTGGCGCGGCGCAAGTGGCTCAACCGGGTGACGATCGATGCCACCGACATCGACCGCCAGTGCATGGCCCGGGCGGAGGCCGCCCGATACCGGCCGACGGTATTCGAAGAAGCCCCCGACCATTTTCGGGAGGAATACTGTGTTCCGGTGGATGATGAGTACCAGGTAATCCCGCGGCTGCGCGCGCTGGTACAGGTGCGCCACGTCGATCTGATGCGCGATCCGCCCCTGACTTCGGAATACGATCTCGTGGTGTGCCGCAACGTCGTCATCTACTTCGATCGCCCCACCCAGGAGCAGCTGTACCAGACGTTCGCCGATGTGCTGCCGGAAGAGAAAGGGGTACTCGTCTTGGGAAAGGTGGAAACCCTGTTCGGACCCGTCCAGAAACGATTCACACTGCTCGACGTGCGCGAGCGCATCTACCGGCGGTGCGCGTGACCTCGAACGAACTGGTGGTGAAGGTTGCCGACGCCAAGGTCGGCATGGCCGGCGACGTCTTGGTGACGTACGGCCTCGGAAGCTGCGTGGCCATCGTGTTGTACGACGCCACGGTCCTCGTCGGCGGGATGGCCCACATCCTCCTGCCGACGCCGTCCCTCGCCAAGCCTGGCGCCAAGCCGCAAAAATTTCCTGAGACCGCCATCCCCCACGTGTTGGAGGAAATGGCGGCCATCGGCGCCAACAGCCAACGGGTGACGGCCCGCCTGGTGGGTGGGGCGGCCATGTTCGGCAATATGGTACCCGCTGGCTCGATCCAAATGGGCGAGCGGAACCTGGTTGCCGCCCGGAGGGTACTCAACGCACACAACATTCCGGTGGTGGGCGAGGCGGTCGGCGGCGACTTTGGACGAAACGTCCACTTCCACGTCGACACTGGAGTGGTCAGCATCTCGTCGGTCAAGGCCGGTGTCCACGAAATCTGAACTCCCTTCCGTGCTGGTCACGGACGACAGCGCCTTCTTCCGGCAACTGCTGAGCCAACTCATCGACGACTCGGGGCGGTTCCGCGTGGTGGCCACGGCACGGAACGGTGCCGATGCCTTGCAGAAGGTGCACAAATTCCAACCCGACATCATCACCATGGACTTGGAGATGCCCGAGTTGGATGGCCTCGGGGCGATCGGGTACATCATGTCGGAGATCCCGCGGCCCATAATAGTAGTAAGCGCCTACGCCGGGCAGGGCACCGCGGCGGCGATCAGGGCGCTCGAGCTCGGGGCCGTCGAGCTGGTCGCCAAGGAAGAACAGCGAACCCATGCCGCGCAGTCCCGCCTGGGTCACCGGTTGCTGACGGCGCTCGAGGCGGCCGCCTCGGCGGAGTTGAACCGTCTTCCGGTACTCGCTCGCCCGAGGCGGGTGGAGGCCGCTGCGGTCGAACCGTTGTTCGCCGTCCCCGGGCGACCGACATGCTGCGTGGTCATTGCCGCATCGACCGGCGGACCGCGCGCCCTGGCGGAAGTGTTGCCGCGCATCGAGCCAGGTCACCACGCCGCGATCCTGATTGCGCAACACATGCCGCCCAAATTCACCCGCAGTCTCGCCGAACGCCTGGACGGGCAGAGCCGTCTCAAGGTGGTCGAGGGTGGTGACGGTGTTCCGCTGGCGCCCGATACGGCGTACATCGCGCCGGGGGATTATCATATGCAAGTGAAACTCGGCGCCCAAGGCCCCAGTCTCGTGCTCGATCAGGAGCCACCCCTGTGGGGTGTCCGGCCCGCCGCCGATCATCTATTCCGCTCCGTAGCCCGCGTGTTCGGGGAGCGGGCCATCGGCGTGGTACTCACGGGCCTCGGCCGCGACGGCGCCGAAGGGCTGGCGGCAGTGCGGAAAGCCGGGGGCTATGGCGTGGCCCAGAACCGGGAGAGTGCCACCATCTACGGCATGCCGAAGGCGGCGGTGGAAATTGGTGCCGCGAGCGACATCCTGGGTATCGACCAGATCGGTCCTCGAGTCAGCGCCTGGCTGGCGGCGCTTCCCGCCAGGTAACGAGCGTGACTGACGTCCTGCTGGTCCGGATCGGTGACCGCCAAGTGGGCTTGATCGTGGATTCGCTCGTCGAGGTCATCGAATTGACCGCTCCGTTCCCGGTGCCCTCGGCCACGCCGGCGCTGCGCGGGCTCATCCCGGTGGGGGACCGACTCGTTCCCGTGCTCCACCTGGGTGCCGCACTTGACGGGGCGGCCTGCCCGGATCGGCTGGGCGAGATGGCGGTCATCGCCACGATCGACGAGCGGACCATCGGCCTGGAAGTCGACTACGCGTCGGAGGTCACGCCGGCGGTGATCACGCAGCTGCCGGAGGATCTTCTGGTACCCGGAGCGGTCGGCGTGGTGCAGCGGGAGGGTGTGTTCGTGCCCGTCATCGACGTGGCGCTGTTGGGGGCCCAACTCATCGACATCGGAACGGCATCATGACGAGCACCGCCGAGGAAATTCAGGTCGTGATCTTCACGGTCGACGAGCAACGGTTTGCCTTCGAGATTTCGCAGGTCGAGCGCATCATGCGATACGTGGTTCCTACACCGCTGCCGAAGGCGGCGGCTTTTCTCGAGGGTGTCCTTCCGTACGGTGATGACCTCATGCCCGTAGTGGACCTGCGCAAGCGACTGAGTGTCGCACCGGAGATCGGCGAGGAGAGCCGACTGATAGTCATTCGTGTGGATGAACATCCCGTGGCGGTCCTGGTCGACCGGGTGCTCGATGTACACCGGGTTGATGTGGCCTCCATCAGCGCTCCGCCCAAGATGGTGCGGGGCCTCGCCGCACAATACATCGTAGGCATGTTGACGCACGGGAATGACACGGTCGTCATGTTGAACGCGGGGAAGCTGTTCAATTCAAGGGAGCGGCTGCAACTGGAAGAAACCGGGAACAGCCGATCCGCGGAGGACCCTGGCCAATGACCGAGTCCTGGCTTGCCGAACTGCGCGCGCGGTACGGGGACATCGAACGGCGGCTGGAACAAGCCGTTGCCCAGGCCGAACGCGAGGCGTTGAAGCGCGAGATCATCGCCTACTTCAAGGAAGTCGACGGCGCGTTGTCAGACCTCACCGGGCTCAAGGAGAACATCCGGACACTGGTGGAGCGCTACAAGCAGCTGTCGGGAACCGCTGACGGGGCGCAGGCCCCCCAGTTCACCGGCGCCCGGCCGGCGGTGCACGCCGACCATCTCGGGGCTTCCACCTACATCGAGAAGGGGTGGAGCCTGATTTCCCTGGGCGACCACACCGGTGCCATTCAGGCGCTCAACAAGGCACTGTCGTTGGCGCCGGACGATACCCAGGCGCGGTCGCTTCTCGGATGGGCCCAGATGCTCAACGAAGACTACGACGACGCCCTGGCGACGTTCTCCAAGGTCCTCACCAAGGAACCGGCCAACTCGCTCGCGCGGATCAACGTGGGGTATATCTGCCTCAAGAAGGGCATCTTCGGCGAGTCGATCGAGCATCTGTCCAAGGCCATCCGGCTGGCCAACGATCGCAAGGCAACACTGTACGCCCACTTCTACCTCGGTCTCGTCTACCTCGAACGCGAGATGTACCAGGACGCGCAGTCATTTCTCTCCAAGGCCCTCGAGTTGGGACCCAATCTTGTCGAGGCCTACTTCGAGTTGGGCCGTGCCCAATGGTTCGCCGGTGAGCGAGAGACGGCCCGCGAAACCTGGGCCGATGGATTCAAGGCCAACAAGTTCAATCCCTGGGGCAAGCGCTGCCAGGAAATGGTCGAGCTGGTCGATTCGGGAGGTGAGATCCCGCGCTCCAGTTCGTCCTGATTCTCGGTCTCCTGCAACAGCCGGCGGAACCGACGGCAACCCAGGTCGGGGACGTCACCGCCGTCAGTTGGGCTGGTGACGCCGATTTGGCCATTGCGCTGGCCGAGGTGGCCGACCAACCGGTTGAGTGGCCCGCGCTGGGCCGGGTCGATCTTGGTCCCGTACGGCTGATTCTCGTCCCCGACGACGACCAATTCAGCCGGCTGGCCCGCGGTCGCGTGCCCAACTGGGGAGTCGGCCTTGCGTTCCCCCAGTCGCGCACCATCGTGCTCCGAGCCGACGACGGTGCCGTCCGGCAAACTCTGCGGCACGAAATGGCACATCTGGCCCTCCACCAGATGGTGGAGGGACGAGTACCGCTGTGGTTCGACGAAGGCTACGCCGGTTGGGCCGCCGGCGAGTTCGGCCGTCTGGATGGCTGGGGGTTGAACCTGACGGTCATTCGTCGTCGGGTGCCGTCCCTAGGGGAACTGAACGCTGCGCTCAGGGGTTCTAGTTTCACGGCGGGTACCGCCTACGCGCTGGCCATCACTGCCGTCCTGGAACTGGCTCGCCGCAATCCCACCAGGACACTGGCGCCATTGTTCGACCGGCTGCGGGGAGACTACGGATTCGAGGCTGCCGTGATCGCGACGACCGGATATACCTCGGGTGGGTTCGAACTCGTGTGGCAGAAGAGCGTGCGCCGGCGCTACAGTTTTCTCACTTGGCTAGCCGCGGGAGGAATGTGGCTGATTCTCGCCGTCGTCGTCTTGGTGTCGCACTGGCACCGCCGCCGCCGTGACCGTCCCCGCCGGGCGGCCTTGGACCAGGGGTGGGATGTGGCCGAATGGCGGAGTGGTACGGCCACCTCTGACGGGGAGGGCGTTACCGTCCCCCAGAAAGGACAGTCTGGGCCGGACGACTGAGTGGCGGCTGGAGAACCGTACTGCCTAGGCATTCACCCGGTGGCACGTCCGTTGCCACCAAGCATAGGCAAGCGACTGCAGCGCGTGAGCTTAGGGGGCCCGGGCGAGTGGCGTCGAGCTTGACCTCGCCCTGACGGATGACTAATCTCCTTGCTTATGCCCAATCAGGCTCCTAGTGGTTCCACCCGCCGCTCCTCGCTGGGGCGACGCAACGTAGTTCTCCTCGGGGCGGCGATGATGTCTCTCGCCGGGGGATACTTGTTGCTGGGTGCTGGCAGCGCGAGCGCTGCCGCGGTACTGTTGGTTCTGGGGTACTGCGTGCTGTTTCCATTGGGCATCGCTCTGTAGCCTGCACGCGCGAGTGGTATAGAGGGCGCCGGCTGCCCGAACGTTCGGGCGAATAGCTCAGTTGGTTCAGAGCGCCTGCCTTACAAGCAGGAAGTCGGGGGTTCGAATCCCTCTTCGCCCATTTGGTTGACTCGGCAAGCCGTACTTATTGAGGTCGTGAACTTGTGAATCGTTCCCCGATGGCAGGCACGCCCGTAGGAACATCGGGTCCGTTGGAGGCTGATGGAATGCGATTGAATCGAATAATGGTGTTCGTGGCGCTTGGCATCGTCCTCGCTGCGCCGGTTGCGAGCCAAATCCCCTCCGGTGGCGGCCGCAGCGGCATGGTTCGGGCGGCGCCCAGGATGATGGTGGCCACACCGTACGTGTTCGCCTCGGCCGATTCGGCGGCCGCGGTTGCCGTGGGCGACGACCTCCGCGAGCGGATGAACCGGGCTGCGGGGAGCAACTTCCATGTCATCACTCGGGAGCAAATGAACGAGGCACTGGTGCAGTGGGGATACCCGCAAGACGCCATCCTGGACAACAACGTGGTTCTGCGGTTCGCCCAGCAGTTGAACGCGCGGACCATCGTCTTGAGCGCCATGAGCCGCGAGCAGGACGGTCGCTACTCGGTGACGACCCGGTTCGCCGGCGTGAACGACGACGCGGGCTATGTCGTGCGCCGGACCCAGGCGGTGGGCGAAACGCTCGAGGAGTTCGCCAAGGACCTGGCCGACGATTTCAAGGAGCCGATCCGGGCGTACAAGGACGCCAAGGAGTGCACCAGTCTCGCCCGCATGCCGGACAAACAGCGCGACGCCGTTAAAGCGGCCGAAAAGGCCCTCAAGCGGGTACCTAACCAGGGGCTGGCCGAGGTGTGTCTGGCCGAGATGGCCAAGGCCTCCGGCCAGCCGGCCGATTCAGTCATCTTCCACTTGCGCCGCGCGGTTGAAGGCGACCCGCTGAGCCTTCCGGCCTACACCATGTTGGCCGAGGAGTACGAGGCCCTGGGTGACACGGCCATGGTGATCGAGTCGTTCCAGTCCATGTTGTTGATCGCTCCCACGAACGAGGCCCTGCGGCAAAACGCCATCAAGCTGTTCAACCAGTACGGGCACCCCGAAGCCGCCGTGGCGATCGCCGACGCCGGTATCGCGCGCGACCCCTTCAATCCCGATTTCTATGACCTGAAAGCCAACGCCCATGCCGTGGCCGGACAGATGCCTGAAGCCCTAGCCGCCCTGGCCATGTTGTACGACATCGACACTCTGGCGGTTGACTCCACCTACTTCCTCAAGGTGATGGTGTTCGCCGAAGCCGCCGAAGATACCGTGCAGTTGCTCCGCTTTGCCCAGATCGGTTCCGGGCGCTTCCCGGCCAACGTAACGCTACTCGAACAGCTGGCCAGCGCCTACGCATCGGCGGGCGCACTCGACAGTGCCATCGTGGTCACGACCAGGCTGTACCAACTCGACCCCACATCGGTCACGGCATTCCTCAAGACAGCCAAGGCCCTCGCCGACGACCGGCGTATCATCGACGCAATCATCTTCGTTGATTACGCCGTCGCCCAAGGTGACGAGGCCGTACGGTTGAACGGCGCCACCATCCTGATCACCGGCGCGCTGCCGCTGTTGCAGGATCCGAGGGATCTCGAAGGGGCGGCCGAAGGATCCCGCAAGGCCATCGAGTTGGCCGCGGACGACCAACCGGCCATTACCCGAACCGCCAGCTACATTCTCGGGTTGTCGACCTTCCTGATGGTACCGGCGCTCGACGAAGAAGCGGAAGCCGCCAAGTCCTGCGAGCTGGCGAGGCAGATGGATCAGTTGCTGACGGAATCCGCCGGCGCGTTGGCCGCCGGGCGCGAGACCAACCCGGATCAGGTGGACACGTTCCTCGGCTACGTCGACCAGTACCAGCCCCGAGTCGAGTCCATGATCGGCGCCTACTGCGACGGTGCCGGCACGGGATCGGGCCGGTAGCGGCGGGGGTTCCTCCACACCAGTGC
>SMVA01053533.1_pt1 | contig 16586 bp, 11 predicted proteins | sample 2456451 | NCBI WGS metagenome assembly SMVA01 (sample SAMN11095933, study PRJNA526329) | marine sediment metagenome | biome: Marine sediment; feature: Surficial sediment; material: Deep marine sediment; isolation source: Hadal surficial sediment | place: Pacific Ocean | collected 2014-05 | depth...
CGCTTCTATATTGGTCTCCGAGTCTGCGCCATCGGGGTTTTCCTGGTTAGCCTGCAGGCCTGCCGAAACCGTAAACCAGGTATTGTTGGTTTTGATGATGTACTTGCCGAAAGAACCACCAACTGAGGTTCGCAGGTCTACGCCTGTTGCTTCGTTTGATTCGATTTTTCCAAACCAATTTCTGAAACGCTGGTTGGCCAGCAGGTACTCGTGGGAAGCGTCTAATTCCCAGCGGGTCTGGTCAGTGGATTCCCCGAGATCGCTGGAATGACCCTGTCGGGTAATGTCGGTGCGCAAACTGGCCTCGGTCAAACGGGCGTCGCCACGTATGCGAAAATCGATGGCGGCGTTGAAGTCTGCGATATCTGTTGCCTTTTTATAATCAAGACCAAAACTTATATCCAGGTCCATTCTGTCTGTGAACGTTGCCTTCACGGGCCAGACAGAGAACACGAATTCTGGCTCGACAACTACCGGACCCTGGGTTGTCTCGACCAGTATATGTTCACCATCTTCCGGTTTCTTTAATCTGCCATGCATCCTGGTACCATTAGTAAGTTCTACGGCCTGGTTGGTGTTACTGATTATCTCGGAGATAAAACGCCATTCAATATTTATAGTGCCCATGGTATCGGTGCTGTATTGAAGAATGCCGGCTTCAAGGTTTTTAATTTCACCTGTTATCCGGTCACCATTTTTTAAAATAATCACGTCCGTTTTTTCCGCCTTTGCCAGTCCAGGCAGCAGAAAAAGTATGCAAATTGCGATGAGTCTGGTTCGTTTCATTGCTTAGTCCCGTAAAAAATCATTTGTTGATCCTTTCAGTGTCATGACCATAGTAAGCGAGATGCGGTGAACGGACAAAACCCAGCCTGATAGAACTCTGCTGAGCGCTATTTACAGATAAATTCGCTGAGGCGGGACGTGAACTGATGAGCAAGTCTGCCTAAGACGTGCTCACATGTAGCTGGTAATTCCGGGATACTTGAGTCAGATTGCTTAAAAAACCAAGTCATATGCCGGTTTTGTTTGTCTTTGTGATTCTGGCCATTAATTGAGGTCTCATCAGGCCAGAAAATTCACTTCACTTTCCATATCTTTTGACTGACGAAAAGCAAACCCTATAAAGAGCCGTCTTTTTTCATTTGTGTGATGATCTTGCCAGCCAATACTTTCGCGGCGGACCGGTACTCTAGTGCTGAGGATTCGGTCATCATGACCCAACGTGTTTCGCCGGATGGAAAATTGAGGTAAGTGCTTTCAAGGACCAAGCTGCGTTCTTGTTCATAGTAGCCTGGCCCTTCTTGTATGTGAGTAGGCCTCCACAAACTGAGGAGAGAGTCAATTATATGAACTTATCGTACCTTCATGTTGTACGTGATAGTCTGCACCCTGCAGTTTTTCTCCTTTCGAGAAACCGGTGATGAAAATCACCAACACCGCGTTGGCATCAGCTTTCTCGAGTGCCATCTCGGCTTTTTCGTGCGTTAGCTTGCCTTGCATACCAGGAATAGAGGTTGAACTAACTACGCTCCCACCAGAAATATTGATCTGATCGGCAATCAAGATTTCAACCGCGTGTCGCATTCCTTGTTCAGGCATTATCGCTATCACGGCGAGCTTTTTGGCTGGCGAAGTTGGTGCTGCATCGGTATGCCATTGATTTATTACTTTGGTGCCGAACATGAAACCAGTACAGCGATTACGCATAGGGAAACGGCAAGACGAAGTGAAAAGGAATGTGCCATGGAAATTTCCGGGTTTCTAAAGTGGTGATTATTCTATTGCACTACGGGAAGCAATATTAAAAGCAACGGACACCATGTGGTGCCCGTTGTCATCGTACTATTGGTTCGCACAGTATTTATTGCTTTCTCACGTAGCGTAGTGTGCCGCCGAGAATGAAGAACAATACACCAAACAGTGCCAATAATGGCAATGATCCGGCCGTGGTTGGCATCACCGGCGCCGGCTCCGGTGCCGGTTCTGGTTTTGGTGCCGGTTCTGGTGCAGGAGGAGGTGGAGCTACCGCAGCCACTTCCGGCTCCGGTTGGTGCCAGGCAGAATCAGGAAGGTAAATATGAACCACCTGTCCATCGTCCAGATCGCCTAGATCTACATCCCTGCCTTCGATGCGTGCTATGTGACCTTCAGGCGGATAAGTTCTGACCATTGATCCATAGGATCCGTCGTTATGTGTATAACGAACCACGGGACCCGCAGGGCTTTGCCCGGCGATGGTAGCTTCCAGCCTGGCGTATTTTTTGCCATCAATTTCCACGATTTCCAGGCAATCTGCGCTGGCATCGTCCAGACGCTCTATTGTGTCAGCTTTCCAGTTGACTTCCGCACAGGAATCCTGAGCATTTACATTAAATACAAATCCCGCGCACATCAAAGTGCCGAGAGCTAGCCTCATGGTCATTTTTTTCATCATCATCTTCTCCTGAGATTTGACCTAAATTTATCGGACTTCACCTTTAACAATATAACGTTGGGGTGCATGACCGACGAAATAAAAAGGATAACAGGTTACTAAAGTAATCGTTGATTTCATAGTGGGGCCGAGTACGCTGACCTCACTTGAATCGACGATGGCAATCGATGTGACGACGTATTCAGTCGTCTCCTTCAGCGTCTGAAGTTTTATTACTTCGCCGATTTCGATATCTTTTAGACCACGAAAGAAGCCATCCCGGTGACCGGCAATTCCCAGGTTTCCAATTTCATCCATGCGCCCGGTACCGATAATTCTTGCCACACCCCGGTTAAGGTTTAATTCACTGGCGCCATTGTAAACGGGAACCCTGATGTTTAATTGATCAATGCTTAGCAGCGCCCGGGGATCATCATTATCCGCCAGCCGGCTTGCTCGGTATTCTTTGATTCGCGAATGTGACCAGAGGCTGTAGTCAGGCTCTTGTACTGCAAAAGAGAACTCGCCAGCACCGGCAGAAATAAAGTCAGTGGGTTGCAATTTTTCATGGTCTGGATTTGGATTCTGAGCCCATTCGTCATATGCAGAGACCTCGGTGGCCAGGGGTAAAGCGTTGCGTGTATCCTCGAATTTTCTAATCGCTGATTGGCTTTGTGTATAACTCCATCCCCTTGCCAGCAAAAAGGCCAGAAGCAACAGGACACCTGTTGCAATGAAAACCGTGTCCAGCTTTCGAAACAAAGAATTCATTTTTGCTGTTTGCTTCATGGATCAGAAGCAATCCAGAGTTTGGATATTCCAGACTGTGTTTCTGAACCCAAAGAAGCTAAAAAAAAATAGGCGACCTCGCGGCTATTTCCAAACAAACGATGGAAAACCATGCGGGAATCAGCACTACTTGACCTCCTCTACTTTGAATTTCTGACCACCCACGGACGCCTCGTACATCAACCCGCCTTTTACCTGTGTGAAAATTGCCATGCCATTAACGAATTCGGCGTCGGCTGAAACTCCGGTAGTTATCGCAACAGCGGAAACCTGTGCACCCAGCTCGAAGTTCCCGTTTTTAAAGTCTCGCAATGCTGTGCTGTCCTGGAAAAAGAGGAACTCGCTATAGGTCTGCCCACCCCACTGTAAACCGAAACTCAGCTGGGTTAGAGTTACAATCGCCGTTACCGAGCCATTCTCATAAAGAACACCTTTACCGCGTGCGCCCCCAATACCAAAACCTGCTTTGCCAACCGTTGGAATAACGACGTATGCATATGTCTGTTTGAGCAATTCTTCGACAGAAGGATCCTGCGCCATGAAATCAGCGAAGGCTTCCTGGGCCTTTTTATCGAGTTCTTCTGATTCGTCCACGTCCCAGGCAGATATCGCCAATGCAGGAGCAAATACAAGGGCCAACAGCAAAGTAAGAATGAGCGATTTTTTCATGATTATCATCATATATCTCCTGTCTGTGAATATTATCAATGACCTAATTATTCTAATCAGATTTTTTGCCGGACATTTTTGTCTTCTTCAATTAGTTTATCATTAATGTCGTTTTTTCAGCTGATTTTCTGTCTTGATGCATGCTCAGGGCTAATGCATTAGCGAGTTCTGGGCAAAAGCTATGATAAGCCCGGATGCTGCAATTCCGTGTAATAAAAAAGTGGTATTCGTACTCAACCCAACTCGCCACGGTTACCTTTTCCAATGAGTCAACGCGAGGCTCTTGCAGGTGAGATTTTCAGGAGGTATTACCGCAATTACCCGAATGTTGAGGTTCACGCCATTCATACAAGCGCTGTTATTCAGTTCGTGATTCAGCATGTTAGGGCAGAATGCGAATGACCCTTTAAACTCTTCTATTCAAGCAACAGGACCAAGCGTAAGTTCAGGCCTGACGTAGTGCCTTCAAGGCCGCCAATTTCATTCCAGATGTAGCGGTAATTGACATTGACACCAAATAATGGTGTCAACCACCAGGCCACACCCACAGAGGCAATCTGCATGTCACCACCATTGACCATGCCATCCGTCAAATCAAGGTCGGAATAGCGAAATGACAATTGCCACCCACCTTTGCCGTTCTGGTAGACCGATCTTGAGACCTGCTGGTTGCCAAAAGTACCGTTTTTTTTGTTGTACTTGCGCATTTCGCCGGTCAATGAATAGGTGGCCGATACCCAGTAACCGTCAAAAACCGGATTACCCAATGCAGGGCTATCCACCTTGATGCGGGTGTATTCAGAAGCCAGCCAGAATGGCCCTTTTCTCCAGCCAAGTTCAACATTATAGGTTTCCAGCTTGTCAGCAGGCAGCACGCCCGCGTCCACATCAAAGGATGTGTCAACAAACAATGGCGCATTGTTGAACTCTGGCTCAGTGCTATAGCGGAATCCTTCCCTGGCATTGGAAAATCGATAGCTTGCACCCAGGTGCAGCAGGTTGCTTCCGTCTTCGGAAACCAGTGGCGCCCAGGTCAGTCGGCCGACGTACTGGGTAGTGCTTTCATCGAGATCCTGGTTTGTGTCAAACCAGTCATTAAAAACCCCAAAGGCCCAGCTTGAATACTTATCAGGGCTGCTGCCATTCCATACCACACCTACGTTTCTGGAGGGCATCAGGGCATCGGAGACCGAGCTTCTTTCTTGCATGGCGTTAAACAGCATGGACTGTATCCGCTCGCCTGACATGGGTTCTTTTTGCTTGCCAATACTCATGACCGAGTTATTGAAAAAAGGAATATCCATGCGCCAGTCAAGCAAATTAAATGAATCCAGTTCGCCTTCTTCAAAGCCTTTATCAAAGGCATTGGTGGCGCCGAAAATTGTCCAGATCCACGGCTTTTCGAAATTGACAGTACCCACGGCCCCGACTCTGAAGCCACGAATTTCGCCGCTCAGACGACCACCCAGATCACCCACCTGCATTTCACTGTCAGCGTTTTGTGAAAACCAGTGTTGCCGGTCCATCAACAGCGCAGCAACAAAAATACCGTTTATCCATTTCGAATCTAAACGATTCCATTTATTGGAATCCAGGTAACTCAAGGGAACGGCCATAGGTGGTGGCGTGTAGGCCAGCCAACCCGACGTTGCCGGTTCGTCTTCCTCTTCTTCAGCAACAGCACTAAACAAGCGGTTCTTAACTACGACACCATTGTGTACGACGAAAACTGAGTGAGTGAATGTGTCCATCAGGATTTCAAAATTCTCGCGTGGATCGTCATTGAAGATCATGAAATTAGGTGGTGAGCCCAGGTCCAACTCGCCCATGATCACACCACGTTTTGCATCGACTACCATGTCCGCTTCATCACGGGAAATTTTGTCTTCTGTGACTAAATCCAGCTTGTTTTCGTGGATCATGATATTGACCACCCTATCTTGTGTTTTTCCAGTGGGGTCGAACAAAAGCACGTTACGGATCAGTACCCGTTCGGGACCGATGGTCTGGGCCTGGAGCAGTACGGCTGGAATAAGCAATATCACCAGCGAAACCAGCCGAAGGCAGAACATTGAAGTTCTATTTATCACGGTGCTATTTTTGGGCAGAAGTTCATTGTTGAATAATCGATAGATAAGACCTGTCAGTCCATGTTAAGAGAACGGATGTATAGCGCTTCTTCATCGTCTTGTCCCCATATGGTCTGCGACTATATTGATCGAATTTTTGTGAAAATTACGTACCGTTATCATATCGCAATTTAATTATGGTTGGCATTACCAACGATGGGTGAGATTGGCTTGGCAGAAGGCCTCTATAATCGGGTGAACAAATCCTGTTGCTATCTAACCCGTCTTCCTGCGTGAAATTGAAGTAACGGCGGTCTTTGGAGGACCAGTGGAAGAAATTTTAATGACAATCACCCGAAAGTTGTCGATTATCGTCATGTTCATGTCGCTTACGTATACGCCATCTACGTACCCATGCCAGCACCAGTTTCAGCCGGATGCAGCGAACAAGAAAGAACAGGAAAACGAAAAACTGGATTTTAACCGGGGCCGCTTTCTGCCCATCCCGGTTTTTATTACAGAACCGGCTCTCGGGGAAGGCCTGGGCGTCGCCCTGGTCTATTTTCACCGGGTCAGGGAAAATCCGAAAAAGCTGACCCTGTCATCTGCCGATAGTCTGCTCCTGACCAAGGAGCACAAGGTGCCGCCACCGACCATTTCTGGTGTATTTGCCGGTGCGACCAACAACGAAACCAAGGTAGTTGGCTTTGGGCACATCAATTCTTTTCGTGAGGATAGAATTCGCTATACCGGCGTGGTCGTGGCGGCTGATGTGAACACCAAAATTTACCTGACGAACTTACCGGTTGATTTTAACCTCGAAGGCCTGATTGCCTACCAGGACATCAAGTTCCGGCTCGGCGACAGCGACTGGTTTCTGGGTGCAGGCCTTTCCTACTTGGATGCAACCAATACCTTCAGCCTGGATCTTTCGAAAGATGTTCCGGGAGATATTTTCTCTGCGGACATCACCAATATCGGATTGGCCGGGAAACTGTTGTGGGATCGGCGCGATACCAGTTCCATGCCCACAAAAGGCCAGCTTTTCGATGTGGCCATCTGGCGTTACGACAGTGCCATTGGTGGGGATTTTTCCTATTGGAATGCCAATCTGAAGGTCCATTCCTTTCATTCATTGCATGAAAAATTTGTTTTTGGCCTGAGGGTCGATTATTCGGCTACTGAGGGCGATGCGCCGTTTTTTGCAATTCCATATGTGAAAATGCGCGGCATCCCCGCTTTGCGCTACCAGGGGGACCGCGTTGCAAGTTTCGAGATGGAGCTGCGCTACAATTTATCGCCCAATTGGATCGTGACAGTTTTCTCCGGCATTAGCTCGACGGACAGTGATCAATTATTAATCGAGCGTAACAACGGAATCGGTGCATTCGGAATCGGCGTTCGCCGCAAGATATTCGAGGCGCAGAATGTCTGGTTTGGTTTCGACGTGGCCAACGGTCCCGAAGAAGCCGCCTGGTACATCCAGGTTGGTCATGGCTGGTAAGCTCTGCCGGCATCATTGATCGAAAGTGTGGCCAAAGTATTGACGGGTCACTGGTTCGCCACCTGCTTTGCTTGCTTGTCCGCAATCAGGCGATAGGCCAGGTACTACTTGTATATATTGCTGACATATTGAACGGTCTCCCTGCCGATCTCCCTGGCAGCGATCAGTTCCACGTTGTTGAACCATTTGCTAGGATCAAGACCGGCTTCGTCCGCTTTCGCGCGTAAACTCTGGACACGCGCCGGACCGGCATTGTAAGCCGCAATAGAAAACAGAGCGCGATTGAATATCAGAAATGGCGACGTTCCAGTCTGCTGCGGTGCTGGGCAACAATTGCATGATGCCGATGGCACCGGCACTGCTGCGTTTGCTCTGGTCAAGGCCTGATTCCTGATAACCCTGAGCCGCGAGCAGGGGGCTGATTTCCCGGAATGCCCAGGCAATCTGCCTGCCCGACTGTATCACCAGGTCTTCACGTACAGTGAGTCCTTCGAGAATCTCCACATCTTCCCGGGCGATATTCTGCTAAATCAATGCCGTTAAAGACTCGGTCTTAAGCCGCTCGGTCGAGAAATTCAACGCAAGGGTTTTTGCCAATGCCCTTGACCCGGTCCATGGCTACTTTGAATAAGATGGAAAGGCCGGCCGTCCCTACCGCGGCGCCTCCCTGCAAAAGGGCGCTCTTGACGTCAAGGGTGATTGATGGCTTAGACAAAGTGCCCACAAGCTTGAAGTATGGATGTAATAACTCTCCTATTGAGGTTTTGTAGGCTTTGCCAGCAGTAATCTTAAAGTTGATATCCAAGGCTTCTGTATTGAGGTCTATCGTACCGTTCGCTTCCAATTCGATCATGTCGGTTTTAATAAACAGTCCGGGTTCAGGGACCACCAATCCATTAACCAGGCCAAAAGATGCCACCAGGCACTCCAACTTTAGCTGGTCGGGAACTTTATTAGATGGAATGATGATGCTGGATATATTTTTGAACAAAAAGCTGTTTAACACACCAACATCAAAATCGTTTACCTCTCCACCTGGGCTTGTAACCAATATATTTCCGTTCAATGTGCCCGCCAACTGTTGCAAATCAGCGCCCTGACCATGTAATTCAACTTCAATGTTTACAGGTGGCAATTTGTTTACGTTCTCAGAGCTTTGTTGCATTATATTTAATATTAGCCCGTCACTTTTAATGCTGGCATTGAAGTTTGCTCTGCCCCCGGTCATTGGCACCAGCGATACGACAACGCCGAAATCACCATGCTGACCATTACCCCGCAGGTTTTGCACCAGCAACTCTCCGTTTTCGAGGCTCGCGTCCAAGTCAATATTATGCAGGCTGTAATGTTTAAACCTCAGTTCCTTGATGTCCACCCTGAAATTACCGTTTACCTTCACAAGGGAGTCCACAGGAAAAGGACGGTCATTGATCAATCGCTCCCTGGTCGGGACGAGGTCAGACGCCATGTCATCATAAATAGGCGACACATCCAAAAATTCCGAACTGAGAGCAAAGTCGACGCGGGGTATCTCTTCTTTCAGGGAAATACTCATCTCGCCCGAAATATGATTTTCGATGAACTGTAAATCGAGATCATCCATGCTGAATTCATCAACGGAACCAGAAAATCGTGCCGAAATTTTAAATGGACCTGCCGGCAGAGTTTGCCCCCCCAGTTCGCCCAGTTCCGCAAGATCCGGGGTGATAGCTTCAAAGATCAAGTGTGTATCTGACATGTTCGGAGGCAGGTCAACCACACCCTTCCAATTAAGGCTCAGTTCGCCTGCATTGGCACTCATGTCATCAAAAGTAATCGTTCCATGGGACATTTGGCCTCTTGCGCTGATCTTAAAAGGCAGTGGCGCAATCTGAAAGTTTCCAATTGCGGGAAAAAGGGGGTGAATGTTCTGGCCGGCTATATTGATTTCGAAGGTGCCACTACCATTTTGCAACGGGTGGCTGAGAACCAGGTTTCCTGTGGCACGAAAGAGTGGGCCGTCATACTGAACTTGTTCCAGCTTGAAGGTTCTATCCAGGATCTCCAAATGGCCAGCTAACTTAAAGGCACCTTCTGGAAGGTTGTAGCGCTTGGGGTCCCGCAGCAACTCCCCCAGTTCCGGTCCTTCCAAAGCCAGGTCCAATTTCGAACCAACCAGACCTTTATCGCGGGTCACCAAGCCACTGGCTTTCACCCTGACGCTTGCAATTTTGCCTACGATGTCATCCAGCAAAAAGCCCTCTGATGTAGCCCTGAACCGGCCTCCAATATCGTAGGCTTGCCTGGGAATGGGAATTGACGGGCCAACAATGGGCGTAAATTCAGAGATGTCATCGCCTGTCACCCGGAAGCGGATATCCGTATCTCGTTCGAGAGGAGTAAAGCTCACCATACCCTCGATTTCCAAAAGGTCCTCATTGATGGTCACGAGTTTTCCCCGTTGAAACATGATTCCGTTTTCTTGCACAGTGAACCTGGTATCAAGATCGAACGGCACGGCTGGAAAGCCATGAATTCCATAGGCTTCTGTTAGTTGATGAATGTTAGCGCCGGATGACTTTATGTGCAGTTCAGAACCGACATAGCCAGACCCTACTTCAATGTTGCCGGTAATCTGGAAAATGCCCATAGAGGTAGTACCGGTGACTTCAAGCAATTCAATGCCTGCATCCGAAACATCGAGTTTTGCAGAAATATCAAAAGGCCCGGTGGCAGCCCCCGAGATATTCAGCAATTCCCTGAATTTCGCAACATCCTTTCCTTTTATACGAAGATTCACCACGCTGTCTCCCAGGCTTGGGAAGCGGTTCATGTCGGCGGCCAGATCAAAAGTGGTGTCAGCAATGTGGAGAGCCAAAGATGGAATGATTAACTTGCTTGCTTCACGAGTGATAGAGCCTTCGATGCTAAAGGGCTCCTTTGGCCAGTCACCCAACTTCAGCAAGCGCGTGAATGAGCCCAGGCTTGGTCCATTGATGTGAATATCGACATTTAGCCCAGAAAATGTTTTGAGGTTCGTGACTGCTCCATCTAAATTGATAAAAGAGTCACCAATGTGTCCTTTCAGAGACACCCGGTTGCGCTCATCGCCCGGAGCCATTTCGGCACTCAGGATAAAATCACCGCCACCGAGGTCTTCAAGACCCAACAGCTGTGTAATATCGTTAATTTCCGGGCCCTTGATCTCAAGCTTGAAACTAGGCTGTTCAGGTGCCTTCAGACTATCGATGACGCCGCTGCCTGAAAACTCAAGTCTGCCAACCATGCCAGTTCCCTCAATACTGATGTGACTTGCATCTATCAAATTCTGGAATGGCCCCAAAGTTCCGTGAAACTCAAGCGGGCTGTTATTGATATTGCCCGAAAGCGATATTTCGAGCATGTCATCGTCAAGGTGTAGCTGTTCAAAATGGTCGATCTGTGCAATTACATCGCGTTTTATATCGGGGCTGGAGTATAGAATGCTCGCTGACCCTATTTTTATGCTGTTTACCATGAATAAATTATCAGATTTTTCAGTTGAATCTTCGGCTTCCATCTCCAGCAACCAATTCTGCTTGCCGTCTTCGTTCTCAAGCAGGTTCAGGTCAATATCACTGATGTCGAGGGAAATGATCTGTAAGGGACCATTGAATATTGAGCTCGTTAACAGGCGTACTTTCAGGACACCTATTCTGAGCATAGTAGGAAGGTCCGCCCAGGCTGCATTGGCAAATTGTATTTGAGTGGCTTGCAAGCGAAGCTCTTTGCCAAATTCAAGTTTGAACTCACCGGCGATTTGGAATTCTCGTCCGGTTTGCTTGGAGATGAAACTTTCAAGTGGTGCCTGCAGTAAAGAAGGTTGCAACCAGAGAGCGGCTACCATGATGACCAGCGCTCCCGCTGGTACCAGGACCCATTTGAGAAATCTGAAGCGTTTCATGTCAGTCGGTCATTGATGATTCCGATAGCTGGTTTTACAAGCTTATCGCCTCGGCAATTCTTTAAGCAAAATTTTGTCTCAGCTCCATGATTTTACACTCCGACCGCTGTGCTGAAAATACTTGTGGCTAATGCACAACTAGCAATCATTGTCATCAGCATCGCCATGCGTGAATTCCGGGTTGAATTCCATGTCGAAACTTGCGCCTGAACATTGCACAATTTCCATGATCGCAATGTTTACCCGTTCTACCACCTCCAAGTATTCGTTGAAGTCTTCGGTATTAACATAAACACAATAATCCGGCAAGTCATCGATTGCTTGTCCATCATGTCGTGAACTCAATATGAGCTTATCAATTTCCAGTTTTCGTTTGATTATGAAGTCCAGATACTCCTCGAGTATTGCCCCATCTAATTGACTAACCTCGATAGGTAAATTTCTAAGGTCCAGGTAATTCGCGGTCTTTTCAATGCCAAAAGTTTCGGCGGCACTCAGAAAACCCTAAAACTACTTCATTGGAGTTTTGCGCCCGGATGACACGGTTTTTGGTAATACTTATTTTAGTACTACGATGCTGGATTCGTATAATCACACCCAAGCGTACTCCTGGTTTACACTGGCTATCACCTGCTAAATTCGTGTATGCATGTAAGCAGGCTGCCTGAATTAGTGTCATTCAATCCAGGGTCTTTTTGAGGAAAAATTTCATTGGAAAGGTGTGTGAAAATGAATGTCAGGCCGACTCCAATCCTTTTAGATCTTGACGGGACACTGACTGATCCGTTTTTGGGGATCAGTTGTTGCATTATCCACGCAATTGAACAACAGGGGCTTCCAGTTCCTGAAACGCAAAGCCTGGAATCCTGGATCGGTCCATCCTTGTTACAGAGTTTCGCGAAGTATTTTGAATCTGTTGGTAGCGGTGATTCTGAACTGGCATTGAAGCATTACCGTGAACGATTCAGTGAAAAAGGGCTGTTTGAGAACACCGTTTACGATGGTATTCCTGAACTGCTCCGAACCCTGGTTAAATCGGGGTGCAATTTGTACCTGGCCACTGCCAAGCCCATCGTATATGCGAAGCAAATCGTCAAGCACTTTGGTTTGGATCAGTCCATCACTCATTCCTATGGCGCTGAGCTTGATGGCACACGTGCCGATAAGGTTGACCTTCTGCAATACATTATTGAACAGGAAAACCTGCACCCGGCACAATGTGTAATGGTTGGTGATCGAAAACATGACATGACTGCCGCCCGATACCATGGCATGCGGGCAATCGGAGTTTTATGGGGTTACGGCTCAGAGGCTGAATTACTCGAAGCCGGTGCTGAGCATCTTGTTGAATCTCCGGCCCAGCTTTTGGATCTGTTGTAGGAGCGATTTGCAATCGCGAATTAAACAGCCTTGCACAATAAATCAGGGGGAGAAGTGGGTGTCTATTTATAAGGGCATAAGCAACATGGATGTTGCGCCTGAGCCCTACATGGACGTACTTGAGCGGCGTCCCGTTAAATAGATACGCGGTTCTCGCCCGATTGATGGTTTTGTGGGTTTTTAAACAATTCGCGATTACAAATCGCTCCCACAGATATTCGCGATTACAAATCGCTCCCACAAGTTGAGTAAATCGCTCCCACAAGTTGAGTAAATCCCTCCTACAGATATTCGCGATGTGGTCATCGCTCCTACACCCAATCTGTCATAATTCGCAGTTCCAGAAGAAAACCCAAAAGTACGGAAAATATGCAGATCAGGCGCACCAAAATTATTGCCACACTGGGCCCCGCAACGGACTCGGACGAGGCGCTGGCAGGGATCATCAAAGCGGGTGTAGACGTTGTCCGCATCAATATGTCGCACGGTAGTGCTGAAGAACATTTGGCCAGGGCTGCGCAGGTTCGAAGGATTGCAGGTGAGTTAGGAAAAGAAGTCGCCATTCTTGTAGACCTGCAGGGCCCCAAAATTCGGGTAGAGAAGTTCAAGAATGACTCAGTAACATTGGAACCAGGTGATATTTTTACCCTTGATGCCGGCGACAGCCCGCAGCCCGGTGACAGTTCCCGGGTTGGTGTTACCTACAAAGGACTGGCACAGGATGTTAAGACCGGTAATGTTCTGTTGCTGGACGATGGTTTGATTTCAATGACCGTTCAAAAAGTCACCGGCAATTTAATTGAATGTGAAGTGCTGGCAGGTGGTGTGCTGAGCAGCCGTAAGGGTCTCAACCTGCAGGGCGGTGGGCTATCAATTCCGGGACTGGCAGAACACGACATCGTGGATATTCCCAGGGCCGTTGAAATGGGCGCGGATTACCTGGCCGTGTCTTTTCCGAGAAATGCAGAAGACATGAATGAGGCCAGGAAACTGCTTCGCGAAGCAGGCAGCGATGCATGCCTGGTTGCCAAGATCGAACGAACAGAGGCAATTGAAAATCTCGAGTCCATCATTGATGCATCGGACGCCGTGCTGGTCGCCCGGGGTGATCTGGGTGTTGAAATTGGCGATTCGGAATTGCCCGGCCTGCAAAAACGCATCATAAGGCTTTCATTGCAACAGAACCGGATTGTCATTACCGCCACACAGATGATGCAATCCATGGTTGAGAACCCGATTCCGACACGCGCGGAAGTACTTGATGTGGCCAATGCGGTCATTGATGGAACAGATGCAGTGATGTTATCTGCAGAAACCGCTGTTGGGAAACACCCGACCAAAGTAGTCGAAGCCATGCACCGTGTATGTCTTGGCGCTGAACGGCATTGCGATTCGAATGAAGATATTAAGCAGCTAAATGTCCGCTTTGAGCGAATCGACCAGGCCATTGCCATGGCTGCCATGTTTATGGCCACCAATGTATCGGTGCAGGCCATAGTGGCATTAACCGAATCCGGTTCTACTGCACAATGGTTGTCACGGGTGAGAACCTCGGTGCCGATATTTGCGTTGTCGCCCCTGGCTTCGAGCCGACGTCGCATGGCATTGTACCGGGACGTTTATCCGATCTCTCATACACAGCAATGGGATGACCTGAACCAGGAGATTGCCGAGTCCATTCAGACTCTTTTGAATCTAGGCCATCTCAAGGAGGGTGACCGCGTGATACTGACTTCAGGAGATGCGCTGGGCATGGAGGGTGGCACCAACACCATGCGCCTGCTCCAGGTGGGTAGCGATGGTGCTGTGGAAAACCAGGCAGAGTTGGACCTGGGCTAATAACGGCATGGTCTTGAGTCGCGCCAGCCAGTAAAATGCCCCAATAAAATGATCCACTAGTCATCTACATGTTTATCTAACAATTTCAGGAGTCTTTGAATGAGCAGTTTGGAACTGGTGAAAGTCGCCCAGGCGATGGTCGCAGAGGGTAAGGGTATCCTCGCGATTGATGAAAGCACGGGTACTTGCCAAAAAAGGTTTGACTCAATCGGCGTTGAATGCACAGAGGATACACGGCGGCAATATCGTGAAATGCTGTTGACAACGCCCGCTCTGGGTAATCACATTTCCGGTGCCATTTTGTTTGACGAAACCTTGCGCCAGTCAACGGCGCAAGGCGTTAGCTTCATAAAAACCATGCAGGATGCAGGAATCCTGCCGGGTATCAAGGTTGATACGGGTGCCCACCCATTGGCTGGCCACGGCGACGAAAAAGTCACTGAAGGCCTCGATGGCTTGCGCGAACGGCTGGCCGAGTATGCGGCCATGGGTGCCAGGTTCGCCAAGTGGCGGGCGGTCATCACCATTGGTGACAACATGCCTACATCTGCCTGCATTGAGTCCAACTGTCATGCGTTGGCCCGTTATGCGGCGCTTTGCCAGGAAGCTGGAATCGTACCCATGGTAGAGCCAGAGGTTTTGATGGATGGCTCACATTCCCTGGATGAGTGCTACGAAGTCACAGAAGCGACATTGCGCAACCTGTTTAACCAGATGTACGAGCAAAATGTACTGCTCGAAGGTGCGATCCTAAAAGCCAGCATGGTGGTGTCAGGTTCAAATGCTCAAAACCGCGCAGATGTTGATGAAGTGGCCCGGGCAACCGTCCAGTGCCTGCTCAATTCTGTGCCTGCGACACTCGCAGGTGTTGTGTTTTTGTCGGGTGGGCAAAGTGACGAAGATGCAAGTACTCACCTTGATGCAATGAACCGCCTGGGTAATTTTCCCTGGCCGTTGAGCTTTTCCTACGGACGCGCTCTGCAGGCACCTGCTTTGGCGACCTGGGGAGAGGATATTGCGGGTAATGTTGGGGCAGCCCAGGAAAAGCTGGCACATCGTGCCCGTATGAATGGTCTGGCCACGACCGGAAAATACGAGTCATCACTTGAAACTGCCTGAGGAATCTTGCCGCAGGAATCTTGCCGCAGTAAGGGATTCTGCAAATGACCGATAAACTCAAAGAAAGGGCACTTGAGTACCATCGCCATCCTGTGCCGGGAAAGATCAAGATCACGCCGACCAAGGCATTGACTACCCAGGAAGACTTGTCGCTCGCCTATTCTCCCGGTGTGGCCGCTGCGAGTGAGTTGATATTTGAGGACCCCTCTGAAGTCAGCAATATGACCGCCCGGGCTAACCTGGTCGCAGTCATAACCAATGGAACAGCAGTACTCGGTCTGGGCGATATTGGTCCATTGGCTGCCAAGCCGGTAATGGAAGGAAAGGCCGTTCTATTCAAAAAGTTTGCTGATATTGATGTGTTTGATATAGAAATTAACGAGAAAGATCCGGACAAGCTGGTCGATATTATTGCCTCGCTTGAGCCGACTTTTGGCGGATTCAATCTCGAGGACATAAAGGCACCGGAGTGTTTTGAAGTCGAAAGCAAACTGAAAGAACGCGTGAGCATTCCAGTGTTTCACGACGATCAGCATGGCACGGCGATCATCACTGCAGCGGCAATGATCAATGCCCTGAAAGTGACCGGTAAAGAAATAGGCGCGGTGCGCATGGTGACTTCCGGTGCCGGCGCCGCCGGCATGGCCTGTCTGGATCTGTTGGTGAAACTTGGTCTGCGCAAAGAAAACATCATGGTTTGTGACAGTAAAGGTGTTGTATTCAAAGGCCGTAGTGAGCACATGGATGAGCGCAAGGCTGGCTATGCACGTGAAACCGGGATGCGCACACTGGCAGAAGCCATTAAGGGAGCGGATGCTTTTCTGGGTGTTTCTGTAGGTGGTGTGGTGACAAAGGACATGGTGTCCAGCATGGCTGACA
>SMVA01412563.1_pt1 | contig 16581 bp, 14 predicted proteins | sample 2456451 | NCBI WGS metagenome assembly SMVA01 (sample SAMN11095933, study PRJNA526329) | marine sediment metagenome | biome: Marine sediment; feature: Surficial sediment; material: Deep marine sediment; isolation source: Hadal surficial sediment | place: Pacific Ocean | collected 2014-05 | depth...
CACCCGGCTTGAAAACCTCCCGATAGCGCATCGTGTCTTTTGGTCTGAACAAGACTGCGTCCGTATCTACATTCTGAAACCCGTCCTGACGCAGGGTGCTGATGTTGTCGAGTATCCAGAAGGATCTGCCCATCGTCGAAATCGCAAGGTCGTCACGAATCACCCGGATATCCGTCACCGGCGTGACGGCAAGGTTTTGTTGAAACTCGTGCCAGTTCTCGCCATCGTCCAGCGAGACGAACATGCCGGAGTCGGTGCCCGCGAAAAGCAACCCCTCCTTCACCGGGTCTTCACGTACCACCCGTGTCGGCAAATCTGCGGGGATGCCGTTGCGGCCATTCGTCAGTAAATCCCAGCTACTGCCGAAATTCTCTGTCTTGTATATATAAGGCTTCCAGTCGCCCAGTTGGTATCGCAGAACGGCAATATAGGCTTTCGCCGCAGCGTGTGGGGATGGCTCAACGGAATCGACCCGTCCGCCAGGCGGTAGTCCCTTCGGCGTCACGTTTTGCCACGATTCGCCGTTGTTCTGTGTCACATAGACCGGGCCATCGTTTGAGCCGGACCAGATAACACCGGCCTGCAGCGGAGACTCCCGTAAGGAGTAAATCGTACTGTAGTACTCCTCACCCGTGATATCTCGCGTGATCGGGCTGCCGGAAATCACCTGCTTGTCAGGTTCATTGGCTGTCAGGTCCGGCGAAATTATTTCCCAGGTTTGCCCGTCGTCCGTCGTTCGGTGCACATATTGCGAAGCCATGTAAACGACGTCGGCATTGTGTGGGGATACGTGAATCGGCGCAACACGCTGAAAACGAAATTTCAGGTCGCGCGGATTGTGACCATAAATATTCGTGGCACCGATGTAATAACCCTTCTCCGTTCCGATACGTTTGTCGAAGACGCTGAAGCGACCTTTGCAATTTGAGTAAACGATATTGTGATTGCCCGGTTTCGGCACGCCGGGCCCGGTTTCACAGCCACCCGAGTCAACCAGGTATGCGGCGACATCCTGGGTACGAAACGGCGGCATGCTCGGTACCGCAATCGTGGTGGAGTTATCCTGCTGACCACCATACAACCAGTACGGGTATTGATCATCCACCTCAACCTGGTAGATCTCGACGGTCGGTTGATTGAATTGCGTCGACCAGGTCTCGCCACCATTGTGCGTGACGTTAGCGCCACCATCGTTGCCCTGGATAAACAGATCCGGATTGTCCGGGTTAATCCACATGTCATGGTTGTCGTCATGCGGTGGTACGATACGCGTCCAGGTCTCACCGCCGTCCACGGATTTCACGAATCGTCCGGCCAGTGAATAGACGATATCCGCGTTCGTCGGGTCCGCTTCGATATTCCCGTAGTAGAAAGGACGGTTGCGAATATGCTCGTCGTCAGAGACCTGTTTGAACGTTTGTCCCTGGTCGTCAGATCGGTACAGGCCGCCATCATCGTCCGGCGCCTCAACCAGCACGTAGACTATCTTTGAGTCCGCCGCAGAAATGGCGATATCCATGTCGCCGATCAGGCCCTGCGGTAAACCTTCAGTTATTTTCTCCCATGACTTGCCGCCATCGACTGACTTGAATAAACCGCCCTCTTCCTGGCTACCGCCACTAATGATGGTCCAGGGCTTGCGCTCGACCTTCCACGCGGCCGCAAACACAACATTCGGGTTGCCAGGCAACAATTCGATATCAGTGAAACCGACCGTATCCGATATGAAAAGAACTTTATCCCAACTTTTGCCACCGTCCTCCGTTTTATAAACGCCGCGTTCTTCGTTCGCCTGGAAAGCCTGGCCGATGGCGGCAACCCAGACGACGTTGTGATTGGTCGGATCGATCTCCACGGCGCCAATCTGTCCGGTATTGCGCAATCCAACATGCTGCCAGGTCGCACCAGCGTCGACAGATTTATACATGCCCTTGCCCGGAATCACGTTACTGCGTATGCCGTCTGAACCCGTGCCGACGTAAACGATGTTGGCATCGTTTTGCGCTACCGCTATAGCGCCGATTGATGGGGTTTCAAAGAACCCATCAGACACGACTTTCCACGTCGTGCCATAGTCTTCGGTTTTCCAGACACCGGACCCGGACCCGCCGAGATAAAACGTTGACGGCGCTGCAACAGTGCCCGCCACGGCGGTAACGCGCCCGCCCCTGGATGGCCCTACGTTGCGATATTCGAACGCCGAAAAATCCTGGGCATAAGTTACGCCTGCAGATAGCAGGACGCCCACCAACATCACACCTGATCTGAATTGTTTCATTTGCTCTTAATTTTTAGGGGAATGGGAGGCAAAACTTATCATTTTCAGATTCGATTAGCTGGGAATTTTTATTGCAGTATCATATGTTGGTGATCTCAAAGCGTACTTATCCGTGGATTGGCCTGGCGGCGATCGGCTGTCTGGCGTTGGTCGTGTCGAACCTGGTGGATGCCCGGGCCATCGCCATACCCTCGAAGCTGATTGCTTCCACGGCATTTCTGGTCATCGCGATTGTCGCTGGTGCACTTAAGAGCCGCTATGGCAGATTGGTATTCGCCGGTCTCGTATTGTCATGGTTTGGCGATGCGTTCCTGCTTGGCACCACAGACAAAATGTTTCTCCTCGGGCTGGCCACTTTTCTGCTAGCCCACGTGGCCTATGTCATCGCGTTCGCGGCTCGTGGCATCAACACCAAGTGGGGCCTTGCCACGCTCGTCCCGATAGCGCTGCTATCCGTCGGTGCGATGATCTGGCTGGCACCCTTTGTTGCCACAGAGATGCTGATTCCGGTGCGTGTTTACTCGCTGGTCATCAGCCTGATGGTGATAACGGCTTTCGGCGCAAAAGGAAATGGCGGCCCCACGCTCATCCCGATCGGCGCGTTGCTATTCTATTTTTCGGATCTGTCGGTGGCTGCCGGTCAATTCATACAGCCGGCGTTTCCACAATATGTATGGGGATTGCCGTTCTATTACACAGGCCAGATAATGCTTGCCCTAAGCACAATGCCTGCCAGTGAAGGATTGAGCTCCAGTGAAAGAGTCTAGTGTGGGCAAAGATCTCCGCAAGGAGATGGAAAGCCTTGTCAAGAAGTTAAGTAAGTCCTTGTCGGAAGTGATTCTTGATACCGACAACCGCATCGCGTTGCCACCGGGCTCAGCGGACGCCCTTGCCAACTTTCATGAGGGGTTGCCCGAGACCGGTTGCGGCGCACAAGAGACGATAGAGCGCCTGCTCGAACTTAACGAAGCAGCGAGCGGCAATACCGGCGGACCGCGATGCTTCCATTTTGTCATCGGTGGCAGCACGCCGGCAGCAATGGCCGCTGACCTGCTGGCAACGGCCTACGAAACCGTGACTTACACCTGGTTGCTCTCGCCAGTCGGCGTGCAAATGGAATCTCAGGCGCTGGACTGGCTCAAGGAAATGTTCGGCCTGCCGGCAACATGGCCAGGCGTCATGGTCACCGGTGCGACGATGGCCAACTTCGTCTGCCTGGCAGCAGCGCGTCAGTGGTGGGGGGAAGAGCTGGGCTTTGATGTGTCCGAAACCGGCATCTCCGGCAAGCCACAGATGCCGGTTCTTACCTCCGGGTTTGTGCACGCCAGCACCCTCAAGGTAATGGCGATGCAAGGTATTGGCCGGGCCAATGTGCAACAGTTTTGCCGTGATGATTTTGGTCGTGTCGATCTTGACGCCATGGAGCAAGAACTCATCAAACTAGATGGCAGGCCTGCTTTAATGATCATCAACGCCGGTGAGGTTAATGCCGGAGAGTTTGATCCGGTCAGCGATATGCTGGACCTGGCGCGCCAGCATCATTGCTGGGTACATGTGGATGGTGCCTTCGGCCTGTTTGCAAGAATTTCGCCACGCACGGCGCATTTCGTAGAAGGCGTTGAACGAGCAGACTCCGTTACCGTCGACGGGCACAAGTGGTTAAACGTGCCTTACGATTCCGGTTATGCATTCGTACGTGACTACGGGCTGATGGCGCGCGCGTTTCGTTACTCGGCGGATTACCTGGCTGATGAGGATCATGATCGCCCAACATTTGGCGCAATCGGTCCTGAAAGTTCACGCCGTGGACGAAGTTTTGCCGTGTGGGCGACGATCAAAGCATACGGTCTCGAGGGGCAGCGCAGAATTGTTGAACACTGCCTGGATCTCGCGCAACATTTTGCGCAACAGGTTGGCAAAATCGCGCAACTCGAATTGATGAATGACCCGAAACTAAACATTGTTGCATTTCGTTACAATCCGGGCGGCCTGTGTGATGAAGAACTGGATGAATTGAACGAGAGACTTGGCGAGGCGGTGTTGGCGGATGGGCGTTTCCTCGTCGGCACTTCGAAAATGGGGCCGCGAACAATATTCAGGCCCGCATTCTCGAACTGGCGTACGCGTTTTTCCGACGTCGAAGAGTTTGCAGATGTAGCATTGGAGCTGGGCCGGGAATTAGTAACCAGGCAAGAGTAAGAAACTTTCTGGTCGTCGAGGCCGGTGCGTCGCCTCTGGAACCCTACAACGGCACTGTAGCGATTGACGAACTGGCCAGGAATTTCAGTGCTCTGCGCATCTGACCTGTATGCGCTCGTCGGCGCTGAACAGGCGTTTGGCCTCAGATTGGATGTGGTTAGTGGACCAGCAATCAGCACATCTGCCGCCATTGACCGGGTACACAGACTCCAGGGCGCCGAGGCATTCAACGTAATGGACCTTGACAGCGTGCCAGCATTCCGCGAAGTGCTTCGACGAACACTGAATTTGTGATGATGAGTGGATTCGGACCCGCGACAGAACGTCATTGCGAGCCCGAAGGGCGCGGCAATCTCTTAACCCTGTCGCGTGCTTTCGTCTGCGTAACCTCAACCTGACAGAGGTTGCCGCGCCCTTCGGGCTCGCAATGACGTTAGTTCTTTTTGGCGGTTCTGGTGATTTCGCTGGTCAAGAACTTCTCCCATGGCTCTCAGCTAATGCAAAATCAATAAGTTACGCTGGCTCACCTCCTCGCAAAATTACCACTCAGGGCGTGAAACGCCCCGTTTAGGAGTACAATAATCTGCCTCCGTGAGGTGACCCTGGTCACCAACGTGCTACCCGATAATGAATAATATTTAAGGAGCGCATCATGAAATCCGTTATTCAAGTTAGAGACTTTCGATTGCTGGCGCTATGCCTTGCAGCCATAACATTTGCTGCCTGCGGGCAACAGGAACAGGCGGCGACGGAAGCCGCGGACGAGAGCACCGACGCTCAAACGTCGGTAAAGATTCCGATTACGACTTCATCGGCTGAAGCACTCGAGCTTTATAACCAAGGAAGGGCACTGGCTGATGACCTGCACAATGTTCGTGCCCATGCGCTGTTTGAACAGGCTGTTGAAGAAGACCCTGAATTCTCGATGGCTTACTTCATGCTGGCAAATACTGCGCAGACAACCGCAGATTTTTTTGCGGCGGTTGAATTGGCCAGGGCGAGCATGGGAAATGCATCCGAAGGTGAGCGATTTATGATCCGCGCGCTTGTTGCGGGTTCAGAAAACGATCAAGCCGCCCAACTCGAGGCGATCAAAGGTGCTATGGCATTACACCCGAAAGATGAACGTACGCACGTCGCACTGGCGAACTACTTCAACGGACAGCAGAATTTCGCTGAGGCTGTCAAGCATTTCGGACATGCCACAACCATCAATCCTGAGTTTGCCAGCGCATTTAATTCACTGGGTTACGCTCATCGCAATAACGACAACCTTGACGGCGCAAAAGCAGCATTTGCACGTTACGTCGAATTGATACCCGATGAAGCCAATCCTTATGATTCCTATGCCGAGCTGTTGATGGAAATGGGTGAATACGACGACTCGATCGAAAATTACCGCAAGGCAATTGCTATTGATCGCCGCTTCGCATCCGCGTACGCCGGCATCAGCATCAACGAGTCACTGAAAGGAGAAACGGACGCAGCGCAGGAAACCGCGGCACAAATGCTCGCCGAAGCCCGCAATAGCGCCGAAAGACGCGGTGCAATATTTAGCTCTGTTACCTCTTATTTGTTCGCCGGAGATGTTGATGCAGCACTCGCGGCCGCCCAGGAAATATCCGCGATAGCCGAAGCTGATGGCGATTTCGCTGCAATGGGTGGTATCAGCGAATACATAGGCGACATCATGGCGGCGGAAGGTAAAGGTGCGAAAGCAACGGAATACTACGACGCCGCACTGGCCCACAGGCAAACCGCTGACATTAACGACGCAAACAAGGCGCAGGCTGCAAGAACCCACCTGTTCAAGACTGCCATCGCAGCGATGGTGGATGGCGAGATCGAAAGCTCAGCATCAATTGCGGCGAAATTTGCGACTGCTGTTGAGGCGAATGGCATTGCTTTCGAACGACGACGAGTGCATGAGATCAACGGCTATCTCGCTGCATCCAATGAAGACAGTGAGGCCGCGGTCGGGGAGCTGGCGCAGGCCAATCAGTTGGACCCGATTGTCTTGTACTGGTCTGCAGTGGCCCACAAGAGTTTGGGTAACACGGACGAAGCCATCGACCTCGCAACGCGGGCCGCAACTCGCAACACGCTCTCGCCCAATCTGCCCTTCTTCAGAGACGAGGCACTTGAGTTACTGGACGAGCTCGCTGCGGAGTAGTAGCTGCTCGACTTCCTGCCAGGCGGGCCTGACAAACCCGCCTGATCTGCCTGTTTTCCGCCCGAAGAATCAGCACATTGACTGTGCTGGATAGCGAGACTGGTGCGGACAACTTTAATGCACGGCGTCAGGTCATGCACTACACTCGGTTCTTTACGCGACCGAAACAGGAGAAAGAGTCATGAAGTTGGTCCGAATTAGCATAGGTTGTATGTTGATTTTTTCATCTGCAGCTATTTTTGCAGGCCACCCTTTCAAGGCAACACCTGGCTGGGGTGACATCGGTCGGGACTGGGGCTCAACGAGTGCCGTTTACACGACCGCGGACGGTAACATCTGGGTTGCGGAACGCTGTGGTGAAAACACCTGCGTCGGGCATGAAGATCTGGACAACATTTTCCTGTTCAGTCCGGATGGTGAGTTGCTGAAAAGTTTTGGCGCTGGAATATTCGTCTGGCCGCACGGCATTCATGTCGACTTCGAGGGCAACCTGTGGATAACCGACGCACGCGACGACGGCCTGAGAGGTCACCAGGTTCATAAATTCAGTCCCGATGGCGAATTGCTGATGAGCCTTGGCAAAGCCGGCGTCGCCGGCGATGGCCTGGATGAATTCAACGGTCCCTCCGATGTTCTGGTCGCACCGGATGGCAGCGTCTTTGTTGTCGACGGACACGGTGCCGAGGGCAACAACCGCGTTATGAAGTTTTCCGGCGATGGTGACTTCATCAAGACCTGGGGCACAACCGGCAAAGAAGATGGTGAGTTTCGTGATCCGCATGCACTTGCGATGGACTCGACCGGCCGCCTCTTCGTCGGTGATCGCGCGAACAGTCGCATACAGATTTTTGACCAGGACGGCAAACACCTGGAAACCTGGACGCAATTTGGCGCACCCAGTGGTTTGTTCATCGATGGCAATGATATGTTGTATGCCGCTGATTCTGAGTCGAATCTCACCTGGCACATGAATCGTGGCTATGCGCGTGGCATTTACATTGGCAGCGCTTTTGATGGCTGGGTTACCATGTTCATACCTGACCCGAATCAGGATCCGGACAATGCCGGGACGACTGCTGCTGAGGGCGTAGCGGTAGATGCTGATGGCAATATCTACGGTGCCGAAGTCGGCCCGGAACAAGTTGTTAAATACGAAAGAAGAAATTAGTCGATTTTTTGGAGATAATAATGAAGAAGAATATTTTTTGGACAACCTGCGCAGCCTTGTTACTGGTTGCATCTGCGGCCTCGGCGCAGGAAGATTTGGTCGAGCATTTGCTGAATGCGTGCGAGGCGGACATCAATAACTTCTGCAGCCAGGTAACGCCGGGCGAAGGTCGCCTGTTGCATTGCATGGCCGCACACGAAGACAAGATCTCCGGCCAATGTGGCTATGCGCTTTACCAGGCAGCAACGCTTATGGAGCAAATGGCAGCCGCTATAGTTTATGTAGGCGATCAATGCGAAACAGATATCGAAAAGCACTGCAGCGGCGTAGCCATGGGCGAAGGCCGTATCCTGATGTGTCTGGAAGAAAACGCGGAGGAAGTCAGCGACAGTTGCAAACAAGCGGTCGCTGATACCGTCGGCGAATAGTCCGCAAGAGCTACCAGAATAGCAGGTGGGAATCTAGAAAATTCCCGCCTGTTCTTTCAATCGGCTGCGTATTGCCGCGATATGCGCCGGTCCGGTACGGCAGCAACCGCCGATAAGTTTAGCCCCGGCTTCGTGCCAATCCGATACCGGAAAGCCGCCGTCCAGATCGCAGGCAAATCCAGACCAGGAGTTGTCTGCAGCATGATATGTTTCTCCTGAATTCGGATAGACGACCACTGCTTTTCGCGGTGCGCCTTTTTGTGCTTCGCCAATAAGCGCGCTGATCAGACCCGGTGGCGTACAGTTAACGCCTGTTGCCAGAACACGAGGGTGATCTGCGAACAACGCGACCGCTTCGCGTAACAATGTGCCATCACTGATTCGCTCTTCGTCTCGGCATGAGAACGATATCCAGGCCGGCGTCGCAATATCGCGCAACAATTCACAAAGAACCTCTGCCTCGACGATATCGGGAATGGTCTCGCAGGCGAGTACGTCGGCGCCGCTGCGATCGAGAATTTCCAGTCGGGATTGATGAAACTCACGCAATTCAGCCGCCGAAGCACCGTAACTACCGGTGTACTCTGATCCGTCTGCGAGCGCAGCGCCATAGGGTCCAACGCTTGCAGCGACTATGGGTGATCTGCTCGTGGCGGGATTCACAGCGAGAAAGTCACTTCTCGCGGTACACGCGAGTTTGACCGAACTGGCGATCAGCTTGTCCGCGGCGGCGGCCGACATACCCAGCAACATAAAGCCTTGCCTGCTCGCCTGATAGCTGGCGCTGATGATGCAGTCAGCGCCTGCATCGAGATACGCCCGATGCGCAGCTACGATTGCGCCGGGATTACTTTCCAGCAAAGCAGCCGACCACAGGACACCAGCAATATCGAATCCCTGTGTCTCCAGTTCCGTAGCGAGACCGCCATCCAGGAGAACGGGCTCGTCCCCCAGCAATGCTTTTTCAAACATGTTCATTATTCCTGCACACTGCCATACTTGATATCGCAATTGAACCCAGCTCCGCGGAGAAATATTTTCAATGATTAACCGACGTCAGTTCATTTCTACGGTCGGTGCACTTGGCCTCGCCGGCACAGCATATGCACAAAATTCTCTTATAAAGCCCGAGCGCATCCGCCCGGGCGACAAAGTTGGCCTCGTTAACCCGGCAACAGCTGCGTTTGAGTCAGAACCAATCGAAATAATGATCGAGGCACTCGAGTCGCTGGGTCTGGATGTTGTGCTCGGCAATAACTACTACAACCGGCACGGTTACTTTGCCGGCACTGACGCGGATCGGGCGAATGATATCAACACGCTTTTTCGGGACTCCGGCATAAGGATGATTTATGCGCGCGGCGGTTGGGGGTCTGCGAGAGTATTACCTTTGCTGGATTTCGACGCCATTCGCAGCAATCCAAAAGTACTCCTTGGCTACAGCGACGCGACTGCGCTGCTTACTGGCGTGCATGCAAAAACCGGCCTCGTAACTTTTCATGGGCCGAATCCCTTGAACACATTTTCTGCCGCGTATTTTCGTCGCGTCGTGATGAACGGCGAACAGGTCACAATGATTAATCCGACTGACATTACCGAAGACACCCTGGTGCAGACAGAAAACCGCATTCAAACCATCAACCGCGGCAAAGCCACTGGTCAAATTCTAGGCGGGAACCTGACGGTGCTGACCGCGATCATGGGTTCTTCTTATCTGCCGGACTGGGACAACAGCATTCTGTTTCTTGAGGATGTCAATGAAGCCGTTTACCGCGTCGACAGGATGCTCACTGAGCTGTCATTGGCCGGCGTACTCAGCAAATTAAAAGGCTTCGTATTCGGACGCTGCACGGACTGTAAACCGGACAACAGCTATGGATCACTCACACTCGAGCAGGTTCTTGCCGAACATATCGGACCGCTGGGCATTCCCGCATTCAGTGGCAGCATGATCGGTCATATTGATCAGCAGTTCACGATCCCGCTCGGCATCGATGTTGAAATCGATGCCAATGCCGGGTCGATTCGTATGCTTGAGGCAGGTGTGATTTAGCGGAGCAATCGCGGCGTCTTCACTGTCGTACATATCTTGACGCTAAGACCAGGCGCAAAAGTTTAGACTGCCGCTCCTACAGCTTCAGCGCAAAATTCGTGGGAGCGGCATGTGTACATGGATGTACTTATGTCGCGGAGCCAGCCAATTTTGAGCGTATGTAGAAGTCGTGAGGAATTGCCGATAATTATCGTCAGACGCGCGTGAGCGACGCTGCCGCGATCTAGGAATACACTGCTCGATCAGTCCATGCCTGCCTGTTGTCTGACCCAGCGCACTGCTTCTTCGTGTGTACCAAACCAGACGTCTGGCCGGGCCTTTATGTGCTCAATCAATTCACGCAATACGACGATCCGTGAGCGATGACCAATATAGTGTGGATGCATCGTCAGGACGAAGGTCGTTCCTTCATCGTAAGCAATATCAAACTCGTCCTTATAGACTTGCAAAACGTCGCGCGGGTTCGCATATCGATCGCCGAGCGGATTCATCAACGGGGCATCATCCTGGATCCACTCCACTGGAAGTTCAACCAGGCCGGTCGGCTTGCCGTTGGCTAACAGTTCGTAGGGTCGGTCATCAGCCATCAGAGACGAGTCGTAGAGGAAATCCATGTCCAGCAGTAGTTCAAGCGTGTTATCAGAAAAATTCCAGGATGGGGCACGATACCCGACCGGGCGCTCTCCCGTTAGCTCCGTCATCCGCTCGATAGCTTTGCGCAACAAGCGCTCCTCATCCACCCGCGGCAGTGTTGCGTTGCGTTCATGAATCCAGCCGTGAATACCGAATTCATGGAGCCCCGGCGCCTGAATCATTTCGATCATCGTGGGTGCCAGTGAAAAGCTGACGGCAGGGCCGAAAAATGTTGCGGGAATTTGATGCTCGGCAAGCAAATCGAGAATCCGTCCCAGGGCGACACGGGAACCGTACTCGCCCTGCGACAAACCACCGACGCTGGTATCACCGTTGCGCAACCAGATGGTTTCGTTGTCCACATCGAATGACAGCAGAACGGCAACCCGGGCATCGCCTGGCCAGTGCTGAGGGTTCAGGTCACGACCAGCGCGAACCCGGTTCACTGACTGTTCGATTCTCTCATCCGACCACTCCCACGGTGGATCGTCTTCCTGAGCAACTGACCGTATTGGTTCGAATGCCAATACGAGGCTCGCTATAACAAGGAGTACTTTTATCATCGTAGTTACCCCCTCAGGTAAATATTACTCGGACCGTAGTACTCGCTGCGTACCTATCAATGAGTCCCGTGTTATCAATGCGGCGAGTTGCTCTTCCGACCAGTCATCTGTACCTGCAGGACGCTGCGGCAGAATCATATAGCGCAACTCTGCCGTCGAGTCATGCACCCGCACATCAATATTGTCAGATAACTCAACGCCAAACTCTGCAAGAACTGAACGCGGTTCGCGCACGACACGCGAACGATAGTCCTTGGATTTATACCAGGCCGGTGACATACCCAGCAGCGAACGCGGATAACAGGAGCACAAAGTACAGACGATTACGTTGTGCACGCTATCGGTATTTTCCATGACCGTAAATTCGTAGGGTTCAAGCTCGAAACCAAGCTCCCTGATAGCGCTCGCACCGTCGCCAAGCAGGCGCTCTTTATACGCCGCATCAATCCACGCACGTGCCACGATTCGTCCGCCGTTCTCCGGCGAGGCGCCCTGCATCGCTGCGATGACTTCCTGTTCCTCTTCCGCGGTGTAGTGTCCCGCCTCAATCAACAGTTCACGCAGAGCAAGGCCAACGCGCGCTGAGTCACTGGTTGGTTCCTGATGATCCGGCTGAAAAGTTCGTGCGTGGTCATGTTCTTTGTCGTGATCTGTCATTCCATCGGCTCCAGCCAGTGCTCGAAGATTTCTATGTCGAGGTCATCTCCATCAGAGCCCGCGTAGTTATCCCACAATCCGTTCTGCGCAATGCGCACGCGATACAGTCGCTGCGTTGGCTTGCCGTCACCACGAATGAATTTTTCTGGCTCACCGTGCAATCTGCACACCCGCTCGATGACACCAACCTGCCCTTTTGCATACGCAGGTACACGATGATGAACACGCGGCGTTCGGTCTACAATCCGTACACTTTGGCCGACACTGAAAAGTGGTGCGGTCATGTGGGACTCCCCGCTTCCTGGCGAGCACGAACTGTGTCGATTTGATCTGCCAGTTGCTGCTCGCTTATGACGCCGCGGGAGATGAGCGCAAATGCGAGTGACTTTGCCCAGCGCTCATAATACGTGCAACTGTCGTAGTCCTCCTGTGTCAGCTGTTCGATACCATCACGAAGTTCCGCAAAATCGCTGATCAAGCCTTTGCTGAGCGCCAAACGAACCATGGCGTCGATCTGCCATTCCCAATGCGCCGTGTCGTGTTCGGATAAATCAATCGGCCCGCCTTCCTGACCGCCAATGTCATGTGGTCCCCAGGATTTACTCATTGTCGTAATATACCCTACTCTTGTCGGTAGATAATGCCGTCTTTCATGACCAGCTGCACGTTGCGCAACGCAGAGATATCTGCAGCGGGGTCGCCATTCACGGCGATCAAATCCGCCAGTAATCCCGCCTTGATTCTGCCGACTATTTTTTCAATGTGGAACAGATCTGCGTTTATAGAAGTGGCAGATCGTAAGACGTCTTCTGCCGGCATACCGTACTCGACCATCATTTCCAGCTCGCGCACGTTATCGCCGTGAGGATACACGCCAACATCACCGCCAAAACAAATGGTCACGCCGGCATCCAGTGCCGCTTTGAAACTCTTTCTCTTGTTCCGGATACGCGGTGGATCCGGATCGACGCCCTTGTCCCAGCCGCCATATTGCGAAATCGCGTCACCCGCGGCGAGCGTCGGACACAATGCCACGTTGTTTTTGACCATAAGTTTGTATACATCACTGGTAGCACCATCGCCGTGCTCAATCGTCTCAACCCCGGCCAGAATAGCTCGCGTCATTGCCGCGGCGGTTGACGCGTGGGCCACGACCGGTCGCCCGCTGCTTTGCGTAATTTCGACAATCGTTTCGAGCTCAGCCTGTGTGAATGTTGCAGCGGCTGTGCCATTCGGCCCCCATCGATAATCCGCATAGACTTTGACGAAGTCGATATTCCTGCCGATCTGACTACGTACGACACGAACGAGATCGTCGTAACCGTCCGCCGTTTCCGCACCGAGCGGTACATCCACACCCTCGTGAAATCCCTTTGGCCCGTAGCTGCCGGTGGCCACTATCGCCTTGCCAGCGACCAACAGCCGTGGTCCCGGTATGATGCCTTTGTTGATTGCGTCGCGCACACCGACGTCGGCATATCCGGCGCCTTCCGAACCCAGGTCGCGCATGGTTGTAACACCGGCCAGCAACGAATCCCGGACGTGATTTACTGCGCGTGCAACCCGCTCTGCTACAGACTCTTTGAGAACCTGGTCATTCCACGCCGTCTCATCGTATGGGTGCAACAAAATGTGTGAGTGACCTTCGATTAAACCCGGCAACAAAGTCTGGCCCGGTAGATCCAGGGTTTGATCTATGTCGTCATCAGGCATGCCATCAGCATCACCCGAATACAGTATGGAATTGCCACGCACCAGCACCACCCAGTCGGCGTGCATTTCCTCGCCATCAAAGACCTGAGCCGGTCTCAGCAAGGTAACGTACTCCACGGCATACGCGGGGATGCTGATCACTGCCGAAAACAACAGTGAAACAAGGATCTTCTTCATGGGAACTCCAGTAGTCTTTGTAAGCATGATTTTCGTGTCAGGCCCTACCAGTTGCCAATCGTCGAACCGTCGGCAAATCGAGCACCAATAAACCCGCCTGCTCTCGAACCATCCCGCATCGGATTGAATTTTATCTCGATGACATCGCCTGGAATGAAAGAATTCGGCCGCCAGCCTTTTCTGAACAGACTGTTAGGACCCAGTCCTTCAATGCTCCATTCCTCCATCTCGTCATCGTCATTTTTTATGATCACCTGAATCCAGACATGCGGGTTGGTCCACTGAAACTCTTTTACTGTCGCCGTCACCGCCACGATCGTCGCTTTGTCGAACATGACACTCGAATGGTGTGCAGTCGAAATATCAGCTGAAAAAAGGAAAACGACTGATAGAAAAAGTACGGTTTTCAGCTTCGCTATGTCGATAAGATGTGTCACTTCAATTGTCCTGATCAATTTCAATATCTATGGTATTGCCCTCTGCATCCAGCGTTAGTGTCTGGCCGCTCGGCGTAATCGGGTTACGGTTGTTTTCCGCACATGCATAATCAAATGCACGCGTACCGTCCGGCGTTTTCCTGAAATGCCGAACGACATGCCATGGCTCGCTTAAGGCAATCGGATCCTTGATCGTCAACTCCGCCCGCAGCAGGCCGTCCTCCGTTTTGAACATGCGCGTCGTAATACTCGCCTTATCGCTCAAAACCAAACCGCTTCGATCGAGTACCGTGCCATTCTCGCCAAGCATGCTGACGGTGCTGAAGGTGAGCGCCTGGCCATCCCACCGCCCAACCGAATCTCCGGTAAAGGTTGGCCATAACTCACTCTCCGGCGGATGCTCCCTGCCATCTGTGTAGATACGCATGATGTTGGGGCCATTTTCTGTGATGATCCAGGTCTGCTCGGGACGCACAATAAATTCATAAACATCGGGCAACGCGAGCAGGCGTGGAAATCCCGCCGGCGTACCGCAAATCGAAATCGGGTCGGGCACTCTGCCCTGAGCTACAACTTCGAGCATAGCCTGATACTTTGTTTCCCACGCTTCAGTAAGAGGTGGATACTGGCGTACGCCCGGGCTTCCGGCCCGACCGTCGACTGGTTCAACGGTAGACGGATCGAATATGCCGCCGTTGCCCTCGACGCGCTCCCAGACACCACTCCAGTCTGGAAGCATCGCTGCATCGGCTGCCAGCGCGAGTTGACCAGCGTAAATCTGCCCGATACAGAATGCGATCATTACCGCATTCAGCCTGACTTTTTTTGTTCGTCGTCGCATGGGAATCCCCTGCTTGTGCGTCCAGACCAATAGTAGAACCAGGTGAAAGACCGATCAACGCGAAAAGAGGCCAAATCCCAATTCCTTGACAGCCGTATACGCCGGCAGTACAACTCTAGCCACTACAACAATAAACTTGTCGGGGATACTTATGCGCAACACGTCGTTAATTGCAACAGTTTTGATACTGGTCGTCCCGCTGTCCGGGCTGACCGCGAATGTAGTAGAACCGTTCAAGGTAGGCACCTTCGAAATCGATGGCGCGCCAAAGGTCGGTATTGTACTGCGAGACAGCCTGATTGTTGAGCTGGATGCCGCCAATCTTGCGCTCGAAAAGAACGCCGCTTACCCGACAATTCCTTTGCCCGCAGACATGCTGGAGCTCATCAACCGGTATGACTACGGCCTGAAACGTCGCCTCTACGAAATCGTTAACAACCTGGTGATGAACGACGGCCTTGACGATGATCGGCCAGACTTTGTGCATGATGTCGGCGACGTGCGGACGCTACCGCCAATTATGTACCCGGGGAAAATCCTCAACGCAGCCGTTAATTTCTACAGCCATATTGATGAATCCGGCACCCCGGATGAGCGCAAAGAAGCGGCTCGCCAGCGGCGCGAAAATCGTGGCGTACCCTACCTTTTTCTGAAACCGAGCCGTGGTGCGGTTGTCGGCGATGGCGACCCGATTGTCATCCCGTTCGGCCGCAATCGTACCGACTGGGAAGTTGAGTTGGGCGCCGTGATCGGGCGAACAGCAAAATATGTGTCAGCGGACGACGCGGAGGATTACGTATTCGGCTACATAGTCACCCTGGATATATCCGACCGTGGCGGCAGACCACCGGGTGGCAGCCCGTTTCGCAGCGACTGGTTTGTCGGCAAGGGCCACGACACATTCGCGCCGCAAGGTCCGTGGATTGTGCCAAAAGAGTTTTACGGAAACCCGATGGAAATTTTGCGGCAGACCTTGAGCATTGGTGGCGAGCAAATGCAGGAAGCAACCGCCGGCGACATGATTCATTCGTTATGGGAATTGATCGAGTTCGGCTCGTCTGTTATGACGCTTTTCCCCGGTGACGTAGTCAATAACGGAACATCGGGAGGAACCGGGGTTGGCACAGCAGTGCGTGGCGAACAGCGCTTCCTGCAACCGGGGGATGAAATTGTTGCCACGATCGATGGTATCGGCACATTGCGCATGCCGGTGGTTGCTGAAGAAGAACCGGCAGGTCTTACTGGTGCGCAGTTGCCACCG
>SMVA01311911.1_pt1 | contig 16579 bp, 18 predicted proteins | sample 2456451 | NCBI WGS metagenome assembly SMVA01 (sample SAMN11095933, study PRJNA526329) | marine sediment metagenome | biome: Marine sediment; feature: Surficial sediment; material: Deep marine sediment; isolation source: Hadal surficial sediment | place: Pacific Ocean | collected 2014-05 | depth...
AATATCGTTCAACGATACGCAAAACATGAAGACAACAGCCAGAGATACAATCATCGTAATCTGTTGAATATCATTTGATAGGTAGTGTGCTCTATACGCGTTTTCTTCTACCGCATCGCGATTATTGAACACATATGATCACAATGAAGAATTCAAGTCCTGCAATTGCGACATGCCTCTCAGTGTAGTCTGCATTTGATTCGTTCAAGCAGTTTAATCGAATCAACAACCCTTTCCCAAGAAAACTGAGTCAAGACCGTTAAAAATATTCTGAATATTCGCGGCCGGAGTGAACCGCCCCCATATTTTATTAACGCTGGCCGCTGCAATATCACCAATCGCTGCGACGGATTGTCCGTTGTGGCATACTCTGAGATCGAAATTCCTGAGGCTTAAACATGCATTATCTCAGCATCGACGAAGCGAGGGCCAAATCCGGTCTGAGACTTGTCTTAACCCGCGACGTTCCCGGACCATGGAGCGAATCCGCCAAAGCGATATTTCGCGTGCGAAACGTCGAGTACATACCCGTTGAACAACATGGCGGACGTGACAATCCTGAACTCGTCGCATGGACAGGACATCGGAATGCACCGGTCGCTTTGTACAACGATGAACCACCACGGGTGCGCTGGCAGGAGATCCTGGACCTCGCAGAACGCCTTGGCAGCGGGCCTTCACTTTATCCTCTCGACGTACAGGACAGAGTCAAAATGGTGGGTTTAGCCAGCGAGATCTGCAACGAAGGAGGCCTTGCCTGGCATGCCAGAATGTTGATGCTCAATATGACCTATCAGGCTCATGGAGAGGTTGTCTTCGAGAAGAATCCTATGTTCAGGGAGTATGGTTTCTCGGAACAGGCCGTTGCCGATGCTGTGGCCAGAGTTGAGCAGATACTGGCTTACATCGCCACCACCATCAAGGCCCAACGGAAAGAGAGTTCAATCTACCTGATCGGTGACAAACTCACCGCAGTCGACGTTTATTGGGCCTGTTTCTCAAACATGCTCGAAGCCCTGCCACCGGAACAGAATCCCATGCCCGATAGTCTGCGCAAGGGATGGGGGGCGCTCGCGGCTGGCATCAGCGGATATGATCCAGTGCTGATCGAACAACGCAATAGCATTTTCGAAAAGCATTTGTGGCTACCACTGGAGTTCTGACGTCAGGAGACACTCCCAGAATCCTGATGCATCGACACCTCGCAGCCCGGCAAGTTGTAGCGCCTGTACCATGGCATCATCGGGAACAAAATAGGGGCTTGCAATCCAGGTGCGTTTCTTCGCGGCATTGATTGCCTGTGTATGCAGGAGCGAAGCGGTTTCCATAGTGTCGGCAGGACCAGTGGCAATTTTGTATTCCTGCCTTTCCTGTTATTGCTAACATTTTCCGCAATCAAGCTGTCATAGAGAACATCGATGGAGAACCTGTCTCTACCAGAGCCCATGGAGTCTGGTGCGGCATTAAAGCATTGTTGCTGTTCCTGGAAATTCGAGTCATTCGATCTCTCCTTATAGCTGAATGAAGCTGATTGTGCAGACCAGGCCAGAAAGAATACTGGCTAACAACTCTAGTTTCAGAGTCACAGTATAAGTTGCGGGCTATCTAAATATCGGATATCGTTTTGCATGTTTCCTAACAAGGATGGATTGAATCTCCCGGGGAGATCAAACAACAGGCATTTGCTGAACTCAGTGCAGATATCGGACTTATGAAGCAAGATAAAGATCGAGCGAGCAAGACGCAGGCCATTGTCGGCGAACTTGAAAAAAAACTGCTACAGGTCCCAGGTTTTTCCTGCTAACGCTCAGTAGCCAACAATTGTCGCGAACCTGGAGGAATTGACATCCCTAAATTGCCTAGCCGATCGGTGCATCTGTTCGCTCTGGTCGCGATTCTCTCCACAGGGGCCTGTACCCAAGTCGGTCCTGATTACCAGGAACCCAACCTTGCCATAACGGAATCCTGGGAAACCCAGGGCGCAAGAAGCGACCCTGCCGAGATAATTGAGTGGTGGACCGTTTTCAACGACCCCGTTCTCAACCAGCTGATTGAAATAGCCTATCAACAAAACTACAACCTGCAGGTAGCAGGTCTCCGTGTACTGGAAGCTCGTGCCCAGCTGGGTATTGCCGTCGGCAACCGATACCCGCAGAACCAGGCCTTCTTCGGTGCTGCGACCGCAATTCAGTCGAGCGAGAGTAATGCGAATACAGGCGGAGGCGGTGATCTGCGCTTCGGCCAGCTCGAAACCGGTGTTGGTATTGGCTGGGAAATCGACTTCTGGGGACGTTTTCAACGCGGGATTCAATCCGCCGATGCAAACCTGGCCGCGTCAATCGCGAGCTACGATGACGCCCTGTTGATTCTCATTTCACAGGTTGCATCAACCTATGTGGCAATACGTACAAGGGAACTACAGCTGCGTATCGCACACGCCAATGTTGAATTACAGGAACGCAGCTATGCAATTACCGAGGTCAACTACCGTAACGGCAAGGAAGCGGAGCTGGATGTCCAGCAGGCACTTGCCCTGTTGCGTGGAACCCAGGCCACTGTTCCTGGTCTGGAAACCGCTTTGCGTCTATCAAAAAACGCCTTGAGCACGCTCCTTAGTCAACCCGTTAGTAACCTGTCAGTGATTCTGGGGTCAACCAGCAAAGTACCCGCCAATCCACCGGACTTCGCAATCGGCGTACCTGCAGATCTCCTGCGGCGGCGTCCCGACATCCGGCAGTCTGAACTGCTGGCAATCGCTCAGACCGCACTTGTCGGGGTCGCCACCGCGGACCTGTATCCGAGTTTCGTGCTTTCCGGCACAGTTGGTCTCTCTGCGGCAACCGGGACGGATACCACCCGCTCCGGCGACACAGGATTCGGCGCTCTGTTCTCGGGTGACAGCCTTCAATATGTCGCCGGGCCGAGCTTCAGCTGGAACCTTTTCAACTATGGCCGTTTGAAAAACAATATCCGGGTCCAGGATGCCCGGCTGCAGCAACTGCTGGTGAATTACCAGAACACGGTTCTTCGCGCCGCCCAGGAGGTTGAGGACGGCATGATTGCCTATGTTAAAAGCCTTGAGGAACGCGAGCTGCTGGTCGATGCTGTTGGCGCCGCAAAGCGATCGGAAACCTTGTCGATGCTGCGTTACAAGGAAGGCTTTTCCGGCTACCAACGTGTACTGGATGCACAACAGCGGCTTGTTATTCAGCAGCAGCGCCAGGCCAACAATCTTGGCGCTATCGCACAGAATCTTATTTCAATTTACAAAGCCCTGGGTGGCGGCTGGCAGGTGCGTGAGAATCAGCCGTTTATTGACGCCGAGACGCAGAAGATAATGCAGGAGCGCTCCGATTGGGGCCGATTGCTGGAACCTGCTGCAACGGATCCCCCGGAAAATCCCAACGCGGTCCGGCCACCGGACTGGTAAAGAGATCGAATCGATGACCGATGAACAAGAAACTGCCGCGGCGAGTCAGCAAACCCCGGAGAAAGAAGAGATCAAAACAGCTGACGGTCAACCTGATCCAGTTCGACGCTGGACGCTCATCATCGCTGCTGTCATCGTCGCGCTGCTGGCATGGTATCTTGCGGCCGATCGGCTTACACCGTTTACGTCACAGGCCCGGGTACAGACATTCGTCATTCCGATTGCTGCAGAAGTCTCCGGCCTGGTCATTTCTGTCGATGTCGGCAACAACGACTACGTAGAGGAGGGCACACCTCTTTTGCGGGTCGACCCCCGCAACTACGAGCTTGCTGTTATTAAAGCCGAAGCGGACGAGCGACAGGCTCGACAGGATGTAGGAGGCCAGGCAGCGGCCGTGGACGCTGCAGCGGCGCAGGTCGCAGCATCCAAGGCAAATGCCAGACGCGCGGAGCTCGACTTTATGCGAATGCAACGCATCTTCGAAGAAGATCCAGGCGCTATCTCAGTGCGTCGACTGGAGTCCGCCGAGTCCACTTACGAGCAGTCTAAAAGCGGAGTGGCCAATGCGCTGGCAAATCTTGACAAGGCGACCCGTGAACTCGGTGAAAGGGACGAAGAGAATGCACGTTTGCTGGCGGCACAGTCTGCGCTGCGACAGGCGCGCATCAATCTCGAACGTACCATTGTGTTGGCGCCGGGCCGCGGACTGGTTACAGATCTCGCTGTGGATGCGGGTAAGTATGCCGCCGCCGGCCAACCATTGATGACTTTCATCGCGATTCACAATCTGTGGATTTCTGCGGACTTTACAGAAAACAACCTGGGCAATGTTAAACCGGGTGATCCCGTGGAAGTCGTGCTGGACGTCCAACCCGGAAAAGTCTATTCGGGAACTGTTCGCAACATTGGCTGGGGGGTATCGACAGGCAACCAGACGCTAGGCGCCCTGCCTACCGTGGAAAATGATCGAAACTGGCTGAGAGACGCCCAGCGATTCCCTGTTATCGTCGATCTGGACGAAGGCCTTATCGCCAGTTCCATAGGAGCTCGGGTAGGATCACAAGCTGATGTCATTGTTTATACCGGAGACGGATTTTTGCTAACCATGATCGGGAAGTTCTATATCCGGCTGGTAAGCCTGTTTTCATATGCCTACTGACCAACATCTAACGTCAGGCAGACAGGAGATTGCCGCCGTCCGGGGAATCCGCATGGCTGTGTTCACCGCGTTGTGCCTGGCCGTGGTGACTGTACTCAAATTTCCGGCACCGTTCCTTCCGCCCTTGTTCGTATCGATGTTACTCATGTTACCCCTTCCTGCACCCGGCCTTGTGGGCGGGATAAAGTTCGTTGTGCTCATGGTGATATCGCTCGGTATCGGTATATTGTTGTTGCCATTACTCGAACACCAGCCTGCCGCGGCAATATTACTCATGATCCTCGGGTTGTTCGGGTCCTTCTACTATGTGGTGAATGGTGGTTCACCCGTTGTTGCAACTTTTTTTACCCTCGGATTTTCAGTGATCCCCCTGGTTGGGTCGGAGTCAGTTGATATGGCAATCCAGCTGAGCATCGCCTTCGTACAGGCACTTTGTGTAGCACTGCCATTTATCTGGATGGGACATGCCATGATGCCGGACCCGCCCATGGGCCCCTCCCCGGCTTTACCGGAAACTGCAGCAGTCAGACCTGCTGACGCAGCGAGATCGGCATTACGTGCAACCCTTGTCGTCTTTCCGCCACTGGCGTTTCTACTATTCACAAGCGCCACCGCCGGTTATGCGGCTGCGCTGATCAAGATCGCACAGCTCGGTCAGCAGGCAACCGGTGATATGAGCCGCACCGCAGGTCGCTCACTGTTGATGTCCACTGTGATTGGCGGGGTTGGCGGTATGGTGATCTGGTCAGTCCTGAAGGTATGGCCGGTGTTGCTGATCTACGTATTGCTGATGCTGTTGGCCGCGTTGATAATCGCACCCAGGATCTTCCGCGGTTCTGGCCTTGCACCCGGCGCTGACACCTGGAGTTACGCCTTCACCACGTTAATCATCATCATAGGTCCTGCAGTGGAGGACAGCGCATCGGGAGCCGCGGCGGGCGCTAAATTCGTTGAACGCATCATGATGTTCATGCTGGCGACACTGTGGGCAGTCGTGGCTGTGTTTGTATTCGACCACTGGCTGAAACCCAAGCAGTAAGTTGATCGCTACACTGCACACAGACATCGTCTGACCAGCAACCTGGTCACCCAGATCTATCACAAAGAACTCCATTACCTCTGCAATATCGTCAGGTTGCGCGCATCGGTCCAGAGGCCCTGTCCCCCGATCGGGTGCAGGAACCAGACGATGCATTCAGCGGGACATCGCCAATGTTATTGATGGTCTCGTCAGTAAATGCTAAAAAGGGGCACAGCATGAGATTTAAACCACTCCTTTCGGTCGTTCAGACGAAGGTGTTAGGCAAGCGAGGATCACATGGCACAGATACGATACATCGTGAACAACGTAGAAGAGTCAGTCGACTTCTATGTTACAAAACTGGGATTTAGCCTTGAACAACAGTATGGCCCCGCCATGGCGATATTGGTGCACGGTGACCTAACGCTTTGGGTAGCAGGGCCAAAAGCATCTGCATCCAGGCCAATGCCAGATGGCAGGTCTCCAGAACCTGGGGGTTGGGCAAGGTTTGTCCTCAACGTTAAAGACCTGGAATCCACCTCGTCAGAATTAAAAAACGCCGGTGTCGTTTTCAGGAATGAGATAGTAGAAGGTCCAGGAGGCAAACAAATCCTCTGCGAAGATCCTTCCGGTAATATCATAGAACTGTTTCAACCAGCATAGCGGGAGCCCAACATGAAGTTGTTAACGCCCGGTGTCGCCAATGCACCACCGCCGCTTTGTCAGCCGTCCGTTGCCGGAAGGATAAATCACCATGTCTAAAATTTCGAACATCAACGAAGGCTGGAAAGAGGATGAATCCACTCGCGGAGGCACATGGAAGTATCGAGACCTCAGTGGTGAAAGACTTGGCGTGCGCATTGAAGAGTTGGCACCTGGAGGCACTTCCAGCGAACATCACTTCCACACGGCTGAAGAGGAGCATGTGATCGCTTTGGAAGGCAGCGCAACTCTGGTCTTGGGTACTGAACATCATACACTTGATGTCGGTGATCACGTCTGGTTTCCGGCAGGGGAAGAGACTGCCCATCACATCGAAAATAATTCGCACAATCCGTTTAAGTTTCTTGTATTCGGTGAAAGAAATTCTCAAGATGTCGTTGTCTATCCGCAGCATCAAGTGATGATGGTCAAGTCTCTTGGCTTTAAACAGTTCACCTATCGTAGTATTCCTACTAAAAAGTAAATAGTTTATGCCAACGAGGACACAGGTTTGATTGAGTGAAAACTGGCAAGCGTTCTGCCTCCGCATTGGGCAACCGGGGAACTGAACGAGCCTGGCCCCGCTACAGTAAACGGATACCAGACCAGTCTATCCTAACTACACATAAATCGGTGTTAAGAGAATGACAATGAACTCAAAGCTAGTTGTGGAGCTGATCCCCAGGGACCAGAAGGGTCTGTTAAGAAACCTTATGCAGCCCTATGGTCACGACTTGAGTGAGTTCAATCAAGACGATCCGGACGACCTCGGCTCCTTCGGCGTAGGTAGCTACTTTGATGCATACTGGACGGAAGCAACGCGTTACCCATTTAAAATACTTGCAAAGGAAGCGTTGGCTGGATTTGCGCTGATCAGAGAATTGGAACCCGGGTGCCATTCCATTGCAGAATTCTTCATCCTGCGGCGGCATCGAAGATCGGGTATCGGCAGAGATGCGGCGCAACACCTGTTCTCTCGCTTTCCAGGCATCTGGCACGTGGCCCAGGATGAAGAAAATGTCCCTGCGCAACGATTCTGGCGCAAAATAATCGGCGAATATACCAATGGTGATTTCAAAGATGAGTGGTCGGTGGAGCAACCAACAGGGCCGAAGCAGGTATTTTCCAACAAAGAACCGCTGACGCAGCAACACGCTTAACATGAAATTTGATCATGGAAATTACATACTCACCAGCGCGACAAGATATCAACAGATTTCAGAAGTAAACCTGATGGATATCAATGCTCAAAAATTAAAGGTACGCAAAGGTGGTCACGGCCTGCGATTGAAATTTCGACCATTTCAGATCAGGACCTTGAGGCTTGAAAGAACATCCTAAAAGGAGAAAACAATGGGGCGTGTAGATGGAAAAATTGCGCTGGTGACTGGAGGCGCGTCTGGCATTGGTCAGGCGACCAGTGAACTACTGGCCAGTGAAGGTGCAACTGTAATCATTTCTGATATTCAAACAGCAGAAGGTGAGCAGGTTGCAGCCAACATTGCAGTGAAAGGTGGAGTGGCCAGTTTCAAATTTCACGATGTCGCTGATGAATCCAACTGGCAAGGGATTATCTCTGAAATCATCGAGGAGTTCGGCGTCCTTGATATTCTGGTTAACAATGCTGGTATTGCCATACCTGCCGCCATCACCGAAATGAGCCTCGAATCCTGGCGTCGCCAGCGCGCCATCAACCTTGATGGCGTTTTCCTCGGCGTTAAACATGCCATTCCCGCTATGGCAGCATCACAAGGCGCATCCATTATCAACATTTCCTCTGTTGCCGGATTAAAAGGATCACCTGGCCTGACAGGCTACAACGCAACCAAAGGTGGCGTCAGGATTTTTACCAAGGGCGTCGCAAAGGAGTGTGCAGCAGGGGGGCTAAACATCAGGGTCAATTCAGTTCACCCGGGCATTATTGCAACACCGATCTGGACTCTGAAGGAACTAACTGGTGAACAAAGGCGTAATTCTGATCTCCTTGGGGACGGCGGAGAAAATGCTGTCGACATTGATGCAATGGCCGAGACCCAGGTACCAATGGGTGTTGCCGGAACCGCAGAAGACATTGCCCAGGGAATATTATTTCTGGCATCGGATGAATCGAGTCATATGACAGGTTCTGAACTCGTTATTGATGGCGGCATCACCGCATAGCTGAAGGAGTCAAATTATGGGACGACTGGAAAACAAGGTTGCCATGGTAACGGGCGGAGCATCTGGAATCGGCCGGGCAACAGCTCAGTTACTGGCTCGTGAAGGCGCCACCGTGGTGCTAACCGACATCGATACCCAGGAAGGAAAATTCGTGGTTGAAGGTATTAAGGCCAAAGGTGGTTCTGCCACTTTTTATCAGCAGAATGTCGTGGATGAAGACACCTGGAAAGAAATAATTGAGCTTACCGTCAAGGAGTTCGGCAGATTGGACATACTGGTAAACAACGCCGGTATTGCACCTGCCTGCCCCATTGTCGATATGAGCCTGGATGCCTGGAACAACCTGATGGAAGTGAATGTAGACAGTGTTTTCCTGGGTACAAAATATGCCATTCCTGCCATGTCTGCCTCAGGTGGTGGCTCGATCATCAACCTGTCATCTGTCGCGGGTATCATCGGTGCTCCTGGGCTGACCGCCTACAATGCCACCAAGGGTGCTGTGCGCCTCTTTACCAAGGGAGCGGCAAAAGAATGTGCAGTAAATCAAACGGGTATCCGCGTTAATTCTGTCCACCCAGGCATCATCGACACGGCAATCTGGGGAAAGATGGATACCAGTATGAAAGAAAACGGCGGGGTTTCTACTCTGCCCCCTGGTGAAGCCGGTGCCAATGCACCCGACGTCGACGCCATCGCTGCCATGTCTCAGGTCCCGATGGGACACGCAGGTAAACCTGAAGAAATTGCCGCCGGGATACTCTTTCTCGCATCCGATGAATCCAGTCATATGACCGGATCGGAGCTTATTATCGATGGAGGCTTTACCAGCTAGGGGCTGGCTAAAAAGCTGGCATCTTAAAAAGGTACGGGTGAGCTGCTGCAAATATCGCATAGCTGACGAGCCCGATCACAATCACCTTTACATCAGCTGAAAACGGTAATACTTCCGTTTGTCTGCTGGCACCACGAACGTTGCCCACGATAACGACTAAGGCAAGTAAGCCGAGTGGCGCAAATAAAATAATGCTGGCCTCATCGCCATTGGCAAACAGATGAGCTAAAGACCAGATCAGAACGCCCCACATCATGGGGTGAGCCGTAAATCGTTTAACATTACCCGGTACATTCGCACCGACCACCAGAATCAGTGCCGGGATCATCGTTAGCCACGCCACATGCTTAGAGAATGATGGCGGACTCCATACCGGCACAAATTCCGCATAGGCTTTGCCGTATATCATAAGGCCAAATCCAGTGAGTGCGATTAACGAATACACCCCCTTGTAGGCTTTCTCACCCATGCTATTGTTAAGAGCTTTGCGCAACGGTGTGACCGAAGGGATCAGGTGACTCAAAACGAAAAGACTAACTCCAATAGTTAGCAGCGTCATAAAAACTCCCAATTGTATTTGTCTGTGAAGGTTTGATACAGTATGAAGCTTAAACAATAAACAAACCAGATTTTCAACCGTCGCAATGCTCAATTCAGGCGCAGTAACTAAGACATGCCTGACGACAATTTAGCATGGAAATTACCTACGCAATCTGGCCACCTCTTCTTTTCGACCCGCCTAATTTGGTGATACTTGTGATATGAGCACTTATATTGCACTCCTCAGAGGTATAAACGTTGGCGGTAAAAACATTCTTCCAATGAAGGATCTGTTGGAAATTTTCGAAGGTATGGGCTTTACAGATGTCGACAGCTACATTCAAAGTGGCAATGTCGTATTCAACAGTAAAACGAATTGCTCAAACAAAACAGCGATCGAACTCGCTTCCAGAATCGACGACAGACACGGGATTGCGCCAATCGTATTGTTGCTTAAAGCGTCGGAACTAAAAACCGCGATCGAGAACAACCCCTATGAAGTACAGGACGGAAAGACCTTACATTTCTATTTCCTTGGCTCAAAGCCGAAGAACCCGGACTTACAAAGGCTCACTGAAGCCAGATCAGCATCCGAACAGTTCAAACTTGAAGGCAAGATATTTTACTTGCATGCACCTGATGGCATCGGGCGTTCAAAGTTGGCAGCAGCAGTTGAACAAAGCATGGGTGTTGTCGTAACGGCAAGGAACCTAAATACGGTAAAGAAGCTGATCTCAATGGTCGAGGTATAAGACGACACCCTGAGGTTAACTGCAGTAATCACTCGCACAGGACAGCGTTAAGCGGTCGCCCGCTTCTCCAATTCATTGACATCTATCAGCAGTCGCTCTACCCCGCGTATCAGTGGAGTGCCCGTCCAGTTTATCTCCTGATCTGCCAATGACATCTCCGGAAAGCGCTCAAGCAGCTTGTTGATGGCAACCTTCGCTTCCAGGCGTGCGAGATTCAATCCCAGGCACAGGTGAATGCCGTGACCAAAGGAGACATGCGCTACCTTTTCCCGGGTGATATCAAAGGTGTCTGGGTTTTCGTTGGCGAGCGGATCCCGATTGGCGCTGCCAATGATAGAAATAACCATCTGGTTTTTCTTCATCTTCTTACCGCAGAATTCGATATTCTCCCGCACATACCTCGGCATCAACTGCACCGGAGGTTCGAAGCGGAGCATCTCTTCGACCGCGTTCGGGGTCAGATCCTTGTCCTTCTTCAACATCTCAAGCTGATCTCGATGCTGCAGCAAGGTATACATGCCATTGGCAATGAGGCGAGTTGTCGTCTCATGTCCTGCGACCAGTAACAAAATACAGGTTGAGTACATTTCTTCGCTGCTTAGCCGGTCACCTTCCTCCTCGGCTCCGATTAACATGCCTATCAGATCCTGGCTGGGAGATTTCCTTTTCTCTTCTATGATCTTCTTGAAATAGTCCACCAGCTGTTCATTAGCCAGGGATCCTTCCCGCATTTTCTCGTCATCCCCAATGACTGTAAGCCCCAGAAGCCGATGGGATAACTCCTGGAACCTGGGCAGATCTTCTTGCGGCAAACCCAGCATTTCGGCAATCACGATGGCAGGCAAGGGTTCGGCCAGTTGTTTCACGATGTCGTACTGGCCACTTAGGGGATCATAGTCATCCAGACATTTATCCACTATGGATTCAATCCTGGGTTCCAGGGAAAGAATATAGTTGTGCATGAAGCCGTGAGTAACAAGTTTTCTAAGGCGCGTATGATCCGGCGGATCCTGGTTCAGCAGGGTGGGTTCGTCAAGCAGTGAAACACTTCTACCATCGGAGGCGGCCCTGATAATACCGGACAGGAACTTATTGGTGCGTACATCACTGCTAAATCGTGTGTCTTTGAAGAGCATCTGGGCTTCCTCAAATCCAAGCACAAGCCAACCCCGGTTGGAGTAGGATCTTAGAATGGCGCCACGTTCGCGGCCGATACGGTAACCCTCGTAAGGATCGCCCGCGAGTGCCGCCTCCGAAAGCGGCGACACACTGCCAAAAAAAATCCTGTCGATAGACCTCAGAACACCCATGGTGGCACCAGCGACCATTTGAATCAGCTTCTTCTTCATAGTAGTTCTCTCTTAACCCCGGCTATCTTACAACGCCATGAATCGCTTTGGATTCTCAACGACCACCTTATCGGCAATATTTTCGCCAACGGCATTAAAAAGCCCCTGGACTGCCGTGTATGGACGCCGATGACTTTATTTTCGATGGACACAGGGCTCAGGGAATTGAATCAATGCAAAAACGAGTTCTTCGCTGAAGACGACCTTGGTATCCATCCTTGAGAGGAGTATTCTAGGTTGGACCTATCTGAATTCGAGAGGAGATTACAATGCCTGAACTTGATAAAGATCTCGCCATAGCCCAACTTAATACAATACTTGAATCCGAACTGGCAGGTGTTGTTCGCTATACACATTATTCGTTAATGGTATTTGGCCACGGCCGCATTCCGATTGTAAGTTGGTTCCAGGCACAAGCCAGCGAAACACTCATTCACGCACAGCAGGCGGGCGAATTGGTCACCCACTTCGGCGGACATCCATCGCTCGCTATTGGATCACTGCTGGAGTCACACCAGCACGACATTCGTGAAATTATGCAGGAAACCATCATTGCCGAACACGAGACGCTGCAACACTATTATGGATTGCTGGAACTGGCACAGGATAGTTCGGTCATGCTTGAAGAATATGCTCGCAAAATGATCAGCACCGAGGAGATGCATATTGACGAGATTGACAAGATGTTACGGCAACCCGGACAAATGGACATTAGCAGCGAAGCGATCGAAATCGGTAGATCTTAACCCGTCAAAGCAGATCCTCGAGAACGAAAGATCAAGCTGAACTTCAGCGGTCTTTATGGATATAACTGAACCCGAAGGCGTCCAGTTATTTCAGGGACCTGGACAGTAACTGCTCATAGGCAGCCCGACTTTCTTCGGCGACTTTCCGCTGGTCTGCATTGAGAACCAGTTCGGGTTCATGATAGCGCGAGAATTCGGTACTCTTTTCAACCGCCCCATACCAGTGGCTGGCCCAGACTCCATCGGAGTCTCTTCGACCGGATGGCCAATGCAACATCTTTTCAGTAAAGGCAACAGAGAAGATTTCGCACAGCCTCTGCAGTGTCATCTTCGGCTGTTCAAGGGTCTTTCTGGCATCAATCACCGGAATGGATTGACCGGTGATGGCACCAATTTCCTCGTATAACGCCAGTTGCCGGACGATACCAATGTCTTCGGCGCTAACGGTATCTCTCTTCTGTACATAGGAATTAACCACGTGGACAGGGTCACGAATCAGAAAACAGTGTTTCAGGGCTTTAACCCAGGAAAGGTCCACATCTTCGAGCATATGGTGGGTCATGTGTTTTTGATAGAACACCTCACTTTGGCAAGGACCCGAGGACAGGTTTTTCGCAACCTCGCCCCAATCGCTTGACTGACTTTTAATCACTACCGAGGACATTGGATGATTCGCGCCGCTAGCATTCAGATAACAGGCATAGAAGGGCTCATCCACAACACTCGTATCAGGCCTGTTCTCCCAGGCGCGCATCATCGCTGTTGAGATGTTCCGCGGCCCCGACCACATGGCAATTCTGGTTGTCATGATGAGGTCTCTGACTCGATCAAGGCGAGGTACAATGATTGCAATCGCTGCACCATTGACCCACGAGTTCCGTCACCAACAATACGACCGTCTATGTCTATAACAGGCGCAACACCAGCAAAGGTACCTGTCACAAAAGCTTCTTCTGCACCGTATACCTCGGTCAACGAAAAGTTCTTCTCAAACACGGGGATATCGTTGTTTTTACAAAGGTCAATCACTGAGCGACGTGTTATTCCCCCGAGACAATAGTCTCCGCTGGAGGTCCACACCTCACCTTGTCTGACAATGAAAAAGTGCGTCGAGTTACAGGTCGCAACAAATCCGTGTGGATCCAGCATCAAGGCCTCATCTGCGCCTGCTTTCGCAGCTTGAATACAAGCAGTTATACAATTTAACTTGGAGTGACTATTGAGTTTTGGATCCTGTACATCGGGATACCCTCGTCGAACGTGAACTGTAAACAGCCTGATACCCTTTGTCAGGGTCTGTTCGAGTGGAGACTTAAATTCTGGGATAATGACGATCGTCGGAGGCGTGATCGTCATTCTTGGATCCTGGTAAGGAGTGGCTTTTATCCCACGCGTTACCATCAACCTGATATGAACCCCTGAGTGCATCTCATTGACCTTACAGACCTCAAGAATCCTGGCGTGCAATTCATCTCGCGAAATATCGAGATCCATATCCAGGGCCTTTAGTCCCTCGTACAATCGGCTCAAATGTGAATCTATATGAAACAGCTTTCCGTTGTGCAGCCTGATACCTTCCCACACACCGTCGCCCAGCACATAACCGGAATCGAAAACTGATACTTTCGCTTCCTCCCTGGGGAAAAGTTCACCATTAATACTAATCTGAATATTCTCATTACGGGGGTCTACCTGGTAGTCGTGAGTACCCTGTGTCATGGCGCACCTTCTGCTGAATTGAAGCAGATCATGTTAAACCAGCCACATGTTGAATCCAATCGCTCAGGCAGGGTTTCCTTGTTAGCCAGTAACCCGCCCTGATCATGCCATGGATACTTCAGTATCCATGATGGACGTCACGTCAAATAGGGTGCGACCAGATAAATGGAACCGGCGAGCATCATAATGATGCTTGTTATACGAGTGCTCTGAACTCTGGGTGGAACTAATTTTTCGCCTAGTACGAACAAGCTGATAGCAAAAATCCAGATGAGATCCATCACTCCCGCTACAAGATGCAGGTGTGATAGTCGTATCGAATCAGGGGTTTCGAAAGCCGCAGAAACCCGCGCCTGGTTTCAAACACTGCTCCAGGTGATTCCACTACGGCCTAACAAGGGTCCGGATATTCTCTCAGGACCCAATTTCGATCTAGGACTGAGTTACCTTGTATGTCTCAGTACCGGCACGCGCATCTGCCCAGGTCTCATTGGAAGTGCTCTTGGCGAGATCTGCAAGTGCGAACAAAGCCTTCGTTGATCTAGCCGTAGGGACATTTCCCGATCCGGGGCCCCAGGCACCGGGTTCGGCATCGGTCAGAATTGCAATCTCGTCAGGATTTATCCAGTAATAAAGGCTACTGATGACGCCAGGATTCTCCCGAGCTGAGCGGCATGTTTCCAGCGCAGTAATTCCCAATTCATTTCGACTTGCGCTATCGCGGCGTTCGTATTTTGTGACGTGAAGTGGCATGGTCGCTTCCTCGTTTTCGTCATTTTAGGGGGCGTTATTTAACTCCTTTTTGTGCAGAAAGTGAAGAGGATATCGCTATTGTGCCAATACCCGCTGGCTGCTTGTCGGTCATATGACGGATATTATCCGCTTGCATGAACATGAGAAGTTACGGATGGAATTTGGAACCGTATCACCAGGCGCAGTGAAGGGTCCAGATCGGTGGAATCGCAATCGGTCCCGTAATACCCGCTTATTACCATCCCTTTCAGTCACTCGGAAGTGCTGCTATGCAACTTAATCCTGAAGCGGGTGGCAGGCAATGCGGGTCCCGCTCTCTACGACATAATCGTTCCGAACCCGGCGATCGGCCTGTTTGACATCTATTGGCGTCAGGGAGGAATCAAGGGCGATGATTAACAATCAGCTACTCAACCCGGTATTATGTGGGTAGGAAGAGTCAACGATGATGAAACTATATTCTGATTTAAGTCGACAGGCACCGAGTCCTCGACGTGTTCGGATGTTCCTCGCAGAAAAATCCTTCGATCTCCAGATTGTCGAGATGGAACTTCATAAAGACAATCGTACGACTGAATTTCGGCTCAAGAACCCCATGGGCAATTTACCAGTCCTTGAGCTTGACGACGGCACTTGTATCTCGGAGTCGGTAGCGATATGTCGATACATTGAACAACTTCAGCCAGAACCTTCACTTTTCGGCAATACGTCTCTGGATATTGCACTCATCGAGATGTGGAATCGCCGCGCAGAATTTGCATTTTACATGCCCATTGAGTTCGCTGGGGGATTCCTGGGTGCCGAGGTGGCGGAGGGTGCAATAAAACGAGTGCAAAAAACCATGCGCCTTTTTAACGACAAACTTTCCGTTTCAAAGTACCTGGCAGGAGAATGGTTTTCAATTGCCGATATCACCGCTAAGGTGGCGCTTGATTTTGGTATGCGTTTTAACGGCATCGTAATTCCTGATGAAGTAGAACACTTTGTTCGCTGGAATCAGGCCTTAGAAACACGTGAAAGCACAAAAGTATAAAATTTTTCTAACTTAAGCCGTTCGTATTCACCCGCGGGGATGCCTGCCGTCTGGAGGCCGCTGCCTTATCTTGCTCACGATAAGCAAGCGTTACCTCTGTCGACTGTATAATCCCGCATTTTGGAGTGGGAAAAACTATGAAACAAACGCTTTGCGTTTCAGGCCGGAAGAAATGGAGGTCCTGGTTAAAGAAAAATCACGCAAGGGTAAACGAAGTATGGCTTGTCTACTACAAGAAACACACCGGCAAACCCAGTATCAGCTACAGAGACTCAGTGGAAGTAGCATTGTGTTTTGGCTGGATTGATGGGATAAAAAATAGGGTAGATGAGGAAAAATATACCCACAGATTTACACCCCGGAAACTAAAAAGTAAATGGTCC
>SMVA01133082.1_pt1 | contig 16578 bp, 17 predicted proteins | sample 2456451 | NCBI WGS metagenome assembly SMVA01 (sample SAMN11095933, study PRJNA526329) | marine sediment metagenome | biome: Marine sediment; feature: Surficial sediment; material: Deep marine sediment; isolation source: Hadal surficial sediment | place: Pacific Ocean | collected 2014-05 | depth...
CATTCCAGGGATGTCTGTTTTGTCACCTTCTTTTGTCACCTGCCTGCGAAGCTGAGTCACCTGGTCCCGGTTCGCACGACCATAAATCCTTCACTTTAGCCAGCGCTGAAAAACTGGGAGCGCGAATGGTCGCAAGGAAAGCCGGGTACAGGATGATCGCCGGGAAAATTTAGTTGAGTTAATTCAGTATTTTCTGGGGATATCTCAGGATCTGAACTGGAGCGCCTGATGTCTATGCCTGAGAAAAGTGCAGAAACTGAATCTCAAAAGAACCTGAATAAAAAGACAAAGAGTCAGGCTCAAGTAAGCAATTTATTCCAACAGGGTCCCACCGGTTTCTACTCAAGATTGAAATTAGTCGTGTTTTCGGTTTTCTTACCGTTGAATTTATCAAAAAATTTCCGGTGGGCACTGTACGAACATTCGTCTTCACGACTTTTGTATTCCCGAATCCACTGTAATAACAGGGTTTGGTTTTGCTCTTGAGCTTCGGCGCTGGAGAACTTGTGGGCTTCAAAGGGCCGTACCAGGGCATTTGCAATGCAGTTATCCATCTTAAGATTGAGAAATATGAATTCGTCGGCTTCATTCGCCAGCAGCTCAAGCAGATCGGTGTAACAACCCTCGATCACCCAAGATTCATTGACATCAATAAAGTCCGAAATTGCAGCTAGCGACTCTTCAATCGGCCTGCGCTGCGGAGGCGTGACAGGTAACCACGCCAAGGTGTCCAACTCAAGATGAGCTAGCTGCTAACTTATAACCAGGACTTTAACAAAAGTAGTTTTGCCCGAACCTGAGTTTCCGAACACCAGTATTTTCGCCATGTTTGCCCTGCTCTATACATCGTTTTAGCCGTGTTTGCTTCAGCCGCCATCGTGCCTTCGGTTTAAGCTATAATACGCGCCCCGTTCAGAGGGAGCATGTAGATTATTACTGTCGTGGCCAAATACTAAGGAAACTAAATGTCAGACCCCAGACCAACGATTATTTATACCAAGACAGATGAAGCACCGGCATTGGCCACTTATTCCCTACTTCCAATTATCAAGGCCTTTACTGAGGTATCAGATATCAATGTTGAAACCAGAGATATATCACTGTCCGGTAGAATCATCGCTAACTTTCCCGATTATCTGGCTGAAGATCAAAGGATTGCCGACGCACTGGCTGAACTGGGTGAGTTGACTCAATTGCCTGGGGCAAACATTATCAAATTGCCCAATATCAGTGCCTCGATTCCACAAATGAAAGCGGCTATCTATGAGCTGCAGAGTTTAGGATATGCCCTGCCGGACTACCCTGAAGAGCCAGACACTGACGAGCTTCAGGACATTAAAGATCGTTATGATCGGATAAAGGGCAGTGCCGTGAACCCGGTGTTGCGGGAAGGTAATTCAGATCGTCGTGCTCCGGCTTCGGTTAAGGCTTATGCCAGGAAAAATCCACACTCTATGGGTCGATGGTCAAAGGATTCACAATCCCATGTCGCCCACATGAATTCAGGAGACTTCTACGGCTCAGAAAAATCCACTGTAGTGTCAAATGCCACTGAGGTAAAAATTCAATACAGCGGCAACGATGGTACCGAGACAACCCTCAAGGCAAGTATTCCATTACTGGCAGGGGAAGTGATCGATGCTTCGGTTTTGAGTCAGAAGGAGCTGCGAAATTTTCTCGCCGTGGAAATAGAAGACGCCAGGGATAAGGGGGTTTTGTTTTCTCTACATTTGAAAGCCACCATGATGAAAGTTTCTGATCCAATTATTTTCGGTCATGCGGTAACGGTTTTCTACCAGGATGTTTTTGCCAAGCATGGGGACCTGTTTGCAGAGTTGGGAGTTGACCCGAACAATGGTATTGGCGATGCCTATGCCAAAATCACCAGCCTTCCTGAGGACAAGCAAGCAGAAATCAAGGCAGATATAGAAGCCTGTTACGCCTCTCGTCCTGATCTTGCTATGGTTGATTCCGCTAAGGGCATAACTAATTTACACGTTCCCAGTGATATTATTATTGACGCCTCTATGCCAGCAGCGATCCGTTTATCAGGTCAGATGTGGGGCGCCGATGGCCAATTACAGGATATGAAGGCAGTAATCCCCGACCGTTGTTATGCCGGTATTTATCAGAAAGTGATCAGCTTCTGTAAACAACATGGTGCATTTGACCCAACTACAATGGGCAGCGTGCCAAATGTTGGCCTGATGGCACAAAAGGCTGAAGAATACGGGTCCCATGACAAGACATTCGAGGTGCCTGGAGAGGGAGTTATTCGGGTGATCGATACCGCAGGCGAAGTACTGCTTGAGCAAATTGTGGCGCACGGTGATATATGGCGAATGTGTCAGACCAAGGATGCACCGATTCAGGATTGGGTAAAACTGGCCGTTAGCAGAGCAAAGGCAACTGGCTTACCTACACTATTTTGGCTGGATCAAAACCGCGCTCACGATGCGCAGATAATCAAAAAGGTTAATCATTACCTGGGTGATCATGACACCGAGGGGTTGGAAATTCATATCATGTCGCCTGAAGACGCCATGGATCTGTCGCTGCAGAGGATAAAGGAAGGTCAAGATACAATTTCGGTAACCGGAAACGTACTTCGGGATTATCTTACCGATCTTTTCCCCATTCTTGAGCTTGGTACCAGCGCGAAAATGTTGTCAGTTGTACCTCTGATGAATGGCGGCGGCTTGTTTGAGACCGGGGCAGGAGGGTCTGCCCCAAAGCATGTTCAGCAATTTTTAAGTGAAGGGCATTTGCGCTGGGATTCTCTTGGAGAATTTCTTGCTCTGGCAGCTTCGTTGGAACATTTGTCCAATGTAACTGGCAATAAAAGGGCAAAAATTCTGGCCGATACATTGGATGAGGCTACAGGTAACTTTCTTAGCAACAATAAGTCTCCTTCTCGAAAAGTAAACGAACTGGACAATCGTGGCAGTCATTTTTACCTGGCTCTATACTGGGCCAGGGCCATGGCAAATCAGTCCGACGATACAGAATTACAAGGTCGGTTTACCGCTTTAGCGACAGCGCTTAAGGACAATGAAGACAAGATAGTTGACGAGTTAAATGCGGCGCAAGGCAGCCCGGTGGATATCGGTAGTTACTATCGACCTGATGTTGCCAAGGTTACTGACGCTATGCGACCCAGTGCAACGCTGAATAGTGTACTCGCTTCGCTTTAAGATTTTAAAGGGTTGGACTGGCGTGGTTTGAATTAGGAAAAACCCGGGGATTATTGGCTCGTGGTTTTTGACGTTGGGCCTAAATGTATTTATTAGAGTCTAGGGTCAAGGGTCAGTAAGCTCAGACACCAATAGGCCAAATGTATCTATTTCAACCAGGACCCGATTTCGATTACTCAGATCGTGAACCGGGGATTCCAGCGCCTCATGAGAACCAACTGCAAACACGCGTAGTGCATCGGTAGATTGCTCAGGTAAATTCACATCAAGCGAGTCGAAACCTTGGGGCACGTAAATAGTAATTACCTCAAGCCCGCTAGTCCCGTTTCGAAGCAAATCGTATTTCTGTGTATACCATTCCCCTTTCAGCGTTGGTAATTGATCTGCCAGGCGTTGGTCATAAATAAAAACCAGGTCCACCTCAGTAATCAGAATGGCATTAAAATCCAGGCGCGAGGAAATTCTGATCGCATTAATTTCATTTTGCGCCATAACGGGTACAGTAAAAAAAACCGACAGTAAGGCCAGGCTCCATAGAAAACGCCACGGCCCGGGCCTGTTATGTACTGGTTGTAGCATAAGTCACATCGATAAAATGGCTGAGTGAATTTGCAGGTTAGCTACCAATTCTACCTGTTGGGGTGAGAATTGGAATATGGAATGCAATGTAAAGTGGTAGCATGGACAACAGGCTTCTCATGTTGTAACCCTAAAGACAGCTTCAACAGCTGGCGTTCGCCAGAACAGTCAATGTAGCTTGATAAATTTCAAATAGGGTACCAGACATTGCCCGTTAACTAAGCGGTTGTATTTAACCAGTTAAATTATGATGTCAAAACGGCATAGGCCATTGATCCTTGACATTCAATTCATTTATAGCCATTTTCGACAAATTAATTGTTAATAATGGCAAAAGTTATGGAGCCGATCGCAACCGACCGCTTTGCGGTGCCAAGGGCATTATCAAACATGTTGGAAGGCTATGACTGCCCGGCTATTCTGGTATCGCCGAATTACGAAATCCTTGCCGCCAACAGCGAATATCTTGATGTCTATGGTGATATTGAAATTGGCAATGATCCCCGTTGCTATCAGGTGTCCCACGGTTATGAGGTGCCCTGCGATCAGGCCGGCGAGGACTGCCCTTTCGGCGCCGTAAAAGAGTCAGGTAATCGGGAACGGGTACTGCATATTCACCAGACTCCCCAGGGCAAAGAACACTTAGATATTGAAATACTGCCGATAAAAAGCGAGTCTGGGAATCTGGCATTTTTTGTGGAATTGCTGCGACCGGTACCCCTGGCCAGTGGCCTGGTAAATAAAAAAGAGTTGGTTGGGCATAGCCCGGCCTTTAACAAGATGCTCAATAAAGTCGCCAGGGTAGGATTGACCGATGTCCCGGTCCTTTTGTTGGGTGAATCAGGGACAGGAAAGGAACTTGCTGCTCGGGCAGTCCACCTGGCCAGTAACAGGAAAGACAAGCCTTTCGTAACCCTGGAATGTACCGGACTTACCGAAACCCTATTCGAAAGCGAGCTGTTTGGCCATGTTAAGGGGGCATTTACGGAGGCTCGTTTTAACCAGAAGGGGCTAGTGGAGCTGGCTGACGGTGGAACTCTGTTTCTCGATGAGATAGGCGATGTTCCCTTGCCTATTCAGGTCAAATTGCTACGTTTCCTTAAAAGCAGAACTTATCGCCGGGTTGGTAGCATTGAAGTTCACAATGCCGATTTCCGTCTTATCTGTGCTACCCATAAGCACCTGAGCCAAATGGTTGCGGAAGGAACGTTCCGGGCAGACCTGTTTTACCGCATTAATGTGTTCCCCATTCACTTACCGTCACTGGAACAGCGGAAAGAAGACATCCCTTTATTAGCCAAATCTTTATTGGCAACGTTAAATCCCGATAAGGAGTACCACCTGTCCGAATCAGCCGTGCAGTTGTTAATGAGCCTTAAATACAAAGGGAATATAAGGGAGCTGCGTAATCTGTTGAACCGAGCCTTAGTTTTCGCAGAGTCCGAGCAGATAAATCGACAGGTGCTGGAAGAGTGTCTAGACATCAATATGGCTGAAGAAGATGAGGCATTGGATAAAGAAACGGATATCAAAGCGATTAACGAGGCCACTCAATGGACTGATCTCAAGTCCAACGAATTGATTTATTTGCATGCCTTGTTAAAAGCCCATGATAACAACAAGGAGAAAGCAGCGGAGATCGCGGGAATCAGTGTTCGCTCTTTGTATCGTAAACTTGAAGAGTTGAAATAAACTGACAGAGCGAAGCGTATGGAACAATTAATCAAATGAAGTCATACGTTTGAGCGCTCCGTCACTAAGAAACCCGTGATACAAGGCAGCGCTGATGTGAATTGCCAATACAGCAAGCAGGGCCCAACAAGTCCAAAGATGAATGTCTGAATAGAGTATATTCAGTCCATCGTTTTCATAACCCCAAGCCGGCAAATCCACAAGCCACCATAAGCTGGTATCCCAACCACTGTAAGAAGATGACATGTAGCCACTGATACAACAGGCTGCAATCAGCCCGTAGAGTAGGACGTGATCAGCGATTGCCAACCTTCGTTGCATCGGCTTATTATTCATTGTGACATCTGGCCCTGGTCGATGTCTGAGGCGAATGTAGAACAGCATCCCCAACAGGATAAAAAGAGTCATACCGACATTCTTGTGAAGCTGAAACGGCAGCACTCGATAGGTAAAATTCTCTGAAGGAAGGGGTAGCGCCAGCATCCACCAACTGGAAATAAACAGAAAGAATATGCTAACCGCCAGCACCCAATGAATGATGACAGCAGGCTTTGCATAGGCCGTTTGCGCGTTGTTCAAGGGGCTTCACTCCCGTTAATCCGGTCGGGTTCACTTGAGAAGGTTGTTAAACAGGAAACTGAAGCAAGCATCAAACTCAAGTGGAGAAAAAACCACAGCAACAGTTTTTCCAGATACAACGCGCGCAGTAATGGCCCGGACGCCGACACGGCAATAAAACTAGCCGTATCTATTACCAACAATAGAGCAAATATAAATACAGTCAGCTTGAATGGTGGTGTTTGACTGCCAATCAGGGCAATACCGACAAATATTGATAACGCAGCGGTTACAGTACCGGTAGAAGTCAACATTATCTGTAAGCCTCGAAACCAGGTCGGTTGGGAAGCAAGCCGGATTTGTACACTGGTGACCATCAGCTCACATTCCTCAAGAGAAAGACCTTCTTCCTCCAGCTCATCTTCACGGCAGTCAGCGGTAGCTCCGGTATCGGCGGCCGTTCCAGGGGCAATAACGACTTGAGTCATTAGTTCATTGGCATGGGATGCAAATAGTAGAATGCCAAACAAAATTGTCAGGGTACCCAACCAGCTGCGCATGTAGTTATTTGTGTCAGCCATATCAGTCTTTTAAATTTATGCTGTTAATGCGGGCGGATGCTATCAGAACGCTGGGAAGGTGCCAATTTTAGAGCGCAGATCGCAGAGCGGCGATGAATTCTGGTTTGCTTACTCTTCAAAACTGATGGTGCGGTAGCGAAAAAACCTTAGGGACTGACTCCAGTAATCAATCCCCAATCCTGCTTTTAATTTGAGGTGCTGTAGAAATTCCCGTTTATCTGGTAACTGCGCCCATACGCTGGGTAAGAATGTGCTACGGAAATTACCGTCTTGCAGGACAATTCCATCAACATGGGGCTCGATGGCATCCAACAGCTCAGATTCAGATGAAAATGCCATGGGCTCTGCAGGTGTCAGTACAGATATTTCAATTTGCAGTTGATTTACTTCTTCCCCGGCGACTACTGGAAATCGATTGTCGCGAAAAGCGGCGGCAAATGCGTTATCAGCCACGTCACAGATAAGGGGCTGGTGGGCTGTCAGATTACCGACACAACCTCTCAGATCGTTGTTTTTGTGTAAGGTGACGAAAACGGCGCCGTCGCGCTGAAGTTCCTGGGGAAATTCTTCAGTCTTCACTGGCAAGGGTGAACGCCTGACCAGGCCATGCTCGATGGACTGTCGGGCCAATTGTAGCAACTGTGTTTTATGTAGCTGATTGAGATGGTTATTGGTAGACGGCATAACTCCCATACCCCACCACCTGATCATGGGAACCGGCTGTGTCTCCAGAATTTCTTAAATCCAAGGTAGTTATAGAAAGTTCTTTTTCCTGTGCCAACTTAAGTAAGCCGTTAAGAGGATGGCAACCACAGGCTTGTTCACCAACAAGGGATGAATTGAGTTGCTCAATCAGCTTTGTGGTATTGCGATCTTTAGTTCGGGCAGCCGCATAGGGCAGGAAGTGACTCAAGTCAGAACTGATAACTATTAACGTGTCTTCGTTGCCCCAGAGTTCATTCAACACGGCGGCTACTGTTTCTGCACCAGCGTTACCAACCACCAGCGGTATTAATACAAATTCATCAAGCACAGTTTGCAGAAAGGGCAATTGAACTTCCAGGCTATGTTCTAAGGTATGGGCATCCTCTCTTACGACCATACCCGATAGGTCTTTGATTGCTGCAAGTGCGTCGAGGTCCAAGGAAATATCACCTAAGGGCGTGCGAAATATTTGACTCTCAGGGGCTGCGATACCCTGGAGTGGGACCCGGTGGTTGGGGCCAAGCAATACCACGCGTTTGATCTGTTGCCGCCGTGATCTGAGTAATTTGTACGCGGTTGCAGCGACCGGTCCTGAATAAACATACCCCGCATGGGGAACGATCAATGCTTTGATTGAGCCTGGATCAAGGTCCTGGCTGTCCGCATTTTCCAGCATGCTCTCAAGGTCAATTTGCAACTGAGGAGGGTTGTCTTGGTAAAATGTCCCGGCAACGGCAGGTTGTCTGATTTCCATAGAGCACCTTTTTGTCAGCTCAAAAGTAATCGCTGGTTAAATGGACCCGTAGTTATTGAATAGTTGGGTCTATTCACTATATTGTATGAGGAATCAATAAGTGATTCCTTAACTAATCATTCTCCAAGGGGTGAATACCGTGCATAGCTCTCCCCCAGTTACTTATCCCACCAAGTACTGGCACCGGCTGGATGACGACAGAATACAATGTGATCTGTGCCCGCGCTACTGTAAGCTAAGGGAAGGCCAGCGTGGACTGTGCTACGTTCGAGGACGTGAGCAAGATGAAGTAGTACTTTACAGCTATGGTCGGTCCAGTGGCTTTTGTATTGATCCCATCGAAAAAAAACCCCTCAATCATTTCTATCCGGGCAGCTCGGTACTTTCGTTTGGAACCGCAGGCTGCAATCTAGCCTGCAAATTCTGTCAGAACTGGGATATGAGCAAATCCAGGGAAATGGACACTCTGGCGGACCAGGCTATGCCAGAAGAACTGGCCAATACCGCGAAAAGACTACTGTGCAAAAGCATTGCTTTTACCTATAACGACCCGATTATTTTCCTTGAGTATGCTATCGATACAGCCCAAGCATGCCGTGAACAGGGAGTACACTCGGTTGCTGTCAGTGCCGGGTATATAACAGATGCTCCCCGCGAATTGTTTTTCAACAATATTGATGCAACCAACATAGACCTGAAAGCATTCAATCACAGTTTTTACAAAAAGATTTGTGGCGGAAACCTGGACAATGTATTGGAGACGTTAAAATACATAAAGCAGGAAACCGATGCCTGGTTGGAAATCACTACGTTGTTAATTCCCGATGAAAATGACAGCGAAGCAGAAATTGATTCCATGACCCAGTGGATTGGCAACAATTTAGGAAATGAAGTCCCTCTTCACTTTACCGCCTTTCATCCTGACTGGAAGATGCTTGATAAAGAGGCTACGCCACGTAGCACATTGACCAGGGCCCGAGCTATTGCGCTCAGCAACGGCTTACACTATGTCTATACCGGTAACGTCCATGACAGTGAGGGGAGTAGTACCTATTGTCCGAACTGTAAAAACAGAATCATTGAACGGGATTGGTACGAACTGGGTCAGTGGAGACTCGATAGCAATGGGCATTGTGACAACTGTGGTACAGCAATCCCTGGTCACTTCGCAAGCAGGCCAGGAAATTGGGGAGCAAGGCGTATTCCGGTTCGTCTATCCGCTTGAAACGCTCGCCTACAATTCTCAGTTCGGTTTCTTCTCTAATAGCTTGTCTTCTGCCAGCAATCGAATCAAAGCGATTGCATCGACATCAACCTGCACGTAAGCAGATTTCAGATGTTCTCCAATCAGCCTTCCTTCCTTGCTGTCCTCCAGATCCCGGCGATACATGAACCTGACAAACAGGTAGTCGTTTTCTGGTTCTTCAATGGAGGTAATGCTTTTCGCATGTATTGGTTGGTTATCCCCCGCGGTTACAGTTTCGATTTTTTCCTGGAAAGTTAACGAAACCCGCTCACGAAATTCAGTATCACCAGAGCGGATATAACGGATAAAGCTGTTTTGAGTAATCTCATCTAGTCGGCAGGAGAGTCCGCTATTGAATTTCCCCGGGTCTTTGGCCCGCAGCAATAAACCGTCCCATAGCTGTTGGCGACTCAGGGGAGTAATACTCCCATTTTCAGGGTCGTTGATCTGTACTAGGTGCTCGAATTCCAGCAAATTACACCCCGAAGCTTGGACTAACCAAAGTCTGAATAAGGATCAAAGTACTAAGAGTTCAATGAATCTGCATAATTACTTAATTGCAATGGACTAATGACTTTGCATTGAACTTAACGACTGAATGGAAAATATTCAGCGATCTCTACAGAATTACCCAGCAACTTCTTTCCAGACAAAGTATCGGGTTGCTGCAACATAACTTACAATAATCCAAACCAAAATCCCGATCATGTCAGGAGCAATCTGTAATAAATTCACACCATTGTTCGCGATTTCACGCAGTGCGTTGGCGACGAAACTCAGTGGTAATATCGATGCAACTGGTTGAATTAACGCTGGCAGAGATTCAATCGGATAAAAAATGCCCGAGAGAAAAATCTGTGGAAAAATTACCAAGTTGCCTACCGCCTGAATGGACTGCTGCGTCTTGGCAATACTACCAAGTAAGAAACCAAGACAGAGGAATATAATGGCTCCCATAATGATAACGCTGTAGAGCGACAGATAACTTCCCAGAATTGTCACATCGAGAAAAAAGACGGCGATTCCCAACAGCACTGAAATCTGTATTACGCACAAGGTAATTCTGGACATGACAATTCCAATGATGAAATCCTTGGGCTGTAATGGTGTCACGAAGAGCCGTTTTAAAATCCCTTTTCGCCGGTACTCAACAATATTGAAACCGCTTCCGGCGATAGAAACCTGCATCAATGTAAACGCCAACAGACCCGGTATCAAAAAGTCCAGGTAGCGCTGCGAGCGCGCACGAACATCTTCAATCACCAGCGAAAACAAGGGTTCGGTATCACGTAACTGCCGCTCCATGGTCAGCAGTGTTTGTTCCAGCACCGGCATGATTAATCCCAATTGCTGAATCTGTGCTGCATCAACCAGCAAGCGTATCTCGACACCAGTGTCGGTTTCGCGAAACGCCTCAGGTAGCACCAATACCATTGTCGTTTCACCTTCGATTAGTGATTCTCTAAGTTCACTTTCTTCACCCTCGATAACAGTGAAAAGCGGGTTTTCGATCAGCATATTGACGAAATCCTGGGACAAAGAGTCAGGTGCATTGTTGACTACGCCAACAGAAATGGGATCCTGGCTCTGGTTGCCAACAAAACTGAATACAGTCATGAAGATGATTGGGAAAAACAGGCTGAAAAAAATCGCCTGTCGGTCGCGAAGGAAAATCTTTGTCAGGGTTTTGGCGATTGTTATGGGCAACGATGTCATTTCAACTAGTCCTTTAATCCATGACCTGTCAGCACCAGAAACACATCCTCGAGACTACCGTGCAACGGTGCTTCGGGAGGTTCTGGCGAGTGTTCCAATATGAGTTTTTGCGGCGTGTCTTCAGCCACAATTTTGCCGTGGTCCATAATTGCAATTCGATGACACAACGATTCCGCCTCCTCCATATTGTGAGTGGTCAGTACAATGGTCATGCCAGCCTTGTTTAATTGTGTAACCAGGTCCCAGAGATTTCGCTTGGCTTGCGGGTCGAGCCCTGTAGTGGGCTCGTCAAGGAATAACACTTTGGGATCATTCACCAAGGCGCAGGCAATGGAAAAACGTTGTTTTTGACCCCCAGAGAGGTTTGCTGGTTTGGCCTGGGCTTTTTCAGTCAGGTCTACCTGACTTAACAAATCGATGGCATCAATTTGTCGTCCGTACAAAGAGCCAAAAAGGGTGATTAACTCAACTAACGAAAGATTGTCGAAATATTCATTCGCCTGCAATTGCACACCGATGATTTTTTTAACTTCGAAAGGATGCAGTTTTACTGAAATACCATCGACAAAGGCTTCTCCTTCATCAATGTCAATAAGGCCTTCTAACATTTCCAATGTGGTGGTTTTGCCGGCACCATTTGGTCCAAGAATCCCGTATATTTCACCAGCATCTATTGCCAGAGAGATATTATCGACGGCTCTGAAGTTTTCGGATTTGTTATCTGGCTTCGGGTATTCCTTTACCAGATTGTTGATTTCAATAATGGGCACTGTTGCCGGTCTCCTGAGTACGACAACATGATACCTGTAATGAAAGGTTTAAGGGTACTAGTAATAGTAATGCTGTCGTGGTTTGGGCTTTAGCGGTGCGAGGAAAAAGTAAAATACCCAGGCGAACCATGACAGGCAAATTATGAGGAGGATCCAGCAGAATTTCTCTCCTTTGGTGGTCTGGTCCGAAGACGCAATGATCAGAATTGGCAATAGCCAGATCAGAAATACACCACCTGCACAGAGTAAGGCAAAACCAAAGGTAACTACCGGAAGCAGGACTATTGCAACAGCCACAATCAGCAATATCGCCAATAGGTTTGACAGGGTTTTCATTTCGATCTCCTTTGTTCTGCGCCAGCGTTTCTGACCTACCTTGTTGTTGCGTGCCTTTTAATCATCTTTCTTGATGCTAGTGTTAAAATAATGCTAAATTCGTGCCAACAATAATAACGCGACTTACCAATGAGTTACGATTGAAACGCTGGAATTTTGGCAGAAATTGAGGGCATTTAGCCAAAAAGTGGTAAAAACAGCTAATTGCAAATTATGCAGTAGTTAAAATGCCGGAATAGGCAGGAAAATTAGCGGGAAATGAATAATCAAAAGCTGTTAATGCAGCACAATAATAAATTGAACCCACATTACTACAAGAATGATAATGCTTGTGGCAAAATAAATCAGTCGCTGGATGACCTTTTTGTTGTCACCCCCACTAAACAGACTGAGCCCGGGTTCATCGTCAATCCTATTCACGATCAATTGGGTAACGCAAAAGCTACTAGCTCCGCGGTATAGCCACGATCCCCGATCGCTACCACAATATATTGTTTGCCATCATGCATGTAACTTACGGGTGCTCCAGAGGTGCCAGCTTCCAGTTCGACTTCCCAAAGAACGCCACCCGAGTTCTTGTCATAGGCGCGAAATGTATTACCTCCACTATTCGTGACAATCTCAAGCGGCATATTGGGAGGAATTCTTGAATCCCTGTTTATATTGCTACGCCCTTCCCCGATAAACAGCAGGGTTTTAGTAAGCAACGGTGACGGTCTGCCAGGTGAGCCCAGTTTCCCCAGTTTAAGATGGGCAATCGCTGGGTTATCGCGGGGTCCATCACCGTTTGGCACCATCCAAACGTGGTCACCGGTGCTCATATTTATGGCAGTAATGCGCCCATAGGGAGGTTTGAACAAAGGTAGTCCCTGTGGCCCCCCGATCCAGCGCCGCGTACCTTTTACGTATTGCAAGTTGCCTGACTCGGGATCTCCTAAAAGGATATCTGCAACAAATGGGGAAGTGATCGATGGAATATAAAGATAGCCGGTTTCCGGGTCAAAGGCAGCACCTTGGACATCGGCTCCTCCCTGGGATCCTGGCAACTGAATGGTGCCCAAAGTAGAACCGGGAATATCGGTGCGCACTGAAGGCGGCGTGAATAAAGGCCCGGTGACATAGTTGCTGGCGATCTCCAGCGCCTCAGCTCGCAGCTCGGGAGTGAAATCAATCAGGTTATCCTCGGTTGCACCCTGTCGCTCGAACGGCGCGGGTTTGGTTGGAAACGGTTGTGTTGCTGAAGTTACTTCTCCGGGGGTGTTGGATTGCGGTACTGGTCGTTCTTCAATTTCCCACACTGGCTCTCCGGATTCCCGATCGAAAACGAACACAAAGCCCTGCTTGGTAATCTGGGATACCGCCTTGATATCACGACCATTAACATTGATATCCATGAGAATGGGCGCCGCCGGCAGATCATAGTCCCACAGCCCATGATGTACTATCTGGTAGTGCCATACCCTCTCTCCAGTCTCAACGCTGACTGCCACCAGGCTTTGACTAAACAGGTTGTCACCGATGCGATGTCCTCCATACATATCGTTGGTGGACGAGGTAATCGGCATATAGATAAGTCCCAATTCTTCATCGGCACTGAACAATGACCACACCGGAGCATGTCCGGTATACGACCATGATCGGTCCTGCCAACTGGCGGTTCCGTATTCACCGTCCTGGGGAATCGTATGGTACACCCAGAGCAACTCACCGGTGCGCACATCAAAAGCGCGCACATCACCTCGAGCCGCTTCCTTGTCGGAAAATGAATCCGACATTGACTGTCCTACGACAACCACATCACGCACTACCATGGGAACACCTCCCCATCGATAGACTTCAGCTTCGGGAAGATCGATCTGTAAATTGACCCTTCCGCCATCGCCAAATCCGGTAATCATCTCGCCAGTTGCAGGATCCAGGGCATAAAGATAGAGGCCTCGCTGTACCAGTACCCGGGCTTCGTTACCTTCACTCCAATAGGCTACACCCCGAGTTGCGGTACCTCCCCTGAGTCCTTCAACGCCACCTACAGGCTCCTGCACCCACAAGGTTTCACCGCTACCTGGGTCGAATGCCTCTACCAGGCCGATACTATTGGGAATAAAAGCCCTGCCACCTGCAACTACCGGTGTGGAAATGTAATTGGGTGTGATGCGTTGTTCGGGATTTAAGGTGAAATAGTAATCATCCAGAGCGGCGCGGCGCCACACCAGCTGCAGGTCATTCACATTTGCAGCATTAACCTGAGATAGTGGCGTGTATTTGGTAGCACCCTGGTCTGCACCATAGGCCTGCCAATTACCCTCTGCAGCACCATACTGAGCATTCGAGCTGGTCGCGGTGAGTAGACCGCAGGCTGTGATTATGAGGCAACTTCTGATCGATGGCATTCGCCTTTCCTCCTGGGAACTGTTTCTTGTTTTAGAAAGCAACAACCCGATTATTTAGCAATTTACGATTAAGATAAACCCTATCGCGGCCTTAATTACATATTTAGGCTATCGGGTGATACAGCTTGCTTGCAACCGGCACTATAAATTCTGACTGTTGCTCGATTCCTAAAGCCGATTATACCGAGCCTAGTCTCAACGTAGATCGTAGAGAATAGCCCTAAGCGGATGGTAGTGAATAGCCCCTAAATGAAGTAACCTCTTTGGCTTTTACTGGGGCAAAACTCTTTACTTTATCTGTCACTTCAATAGTTGCAGACTGGACCAATTATGTCGATTGACTTCTACACCTGGAGTACACCCAATGGACGCAAAGTTTCCATTATGCTTGAGGAACTTGGCCTTCCCTATGAAACTATAGCCATAGATATAACAAAAGGTGAACAGCATACTGATGAATTCGTAAAAATTAGTCCCAGTCATAAGATTCCGGCCATCGTTGATCATCAGGAATCTGTCACGTTAATGGAGTCGGGTGCGATCCTGATGTATCTGGCACAGAAAACCGGGAAATTAATGCAAGCAGCAGGATCTGGTTACTGGGAAGAAATTCAATGGCTGATGTATCAGATAGGTCAGGTTGGCCCCATGCTCGGTCAAACGCACCATTTCGTGAAATTCAATCCAGGAAAATCCGCCTATGCTGAACAGCGGTATAAAAATGAAACCGAAAAGGTTTATACAATACTGGATAAGCGTCTTAGTGATCGTGAATTTCTGGTGAAGGACTATTCCATTGCAGATATCGCAACCTGGCCATGGATATCACGTTACGAGTTCCAGCAGATGGATTTGAATGAATATCCCAACCTGAAACGCTGGTATCTGCAGATCGCCGAGCGACCTGCGGTGCAGCGTGGTTATGCTGTGCCTGTACAACTGCCGATTCCTCTTCCTGGTAGTTGAAATTAGTGTCGCTGTACAAAATAGGAGTTAGAACACACTTTGTTTTGGAAACTGAGCAAAAGCCGGAAATTGTTTTGTGAACCCCAATTTCTCTTAGCAGAAACACGATTATGAGTGAATCAATATTCCAAACGGTTCTGGCCGAAAATTGGGAGACGCTTGGTGCTGTCATAAAGAGGCATTACTTTTTGCGACCTTTTTCTACAGACTCTATTTGTGTCAGCGGTGAAATGACGGAGGTTTACCATTCCTTAATAGCGAAATTATTTATACCCTTTGGATTGCTGTTTGGTGCCGTTGTTCCTTTTCGCGGAGAAAACATTCCCATTGATGTGCATTATAATAGCAGCCCGGATAATGCTCACCTGTATTGGGACAGGATATTTAAATTCCCCGGTCGATCCCATTTTCATTTCAAATCTCATATGGAAAAACTTGAGGGTCCTGAAGTAATAGAATTCGTGCGTTTCGGTGTTGGCATGAGATTGAAAGTTACGGCTGAAAACGGGGCAATCGTTTTTCGAGACAATGGTTATATCTGGCGAATTTTCGGCAAATACATACCCATACCAGTAAATTTACTGTTTGGTCGTGCCTATGTCGAAGAAAGACAAATTGATGAAAACCGCTTCAGCATGAAAATGATTCTGGAACATCCCTTGTTTGGCGTCATGTTTCGGTACAGAGGGATTTTCAACTTGGCCGATGAGCCCAATATGGTAGACTCATTTGCTAATTAGCCAAATAATAAAACCTTGTTTTGGATTAAGGGTTCGGAGAGATTAAAAATAAATCCGACTCCTTTAATGGAGCCAACCATGAAAAGACGACAGTTCATTAAGACAACCGCGACCCTTGGCGCTGCTCTGACTCTTCCCCTTGCTCAATCCACGCGCTTATTCGCAGCCAGCCTGCCTGCTGATCTCACCAGCTTAACCGCGTCGGATTTGTCAGATGCAATCTTGTTGCGGAATGTCAGCTGCACAGAAGTAATGCAAGCCTACCTGGCGCGTATCCATCGTTACAATCCGGTCTATAACGCAATCGTTTCCCTGGTGAATGATGATGACTTGCTGGCACAGGCCCGGGAA
>SMVA01345764.1_pt1 | contig 16578 bp, 17 predicted proteins | sample 2456451 | NCBI WGS metagenome assembly SMVA01 (sample SAMN11095933, study PRJNA526329) | marine sediment metagenome | biome: Marine sediment; feature: Surficial sediment; material: Deep marine sediment; isolation source: Hadal surficial sediment | place: Pacific Ocean | collected 2014-05 | depth...
AGTGGTAGAATCGAATTCATCAAAGACGTCCGCCCCTTCCACCCTCATGCTGGCGATCCGGACGGGTGATCCTTCGTCTATCAGAAAGGACAATTCCACGACGTCCTCCGACGGACGCGTGATCAACGTGTCGATCCTGACCTCCCGATAACCCCGGATGGTGTAAAAATTCGTGAGCCGAAGGATATCCCGTGCCAACTCCCGCTCATTCAGTACTTCGCGGTTGGCCCCAAAGGGACAGAAGAATCCGAACACCGAGAAGGAACGACACCTAGTTTCACGATTGACGATGGCGCGTTCCAGAGAGTCCTCCGGAAACGCCTCGTTACCCAGAAACTCGATGCTCCGGACCTGGACGGAGGGCGCTTGGGCGAGGAGGGGTGCCTGGGCCGCCAACAGGACTGAAAGGACGGCAATGGACGAGATCCGCATGCGGCTTGTTACCTGGCTCCCTGGCCCTTGGTGCTCATGCGACGTCCCGGCTCGCTCTCCACGGGGGCGGGGGCCTCCGTCTCCAGACCCTCCCGAGCCAGAAACATCCTGACCAAATAGAAGGACAGGCCGCCTACACCCAAGGCGACGGCCAGCGCACTGACCGTTTCGCGAATTCCCGCCTCCCTTTGTACGTAGAATCTGGTCACTTGCTACGCCGGATCATGATGGGCTCACGCGCCACGAACCCCGATCTCTTTTGCTCGAACCAGTGAGAAATCATTTCGATTTCTTCTGTGCCGATCTTCAACACGTTCACGCTGTTTTCCCCCTTCTCGGCTGCTCGGCCCCGACTGGATGTGGCAGTCCCGCTGTGGACGATAGCGATATCGCCCCGGTCTCGGTGGTCCGGCCGCACCTCCGACGAGCTCGTCACAAAGCCGCGATGAAGATGCCCACTGAGAATCAGATCCACTCCAAGCTCCCGGAATCGGTCCAGGAGCGACTCATTTCTCGGGATGACCCTGTCTGACCCACCGTCCGGCGGCGGTGCCAAAGCATGGTGCGTCACTACGATACGGACATCCGCACCAGGTAGCTCTTGGAAGATCCGTGCCAGAAAACGGAGTTGGCGCTCCTCGATGCGCCCGTTGACGAGTCCTCGATGGGGATCAGCCGAGTTCAAGGCCACGAGAACCGCTCCGCCGACTCGGGTTGCGGTGTCGAGTTCCTGGGATATGAACGCCCGATAGTTCCGAAATGGAGCGAACAGCCGCTCCAGTACGCGGAAGAGCGGAATGTCATGGTTTCCGGGGGTGACCACGACCGGCACATCCTTGAATTCCCTGAGGTACGCTCTGGCCTGCTCATACTCTCGGACCTTGGCCCGCTGCGTAAAGTCTCCAGCCAAGACGATCACATCGGGCACCACCCGTCGCGCCAACTCGAGAAAGCCGGCGGCTACACTCGGCCGATGGGGTTTTCCGAAGTGTACGTCCGACCCGTGTAGGATCGTCAGCATTCTTGCGTCACCCTGCCCGAGTCGTCAGGCTTTTTCTCCTTCGGACTCCCCTCCTACGGACCAGAACAGGCGCACTCCCCAAAGACTGACGAGCACGAGGGTAATGGCGATGCCCTGAGCAAGGGTGAGGGGCCCGAAAAACCGGTCATCCTTTACCCGAACGAACTCGACCAGGAAGCGTTCGGCGCTGAGCAACGTCAAACAGATCCACCAGAGCCATCCCGCCCGGTGCTCGTGGACCCGAAGCTTCCAGAGAACGAGAAAGATGAGGGAGGCCATCACAATCTCGTAGAGCTGGGTGGGGTGCACCGGAACGACCTGCCCGAAGCGCTCGACCAGGGCCGGGTCGACCTGAACATCGAAATAGCGCTCCAAATCATCCACCCGTGTGGGCGGCGTGCCATTCGGAAACTTGATCCCCGCCCAGGAGCCCGTAGGACGCCCGTAGTCGTCTCCGACCAGGAAACATCCCATCCGGCCAACGGCATACCCGATGGCGAGCGTCGGGGAACAGAGGTCCGCCATCTGTCCGAGTGGCAGGGACCTCCGCTTGATCTCGAAGATGATGAGCAGAACCGCACCTGCGAATCCACCATACCACACCATTCCGCCTCGTGAAAAAATGGCCGACAACGGGTTGGCCAGGAGCGCGTCGTAGTTCAGGAGCACGTAGTAGGCCTTGGCCCCGATGACACCTCCGAGTACCGCCATGAACACCAGATCCCAGGCTCGATCCGGATCGTGGCCAGTGCGCTCCATCTCGGAGCGCAGCAACATCCCCCCTGTCAGGAAGGACAGGAACATGAACACACCGAAGGAGGTGATCGGCTCCCCGCCCATGAAGGGTAGCCAGCTCGGAAGACGGAAGAAGATCGGGTACACGCTCAGCCTACTCGAGGGTGAATCGGCTCGGAGGACATGCTCAAGCGGAAGCTTTCATCAATCCAGGAAACGGTAAATTGGGGTCAGGCGAGGCGTCCAGCGATGCGACTTCGCCTCGCCCGAGGCGAAACGCACCTGCCCGAGCCACCATCGCACCATTATCGAGTGACAGCCTGGGAGATGCATTCAGGAGCACACCATCCGGCTCGAGCCGCTTTGAGAGTGCTTCACAGAGTCTCCTGTTGGCGGACACCCCACCTCCGAGCAGCACGCGCGGGCAGTCCGTTTCTTCCACCGCGCGCATGGTCTTCTCGGTCAGGACGTCAACTGCCGCCGCCTGGAACGACGCCGCTACGTCTTCCTTCTCCGGCTCGAGCGACCGATCTGCCTCGATCTCACGGACAAGGGTGACGACGGCCGTCTTCAACCCACTGAACGAAAAATCGTAGAAATCGTCGTCACCGGGACGCTGATTCCGTCGTAACATCGGTCGAGGGAACCGGTAACGTGCCTCGTCTCCCCGGGATGCCGCGGCTTCGATGGCCGGGCCGCCGGGGTACGGCATACCGAGAAGCCTCGCGACCTTGTCGAAAGCCTCACCCGCCGCGTCATCCCGCGTCTGCCCCAACCAGTGATAGGTGCCCCACTCGGGCGCGTGAAGGAGAAGCGTATGGCCACCCGAGACCAGCAACGCCACGAACGGTGGCACCGCGTCGGAGTTTTCAAGCGACGGGGCGAAGAGATGGGCCTCCATGTGATGCACGGTCACGAGCGGCTTCCCCAGAGCGAAAGCGGCGGCCTTCGCCCAGCAAACACCCACCAGAAGCGCCCCGATGAGGCCGGGCCCCGCGGTGACGGCCACGGCATCGACATCGCTCAGGGCGCAACCCGCCTCCTCCAGCGCCCGATCGACCACCTCGTCGATACGTCGTATGTGGGCACGTGCCGCGATCTCCGGAACGACACCGCCATACAAAATGTGCTCGTCCTGGGAGTAGATCACATGGCCCTTGAGGGTGTCTGGAGCCCTCAATATCGCAGCGGAGGTCTCGTCACAGCTCGTCTCGAGGCCCAAAATGAGCGGACCACTCACAGCCCGATCCGCCTGCGCACCGAGACCGTGTCGGATGCCGGCACCACGGACACATAGGAGGGAACACCCTCCACACGGATCGGAACCCGGCGCTCTTCAACATCCCCGAGGTCCCGAAGTGCATCCGACGGCACGACGGCTGTCAAGATATCTGGGTCCATCGCGGACACGCGGCTGCGCGCACCCCTCACCGTGACCCGCATGTTCTCGGGAAACACCTGGATCGGCACAGCCCCGGCAACCGGGTACGTAATAACCCGAACGCCGGTAAACACTCGCTCGATGGACTCCTCCGCCTGAATTCCCACTGTGACGACGTGGGGTACGAGGCTCACTCGGCCGATCCCCACCGTATCCACCAGGGTCTCCACGGTCACCTGCCCATCGACATCGCCGAGGAAGACAGGAACGATGTCCAACGTGTCGAGCCCATCCACGAGACTTGCCGGTCCGCTCACGCGAACACGGTCGGGCGTCAAAACAGGAGCACTCGCCAACGCCAAGCGCTCCGGCAACGCTCCGCGTGTGCGGAGGCGAACCGGAAGGGTCCTCGTGCTCCGACGATCGAGGCGAACATTGATCACGTCGGGAACGATGTCCTCCACCTGCACACCTCGGTATCCGGCCACCGACACCCACTCCGGTTGGAGCTGGATCACCATCTCCTCATCCGACATCTCCGTGATGGGCACGGTCACCGATATGAGGTCGAAGCCCGTGATTCCGAAAATCTCGGACTGAGGGCCGCGGAAGTATACGCGCACGGTGTCAGGAACCGGATCTTCCATCACGACCCAGCCCGGGTCATCCAGCCGGATTTCGACCGGAACCAGAAGATCACGCTGGCTAGGATTGCCAACCTGGACCAGAACCCAAAGGAATAGAGCCAGTCCGAGGGCCGCCAGCTTGAGTCGGCCGTTGCTGGTTAGAGCGCCCCAAAAGCGCTGGCCGCTCACTGCGGAGCAGCCAGCAAACGCCGGATTAGCTCCTTGTACTCGGGCGCGTCCCACTCGGTCGGGCCTGCCACCCTCTTGTAAAGAATTCCGTCCGTACCGATCAGAAAGCTCTCGGGCACACCCGTCGTTCGGTACAACTGTTGGATGGCCCCCGAGGGATCGTGGAGTATGGGAAACGTCAGCCCGAGCGAGTCGGCGAACGCCTGAATATCACCCCCAGGGTTGCCGTCCAGGTCGAAGCCGCCCGGCTCAACATCGATGCTGATCGCCATGATCTCGAACCCGTCGCCACCAATCTTCTGATAGAGACGCTCCATGGAGGGCATTTCCTTCACGCAGGGTGGGCACCACGTAGCCCAGATGTTCACCAAAACGACCTCACCCCTGTGGTCGCTGAGGCGAACGCGCCTACCCAGGAGATCATTCACTTCGAAGTCCGGGGCGACGGTTCCGGCGGTCACCGGCTGAATACGATCCTGGTTCAGCCAGGCGACACCTATCAGCAGAGCGACCCCGACCAACGCGTAGGCGTAGGGCCTGTTCGAATATCCGGTGCTCGGTGTCGGTTCAACCGTCATGTGTCATAGACCCTGTGTGAGCCAGGAAGGCTGACCTCTAATTTATACTAGTTTCTGCCGCCGCGCCGGGCCGAGGATCGCCTCCCGACGACCAACCTCACTTGACTGCCGGGCCTCACGAGGCTGTCCGGCGGCGGAAACTGCTCAACCACCCGCCCCTGGTCCCGCCCGAACCGGAAACGATACTCGACTTCCGATAGCTCGAAGCCGAGGGAGTCGAGCTGGACTTCGGCACTTTCCTGTTCGATTCCGAGAAGCAGCGGCATAGGCACCAACGGAGGGCCGGTGCTCACGGCAATTCTGACTTCCATAGGAAGATCCACATCTGTGCCGGCCTCCGGGAGTACCTCCACTACCAAGCCCGCCGGCAATTCAGCTTGGAGCGTATCCACGACGACCGTGAAGCCACTCGCTTCCAGAACCGTCCTGGCCGAGTTCAAGCCGAGCCGGACCACGTCCGGCACGGGCCTCCGTACCGGGCCCAGACTCACGGTCAGAGCGACCGTGTTGGTCGCCGTGGAGAGTTGCCCGGCAAGGGGGGTCTGACCCAGAACTTCACCACTCAACGCGGTCGGATGCCGAAACGAATCGGTCACGGCCGCTTGCATCCCAGCCCTCTCAATCATGTCCAGAGCCACCGAGCGGTCGAGTCCTCGGACATCGGGCACCTCGAAGAGATCTCCCGGCCGCGGCGGCATCGGGAAGAGTAGACGGGTGGTCACGAGGTAGCTGAAAACGAAGCCGGAGACCAGAACGCCCCCCAATACGAAACCAGCGTCTCGGGAGAGCCTGAGCGGGCCGTCACCAGACCACCATTTCTTCTTCGGCCACTCGAAGCGTCCGTCACTGCGGAATCGGCGCCGCCGAATCGAGCTTCCCAGTCTCATGCCGGCGTCTCTGGGCTCCTCTCGTTTAGAAGGCTGTTGAACACCGCTACACCTTCCTCAGGCGGGCAGCGAACGCTCCGTCGAACCCGAATACCTGAGGCATAACATAGAGGTATCCCCGATCATTCAGGAACTCCAGGTTCACCCCTCCGCCGGGATCCATCTGAAAATCCGGCCGGCGGGACATGAAGGACTCGATCTGTTCCTCGTTTTCTTCGGGCTCCAGGCTACAGGTTGCGTACACCAACACCCCCCCACTCGGTACCACGTCCGCGCACACATCGAGCATACGGCCCTGGAGGGCTGCCATCTCATCCAGCCGATCCGGCGTGAGCTTCCAGCGTATGTCCGGGTTGCGGCTCAGTGTCCCCGTGCCTGTGCACGGAACGTCCAACAACAGCATGTCCGGTCGGCGGACCGGCGGTGCTGATGCATCCGCCTGCACGATACTCAATCGAATGTGGCGTCCTCCCTGCTCTCTCACTCTATCTGCGTTCTCCCGCACCAAGCGCAGGCGCTCGATCGACCGATCTGCGGCCAAGACCACATTACCTCGGGCCGCGAGCGCCAACGTCTTGCCGCCCGGCGCCGCACAAAGGTCCGCCACGCGGGCTTCTGGGCTGGGATCGGCATACGAGACCACCAAGGCAGCCGCTGGATCCTGTACCACGGCCGGAACCACCCTCATCGCCTCTTCCAGTGACGCATGCCCATGGATCACTACACATCCCGTGCCAGAACCGACAACACTGGCCTCGATCTGTCTGGCCTCCAGCGCCTCCGCAGCCTCTTCCGGCGTATTCCACAGGCACCGAAGGGATAGGGGAGGCACGCCGTTGTTCGCATCGACAAGCTTCCGAACATCCGCGGAGGACCATCGTGTGAGCCACCGCTCCACCAACCATCGGGGATGTGAACCCCACGTGGATAGGAACTCCACGGGGTCGGTTTCGGAATCGGGGAAGTGCTCCGGGCCACCGCCGTCCCGCTCAATGCCTCGAAGCACGGCGTTCGCGAATCCGGAAACGCGCTGCCCGCCCTTCGACCGGGCGAGGTCAACTGCCTGGGACACACTAGCGTACTCGGGTACGCCGCCCATATACAGAAGCTCGTACAGGCCGATCCGAAGGGAGTCCCGAACGCCAGCTTTTACACTTTCGAGACCACGCTTCACCTTCCGGTCGAGAAGGTAGTCGAGCCGGCCTCGGAGCCGCTGAATGCCGAACACCAACTCTCGGCACCACGCGCGATCACGGGCGTCGAGTGAACGAGTAGCGGCCGCAAAGGCCCGATCGAGCCTCCGCCCACGGGCGACAGCCGCCAGAATATCCGAAGCGGCAAGTCGGGCCTCCGTGGCGGGCGCTGTGCTCAGTCCAACATCCCTCGCGTCGGCGACGAAGGAATCCCGATCTCCCGGGCCTCCATACGGCCAGCCAGATACGCGAGCCGTCCGGATTGTGTAGCAAGCCGCATCGCGTGCGCCATGGCCACCGGATCAGTGGCGGTCGCGATAGCCGTGTTCATGAGCACGCCGTCCACCCCCTGTTCCATGGCGACACACGCATCGGAGGCGGTTCCGACCCCCGCGTCCACGATGATCGGAACGTCGCACCGACGCTTGATCTCCCGGATGAAGTACGGGTTCACGATACCGAGCCCACTGCCGATCGGGCTCGCGAGGGGCATGACGGCCACACAGCCCACATCCTCCAGACGGAGGGCGGTCACGAGATCATCATTGGTATAGGCCATCACATTGAAGCCCTCAGCCACCAGCGTCTTCGCGGCTTCCAGGGTGGCCTGCGTGTCGGGTACGAGTGTGGTCTCGTCGCCGATGACCTCGAGCTTGAGCCACTCGTTGAAGCCCGCCGCACGGGCGAGTCGGGCGTAGCGGATCGCGTCTTCAGCGGTGTAGCACCCAGCGGTGTTGGGAAGCAGAAAGAACTCGTCAGGGTCGAGGTGGAAGAGGATGCCCTCGCTCTGGGTACGGTCCAAATCAACCCTGCGCACGGCCACCGTGACCATTGCTGTGCCGGACGCCCTAATCGCCTCCACCATCGTCTCGTTGTCGGGATACTTTCCCGTGCCGACGAAAAGGCGGGACTCGAACTCCTGATCGGCGATCCGTAGATGCCCGGCGAAAGCCTCGTCGACGGCACTGGCGACAGCCACTTCGCTACCTCCCATATCAGCCTCCTCCGACGAAGTGGACCAGCTCGACCGCGTCTCCCTCAGAGACCTGGACGTCCTTGAACTGATCTCGGCTGAGAATCTCCCGATTGAGTTCGACCACGATAAGCAAGGGGTTGAGATCGAAGGATTCCACGAGCTCATGGACCGAGAGCCCAGACTGGACTTCCCGCTCCTTCCCGTTCACCTGTACCTGAATACTTTCTCGATCACTCATCTCGGATCTCTCGTTTCTCTCGGAGCCCCCGTTCCACGGCATCAAGATAAGCCTGGACGGCATCCGGCGGAGAGGGGGCGTCCCAGATGCCTCTTATGGCGGCCACCCCGTGTGCGCCGCAGGCGAGAACTTTGGCCGCCCGCTCCGGTGTCACACCACCGATTCCGACCACGGGTAGGTCGACCCGCGACGCCACTCCTTCCATGAATTCGGCTCTTCTGGCCACCACCCCGGGGTGCGAAGGTGTCTCGAACAAGGGGCCTAGGAACAGATAGTCCGCCCCCGACTCCGCGGCCTCCACGGCCTCGCTCGGGTTATGCACCGACACGCCCAAGATGCGATTCGCCCCCAAGAGACGTCGCGCCTCAGTGGGCGGCACCGAGCGGGAGCCCAGGTGGACCCCCACTTTGACGGCCAGCGCGACGTCCAGACGATCGTTCACGAGAAGTGTGACCCCGGAAGCGGCGGCGTGCCCATACAGAATCCGCGCTAAGTAAGTGAGTCTCCGCCCAGTCGTACGGGGCCCCCGTAGATGAAGCGCCACCGAGCCACCCGCCGGGCTACCCACCGGGCCACCCACCGGGCTACCCACCACGCCCCCATCGGTGGGTTCGCGCGTCTCAAATATTTCGAATACCTCACGAGCGCGGGTCTCGAAATCGGGCCGGGCCAGGATCTGGTCGTCGGTGACGACGTGTAACCTCGGGATCACTCGAAGTGTTGGCCGGCTGTTGCGCCGCGCCCCAGAATCCACGCACCCGCCTCCATCCGTCGCTTCCCCGGTGGTTGGACCTCGCATATCCGCACCGCTCCCTCGACAGCCGCCACCAGCAGTCCCGTGTCCCGGTCGGCCTCCACGATGGTTCCGGGTCCAACCTCCGGGATGACGTCCGGGTCGGCCTCCGGCCGGAAGAGTTTGATGGGGTGGCCTTCGAGTTCCGACCAAGCACCCGGCACTGCATCCATCCCTCGAATGAAGTTGCTGACGGCGCCCGGTTCACGGGCCCAGTCGATGCGTGCCGTCGCGCGATCGACCTTGGGCGCGTAGGTCGCGCGAGACTCGTCCTGCTCCACCTCCTCGATCACGCCCCCCTCCAACAGCACCAACGCCTCTACCAAGGCCTCGGCTCCGATCTCGGAGAGGCGCATCCTGAGGTCGCTGGCCGTCTCTTCCGGGCCGATCGGCTCCTCGGTCTGGAAGAGGATCGGTCCGGCGTCCATCTGCTCGACCATTCGCATGACCGTGACGCCCGTCACCGTGTCGCCTCGGACGATGGACCAGTTGATGGGCGCCGCACCGCGCAGCAACGGGAGAAGCGACGCGTGCAGGTTCAACGAGCCCAGGGCAGGGACGTCCAGGACCTCGCGCGACAGGATCTGGCCGTACGCCACGACGACCGACAGGTCCACCCCGAGATCCACGATTTCCTCGACAAAGTCATCATTACGCGCAGACTCGGGCTCCAGGACTCTGAGGCTCTGGTCGAGAGCCTCTACCTTGACCGCCGACGCCCGAGGCTCCCTGCCCCTCCCGGCGGGACGATCCGGCTGGGTCACGACGCCCACGACGTTGTGCCCCTCCTCGCCGAGCGCCCGGAGAGAGGGGACTGCAAACTCCGGCGTTCCCCAGAAGAGGATCTTCACCCCTTCGCCCCCTCCTTCTGGCTCTTCTTCCACTTCTTGAGCAGGGCGCGCCGCTTGAACGTGCTCAGCCGGTCGATGAAAAGGATCCCGTCCAGGTGGTCGATCTCATGCTGGAGCGCACGGGCCAACAGCCCGTCGGCCTCGACCTCGATGGCCTGTCCCTCGGCGTCGAAGCCCCGGACCGTGACACGCGCAGCCCGAGTGACGACCTCCTCCATCTCGGGGATACTCAGGCAACCCTCGGACGCCTTGTCCTCTTCGTCGCTGGACTCGACGATCTCAGGATTGACGAAGACCCAACGCCCGCCCTCGGGGTCGTCTTCATCATGTAGGTCGAGCACGCATACTCGCCGGGAGACGCCGATCTGGGGGGCCGCTAGGCCGATCCCTTCAGCGAAGTACATCGTCTCGAGCAGGTCTTCGACCAACGCACGTAGCTCGTCGTCGAACGCTTCCACCTCTACACCCGGATCGCGAAGGACTTCTTCGCCGAGCAGCAGAATCCTGCGAACCGCCATTCCCTACTTCCCCTCCATACCTATTCGGCAGAGCCATCCTCTCGCGCTGCCTACTTCCCGGCAGCATCCGGTCGGTCCGCCGAAACCTTCCGGGCGACGTGGCTCCGCTCGAGGGTGATCTTGCTCTCGCCACCGGTCTTGATGATCAGGCGGTCCTCCTCCGCTCTGATCACGGTGCCGATGATCCCGCCGTTGGTCACGATCTCATCACCCTTTGCGATCGCCGCTATCATTTCCTTCTGACGCTCCCGTTCCTTCCGCTGCGGGCGAATGAGCAAGAAGTAAAAAATGAGCACCACGGCGGTCATGTTCAGGAAAAACACGAACGTGCCACTCGCCCCCTGCCGGGGGGCCATCACAACTGCCAATAGGGCTTCAACCAAAACCGATCTCCGCTCCGGGTTGCACTTCTCTGCTTCGTACCACGGCGACTTGTACTTCTAGACTTCCTCTTTCGAACCGCGGTACCGTTCGAGCCAGTCCCGCGACCAGGACTGGAAGGTACCATTTGTGATGCGCTCCCGGGACTCCTCGGCGAGCCTAACCAGAAATCGAATGTTGTGGATCGAAACGAGCCGGGCACCGAACAGCTCGCTCGACACACAAAGGTGTCTAATATACGCACGATCATACCCCCGGCACGCGTAACAGTCGCACCCAGGATCGATCGGTTTCCGGTCGCGGATGAAGCGGGCTCCCTTGAGGTTGATCTGACCCTCGACGGACGTCCACGCCGTCCCGTGACGGGCGTTCCGGGTCGGCGCCACGCAGTCGAACATGTCACATCCACGGGCCACGGACTCGAGAAGATCGTCGGGATAACCCACACCCATGAGGTAGCGCGGAAGCCCGTCCGGAATCTCCGTATGGAGCGCCTCGAGCACTCGCCACGTGTCGTCCTTCGACTCGCCCACACTGAGCCCTCCGATCCCGATCCCGTCCCAGTCCCCGAGATCGAGGAACGCCCGAAGGTGCTCCAGACGAAGGTCTATGTAGATGTTCCCCTGGAGGACCGGGAAAAGGCTCTGGTTTCCGCCCCCTCCGTCGTCATCGAGCACCTGGAAACGATCCTTGCAGCGCGACAACCAATCCAGCGTACGTCGATTCGCCTCCTCGGCCTCCTTGCGGCCGACGCCCCCCGGCGGGCACTGGTCGAACGCCATCACGACATCGGCGCCCAGTGCCCGCTGAATGTCCATCACACCCTCGGGCGTGAAGAGATGACTGGACCCGTCGATGTGGCTCTGGAAAACCACACCGTCGTCCCGAATCTTGTTGCTGCCCGAGAGCGAGAAAACCTGGTAGCCGCCCGAGTCGGTGAGGATCGGGCCATCCCAGCGCATGAACTCGTGAACTCCCCCTAACTCCCGGACCAACTCGTGTCCCGGACGCAGGTACAGGTGGTACGTGTTGGCGAGGATCATCGACGCCCCCGTGCCCGCCACCTCCTCGGGCGAGACGCCCTTGACCGATCCGCCAGTTCCAACGGGCATGAAGACGGGGGTCTCCACACTGCCATGGGGTGTCGCGAAGGTGCCTGTGCGGGCGGCACCGTCCATAACGTGCAGGGTGAAGTCGAACATGGGTGGGAAGCTCCTCCGTTTGCTCCATCGAGCGCACCCTATGATACTGTTGTTCGGTTATCCAGGGGACGTCGCGGCCCGGTCAGGCACAGGTAGCCGGTATGGACAAACAAAGGAAGGGCGAATTCAGGATGAGGCTCGGAAGATGAGGCTCGGAAAACGACGGACACACCGCTCTCGGGCATGGATGACCGTGGCCGTGACGGCCTGTCCGATCCTGGCGATTCTGGTGATCCTTGCAGCAAGACCAGCGCAGGCCTCGATCAAACTACAGCTACCTGCACCCGTCCAGGATACGCCGGGCGTCCTCGTCTCCATAGATTGGCTGGCCGAGCACCTCCAGGATTCTTCGATCGTTCTGCTTCATGTTGGCATGCCCACTGCTCGTTCCTCCGATGAGTTCATTCCGGGCGCCCGATTCCTGAATTATCAGGAGATCGTGCAGGTCAGAAACGGCCTGATTGTGGAGGTGCCCCCGATCGATGAACTGATCGAACCCTTTGAGGTAGCGGGGGTCTCGGACGACGTACTGGTTGTACTCTACGGCTCCCCGGCGCACCTCCCTGCACGGGTATATGTCACGCTCGACTATCTCGGGCATGGCGCCCGCACGGTGGTGTTGGACGGCGGTCTGGAGGCATGGAAGGCGGCCGACCATCCGGTCGAAGCGACCCCGACACAGGGTCCACGTGGGCTGTTTACGCCGATTGTCCAAGACAATGTCCTTGTCTCGGCCGAATGGATCGCAGAGCGGCTGTACGGCCCCGAAATCGCGCTCATCGACTCACGGCCCGAGGGTGAGTACACCGGACGTATTCCGACTCGGATTGGAGGACGGGCGGGTCACATCCCCGGCGCTCGCAATCTCTACTGGGAAGACCTTCTCGTGGCTTCGGAGAACCCGGTCCTGCGTGATTCCACCAACGTCCAGCTCCAGCTCATGGGCGCCGGTGCAGATTATGGATTGATCGTCGTGAACTACTGCTACGTAGGAATGCGTGCCAGTTATACGTATCTCGTCGCCAAACATCTCGGATATGACACGCGGCTCTACGATGGCTCCTGGAACGAGTGGAGCAACGACGATTCGCTACCGGCCGTGACCGGGTTATTACCATTCTAGGCCGGTCAGACCGCTGCTCCGCCACCCTGCTGGGAATTCTGCTGCTGTCAGCCCCTTCCGTCGGCGCCCAGGAGGCAGACCGCCCCGTTGCCGCTCAGAGTGGCGTGCTCCTTCCCCACTCCGAAGCGCCCGTGGTCGGCGCGGTCCGGGTCTCCACAAGCATTCAGATCGACGGAATGCCCGACGAGGCAGCCTGGGCCGCGGCGACGCCTATGACGGTCTTCACGCAGATCGACCCGAACGAGGGCGAAGGCGTCAGCCAGCCCACGGATGTTCGTTTCCTCTTTGACGACGACGCCCTCTACATCGGGGGACGCTTCTACGACTCCGGCCTCATCATGACCCGCCTGGCGCGTCGGGACGCATCGGTTTCGGACTCAGACCTCTTCACGGTGTCCATCGACAGCTACCACGACCATCAGACTTCGTACCGCTTCACGACCAACCCGTCAGGGATAAAGCGGGACGCGACGGTGACGAGCGGCGGTCGGGGCGACGGTGGTGGTGGTGACTCCTCCTGGGACCCCGTATGGGACGTGGTCTCGGTGGTTACTGATGAGGGATGGTTCACCGAGATGCGCATCCCGTTCAGTCAGCTTCGGTTCAGATCAGGCGACCATATGCTCTGGGGAATTCAGGTGGAGCGGAACATTCGGCGTAACGAGGAGAGAGCAGTGTTTTCCTTCACCCCCAAACTGGAGCGCGGCGGTGTCGCACGGTACGGGCACCTCTCGGGAATCCGCGACATCGGTGGAGGACAGAAGAAGCTGGAGGTGCTTCCCTACATCGGGATGAGTGCGGAGTACATCTACCAGGAACCCAGCTCGCAGGTCGCGTTCAACAATCCTTTCCGGTCGGGCTCCGACTACTTCGGCCGTATGGGCGTTGATTTCAAGTATCGCCTCGGCTCGAACCTCACCTTGGACGCCACGGTGAATTCGGATTTCGGGCAAGTCGAGGTCGACCCCGCCGTCATTAATCTGACCGCCTTCGAGACGCGCTTCCAAGAGCGACGCCCCTTCTTCGTGGAGGGAGCTGGAATCTTCAACTTCGGCCGGGGCGGTCCCACAGGCAGCACGGGGCGGGCACCTCAGATTCTGTACTCGCGGCGAATAGGTCGCAGGCCACAGGGCCTCGTCTCGTCGGCCGCGGTGTTTTCAAATGCGCCCGTGTCCACCACTATCCTCGGCGCCGCAAAAATCACCGGAAAGGTAGGAAACGGCTGGTCGATCGGGCTGATCGACGCCGTGACGGGCCGGGAGTACGCTCCATACGTGGACGCGGTCGGTGTGGATGGCCGGAGCATCGTGGAGCCCACGACGAACTACCTGGCTGGGAGAGTCCGCTGGGATACGCGCGCGGGGGAGACGCAGCTCGGCATGATCGCAACGGCAGTGCACCGCGACATCGGGGACCCGGGGCTCGCCAACCGGCTTCGCTCCGCGGCGTACGTCACGGGAGTCGATCTCGTACACGAGTTTGACGACCGGGGCTGGAAGGTCAGCAGCGCGCTGGCGACGAGTTACATCGAGGGAGACCCAGCTTCGATCCTAGGGGCCCAGGTGTCCTCGTCCCGATACCTACAACGCCCGGACGCAACCCACCTGGGTGTCGATCCGACCGCAACCTCCATGGGTGGGTTCTACGCCATGGGGGAGATCAACAAACAGGCCGGCTCGTTCACTGGCAGGATCGGCACGGCCTACCTGAGTCCGGGCTACGAGGTGAACGACCTCGGGTTTCAGACCGAGACCGAACGACTCATTCTGGATACGCACTTTCGGTGGAGCCAGCCCCGACCCGGCAGCTACTTCCGAAATTGGAGTGTCCAGGGTGGGCCCGACAACAAGTGGAACACAGCGGGCGACCGGATCTTCAGTGACGTCAATGTCCAGTTCTCCTGGCAGTGGCTCAACTACTGGGGAGGTTCGGTGCGGGGGGCGGTCCGGCCCGCGACGTTCGACGACCGGCTCACGAGGGGGGGGCCGATGGCGCGGACGCCCCGTTCAGGCCTCTGGTCAGCGAATCTCAACTCGGATTCCCGGAAGGCGTTAAACGTCCGAATGCGATACAACGGCTCGAGTGACGCCGCGGGTTCCTGGCAGCACAGAGGGTCGATCAACTTCACTTATAGGTCCGGAGAGAAGCTGGAGCTGCGGATGGGACCCTCCCTGACACGTAGCTACACCGAAGCGCACTACGTCACATCCACGAGTGATCCCCTAGCGACTAGCACGTTCGGCCGGCGTTACGTCTTCGCGCCCATCGATCAGACGACCGTCGCCCTGGAGACACGGCTAAATGTCACGTTCTCACCGACGCTGACCCTGCAGGTATACGCGCAGCCGCTCATTTCGAGTGGTAACTATGGGGATCTAGCAGAGTTCCGTGCACCCCGCACGTATAACTTTGCGACCTATGGTGTGGACATCGGCACCAGCATCCGCCAGGACAACGGGGACTACCTGATCGACCCAGACGGCGCGGGCCCGGCCGCGGAATTCACGGTCAGCGACCGGAGCTTCAACTTCAGAAGCCTTCTCGGAAACGCCGTCCTGCGCTGGGAGTGGAGCCCCGGCTCGACACTCTTCCTGGTCTGGCAACAGACTCGAGCGGGCCGGATCCGCGCGTCCGAATTCGACGAGATGGGGGCCTTGGACGTGGGGATTTTCGACCTCGGCTACGATACGCGGGAACTCTTCGGGCTCCGCGCCGACAACATCTTCCTGGTCAAGGTGAATTACTGGCTGAACCTGTAGAGGCCACCGCTAGAGGCCACTGCTAGAGGGCCACTGTGGGTGTCCCGACCCTCTCCCCCGCCCCAATGAAACCATCTGAGCGACTCCGCCGTCTAATCTCTTAGCACTGTTCGGCCTGGGTGGCCGGACCGGGGGGGGGCCCCCGAAAGGGAGCTTCCGACCGCTGATTTTCGATCCCTGACGCTCACAGAGGTTCGCATGTCTCAGCTGAAATTCGCCCTGCGCTCGCTCACCAAGACGCCCTTCGTCACGGCCGTGGCGGTACTCTCACTTGCCCTTGGAATCGGCGCGAACGCGGCGATCTTCTCGCTCTTCGATCAGATTCTGCTGAGGCCCCTGCCTGTCGAAGCGCCGGAGCAGCTCGTCAACCTGGGCGCTCCCGGCCCCAGTCCGGGCTCGACCTCGTGCAGCCAGGCGGGCAACTGCAACGAGATCTTCAGCTACGAGATGTTCCGTGACCTCGAGCGCGCCCAGAGTGGATTTTCGGGGATCGCGGCACATCGATCATTCGGAGCGAACCTGGCCCACTCGAGTCAGACCACGAACGGACAAGGAATGCTCGTGTCCGGGTCTTACTTCCCGGTGCTTGGCCTTCAGACGGCAATGGGCCGCCTGCTCGATCCCGGAGACGACCAGACCATCGGCGAAAACTACGTAACCGTGTTGTCCTACGACTACTGGGAGAATCGGCTCGG
>SMVA01234769.1_pt1 | contig 16566 bp, 15 predicted proteins | sample 2456451 | NCBI WGS metagenome assembly SMVA01 (sample SAMN11095933, study PRJNA526329) | marine sediment metagenome | biome: Marine sediment; feature: Surficial sediment; material: Deep marine sediment; isolation source: Hadal surficial sediment | place: Pacific Ocean | collected 2014-05 | depth...
CTTTTTCGACGCCACCGCCCCATGGAGCGAAACGTTCGACTATGATTGCGATGCGCAGTGGGGGAATCCTCTCGCCTTTTCAACAGAATATCCGCTCCAACACGCATTGGCATCCGAATCAGGGTCCGTAGCATGACGAGGCCGCGGATTGCCGGAAGCTCGCGCGAAGGGTCGTGGATCTTTTTCTGAACGGGAGGATCCACGAGAGGGTCCATGAGAGGGTTCATGGGAGGGTTCATGGGAGGGTTCGAAATGAGCGAGACTGGAGGGGCGGAGGCCGTGGCCGTGGCGCATGCATCCCCGGCGATCGTGGTCGACGGGCTCTACAAACGCTACGGCGAATTCGAAGCCGTTCGCGATTTGTCGTTCCAGATCGGTGCCGGTGAAGTCGTCGGTTTTCTCGGGCCCAACGGTGCGGGGAAGACCACGACGATGCGAATGTTGACGGGCTTCATCCCGCCGACGGAAGGCACGATTCGAATCGCCGGGTTCGATATTTTCAAGCAGGGCCTCGCCGCCCGACGGTCGATCGGATATCTGCCGGAGACCCCGCCACTCTATCCCGAGATGACGCCGAGGAGCTATGTCGACTTTGTTGCGAAGCTCAAGGACATCCCCCGCCGCAAGCGTAAAGACGCCGTCGAACGAGCGCTCGGCCTGTGTGGCTTGCTCGATGTGTGCCGACGCGAGATCCGTCAGCTCTCGAAGGGCTATCGCCAGCGCATCGGGCTGGCCCAGGCGATCGTTCACGAACCGAAGGTATTGGTTCTCGATGAGCCCACCGTCGGTCTCGACCCGATCCAGATTCGAGAGATTCGGGCGATGATCCGAGACCTGGCCGAGACCGGCGGGCAAACGATTCTCTTGTCCACGCATATCCTGGCGGAGGTCGAGGCGATCTGTCAGCGAGTCGTGTTGATCCAACACGGGCGCAAGGTGCTCGACCAGTCGCTCAGCGAGCTGACCAGCGAGGGCGCATCGCTCGAAGAGGTCTTCACTCGGGTGATCTCGCGCGAGAGCGAGAATGTGACCGAGGAGGGGGCGCCGTGAAACACACCGGAACCATCGCAGCGCGTGAATTGCGTTCTCTTTTCGTTTCGCCGGTGGCCTATGTGGTGTTGACGCTCTGGTCGGTGATCGCGGGGACCTTCTTTCTCGCGAGCCTGATCGGATTCAATGACCAGTTGATCCAGTACCAGCAATATCAGATGTTGCAGCAGATCGAGTCGATGAATCTGAATGACAACCTCATCGAGCCCTTCATCGGTTCGATGTGGGTGATCATTCTCTTTCTCTTGCCCGCGGTGACGATGGGTCTGGTTTCGAGCGAGAAGGCGAACGGGACCGAAGAACTCCTGTTGACCAGCCCGATTTCGATCTGGGATATCGTGTTCGGGAAATTTCTGGCGGGGGCGGGCTTCGTAGCGGTGATGTCCGCGATCGTGGCCTTCTTCCCAGCGATCCTTTTCGTCTACGGTGAGCCCGAGCTGGGCAAGACCCTTTCGGGATTGTTCTCACTCTTGATGGTGAGCGTGACCTACGTCGCGATCGGGGTCTTTGCTTCGGCGGTGACGCGCAACCAGCTCGTCGCGTTCATCTTTACTTTCGTGATGCTCCTGATCATCGGAATGATGTTGCCCTTCCTCGTCGAGGTCGCGCTGGCCGGGGGCGGATTGCCCAGTGACTCGGCGATTTCGCAAACCGTTCGCTGGCTGTCGACCGGAACGCATGTGGAGCGGATGCTCAAGGGGCTGATCGACACGACGGATCTGGTGTATTTCGTGGTGGTGAGCGGGGTGTTCCTGATTCTCTCGAAGACCGTGATCGAATCGTCGAGGTGGCGCTAGATGACGGGCATGGCCGCGCTGCTGGCGGGTTTGGGGATCGTCGCGATCGGATTCGGCGTGCTGTCGGCTTTGATGTCGCTTCTGCAACCGTATACGGATCCGCTCTGGGTCATGGGCAATCTCGTCGTCGGCATGCTGCTGCTCGGTGCGGGCGTCGTGATGAGCCTCGAATCGATTCGCGAGCGAATCCGTTCGGGCGGAACGAGGCGCGCCGGGAAATACGGCTCGAGTGCCATTTTGAGCGCCGTACTCGGCATTCTCATCCTCGGCTTCCTCGGCTATTTGTCGACACGCTATTCGCATCGTTTCGATTTCAGCGAAGCCGGGGTGCATACCCTGGCCGAACAGTCGACGCAGCTCCTCGAAAGCCTGGAAGAAGACGTTTCGATCACGGCGTTCTTTACCGAATCGGAGGCCCCGCCTGTTCGTGATCTGCTGGAACGCTACGCCCATCGGAGCGATCGGATCCATCTTCGCTTCGTCGATCCGAATGCTGCGCCGGCGCTCGTCGAAGAAGTCGGCCTGTCCTCCGGGGAACTAGCGCGTGGTGTCGTTCGTTTTTCGCTGGAATCCGGAGAAGCGCTTTCCCTTTCCAAGTTTACGGAGCCCGATGTGACGAACGCATTGCGAAAACTCGTGATGAGTTCCGGCAAGAAGGTGTATTTTCTCGAGGGCCACAACGAGCGGACCATCAAGCCTCGACGAGCTGGAGCGGGGAGCTTCGCAACCGGCCCCGACACCTTCGGTCGGGCGGCAGAAGCGCTTCGAAACGAGACCTACGAGGTCGAATCCCTGCTTCTCGCGACGCTCGCGGAGGTCCCCGAAGACGCCTCGGTCGTCGTCGTCGCGGGCCCGACACGCCCGCTGCTCACGGCCGAAATCGAGGCGCTTGGACGTTATGTCGAAACGGGAGGTTCGCTCTTCGTCGCCATCGATCCCCGTGCACAGACGAACCTGTTCGATTTGTTGTTGGGTTGGGAGGTTGCCTTCGGCGAGGATGTCGTCGTCGATCAAGCGCTCGCGGTCTTTGGTCAGGCGACGACACCGCTTGCCGGCGAATACGACGGAAGACATCCGATCACACACCTGATGCGCGAGCCGACGCTCTTTCCGATGGTGCGGAGCGTGGAACCCGGGTCCCAGGCGGACTACTCGAGGATCGTGCGAACCGGACAAGAGTCCTGGGCCGAGCGAGATCTCGATGACTGGCGTGAATCGGGCCGCGCCGAATTCGGCCCCAATGATCTGGCGGGACCCGTGACCATCGCGATCGCCGGCGTTCCGCAAATTCTCGATGCGGATGGGGAAAAGGTGGCCAATGTCGGTCGAATCGTCGTCTTCGGAGATTCGGATTTCGCGACGAACGAATATTTCGACGCCCTCCTGAATCGCGATCTCTTCATCAATTCGGTCAATTGGCTCGTGGGCGATGTCGATCAGATCAGCGTGAGGCCCAACGTTTCTCGCGCATCGAGTTTTGTGATGTCCAAGGACGAGTTCAGGGTGATTCAGTACCTCTCGCTCTTCGTATTGCCGGAGGCGATCGCCATCGTCGGGGTCATCGTCTGGTGGCTGCGGCGGAAGGCGCCGGGGCGATCCGGGGCGAGCCCCGGATGAACCCGCGAACGACCGGACTGCTCGCCCTCGTGGCGGCGATCTTGGGGGGGTTCATCTACTTCTACGAGATCCAGGGCGAGCCCGCACGAGAATCCCTTCGCGAGGACGAAAGGCGAGTCCATCCAGGCTTCGAGGCCGAGGATGTCGAGGCCCTCGAACTCGAGACCAAGGATGGCCTCGACGCCCGTTTCGAACGACGCGATGGGCGTTGGAGGATCGTTTCGCCGGTCTCGGGTCGCGCGGATGCGACCGCTCTCGACGCGATTGCGCATGCCTTGACGAGTCTGCCACGCGCGGGATCGGTCGAGGATCCGGGCGAACGGGCGCAATACGGACTCGGAACCGACGCCCGCGCCGTTCGATTCTGGGTCGAGGGGGAGTCGCGGGGAGTTCTCATTGGCAAGGCGACGCCGGTGGGTGGGCGTGTGTATATCGCGGTAGAGGGCGACGTCTCGGGTGAAGTCTTGTACGTCGATCGTTACCGCATCAACGCATTGAACCGCAGTCTTCACGAACTTCGTGACCGCCGCATCTTCGGTTTCGATGCGGGGGAGGTTCGAACGCTTCGCCTCTCGTGGCCCGCGGCCGAGGCGGAGACCGAAGTCGCCCTGGCGCAGGACGCGTCGGGCCAGTGGCAAATGGGGGTGCCGGTCGTTGGGCGTGCGGACCCCCTGACCGTTCGCGAGTTGCTCTCCGACCTCTCTTTCCTGCGTGCCAAGGGCTTCGTCGACGAGCGGACGGAGGCGATTGAATCGGCGCTCGCGGATTCACCCCTCACGATCCATTGGACGCTCGAAGCCGATCATGTCGAACGCCGAGCGCGAATCGGAGCCGTCTTCGAAGAAGATGTCCTGGTCGAAGGGCCGAGCGGCGAGCTGCATACGATTGCGGTCGAGCGCATGGACGATTTCAAGCGCACGGTCAACGACTACCGATTCAAGATGCTTTCCGAGTTCGAGCTGGACAAGGCGCGCCGATTGATTCTCGAATTCACTTCGGAAGGCGGCGAATCCATGCGGGTCGTGGCGAGCCTGGTCGAATCGGGTTGGACGGGGGAGCCGCCGCGAATCGACCCGGATCGAGCCTATGGCCTCATTCGGGCACTCGCGAGTCTTCGCGCCGAGGATATTTTCGCGGACGAGATGGGCCCCAATGAGTTGGCGAGTCTGGGACTCGCCCCACCGCGAGCGCGCATTCGAATCGAGGACCGCGCCGCGCCCGATGACGCGACCCAGGTTCTGGCCGAGATCGCGATCGGGCGATTCGACGAAGAGCGAGGTCTGTTTGCCCAGCGGGTGGGGAAAGCGGGTGGCCCGGAAGGATCGGAGACCGCGAAAGTATTCATTCTGCCGATCTCGCTGGTCGCCGCGCTGCCGATCTCACGCGAGGCCTTCATGAGGGATTTCGAGGCGCCGGACCTCGAGGCGGCCGATCAGGACGTGGATGGCGAGGAACTCGACTTCGAGGGTCTCACCGCCGATCCGATGGAAGGCGTCGAAATTCCCTAGCCTTTTCCGGAACCCAATCGAAGCAATAGCGGGTCGTGGAGCGGACCATTTGTCGCGACGACCGAACGTCCGGAAGGATCGGCCGGGCCGTTGTCGAGGTCGCTGATGCGCCCGCCGGCCTCCTCGACGATGAGGAATCCCGCCGCGACGTCCCAAGGATGGAGTTTCGACTCCCAGTAGCCATCGAGCCGTCCCGCTGCGACATAACAAAGGTCGAGGGCGGCGCTTCCGTCTCGGCGAATGCCGCGTGCGGATTTGACGACGTTTCGGAAATTCTCGAGATTGTCGTCGTCGCTTCGATGGACATCGTAGGCGAAGCCCGTGGCGACCAGGGCGCGACCGAATTCGGTCTCCGGCGAAACACGCAGGCGCCGGGCGCCGAGCCAGGCACCCTCCCCACGTACAGCCTCGAATCGCTCCTCGAGAAGTGGGTCGTAGACGACGCCGACCGCCCGTTCCCCGGCGACTTCGATTCCGATCGAGACGCAGAAGCGCGGGAATCCGTGCGCGAAATTCGTGGTGCCGTCGAGGGGGTCGATGATCCACCGAACGGCGGCGTTGGGCGCGTCGTTGCCATGGCCCTCCTCGGCGAGGATGGCATCCCCGCCGCGTGCCGCTTGGATTCCCTCGACGATCAACGCTTCGCAAGCGCGATCGACTTCCGTGACCAGATCGATCGTGGCACTCTTCGTGTCGATGGCGAGCTCGGTTTCGTAGCGCGCTCGCTGGAGCGCTCCGGCGCGGCCAGCCAATTCACGGGCGAGGTCGAGAAGTTCCGCGAGCAGGGGGTCTTTGGGCGACAGCGTCATTCTTCGACCGCGGGGGAGTCGGGCAGCCGAAAAAGACGTCGCGTATTGGCCGTCGTTCGCTTCGCCATTTCTTCGATCGTGCAATCGTGGAGCCCGGCAAGCGTCTCGCCGACGATGGCCACCCAGAGGGGTTCGTTTCGCTTACCACGATGGCCCTGGGGCGCCAGGAAGGGTGCATCGGTCTCGACCATCAGACGCTCGAGGGGGAGTTGGCGCGCGACGTCTCGCAGATCTCCGCTTCCCCGAAAGGTGAGGATGCCCGAGAAGGAGACGAAGAATCCCACATCCATTGCACGTCGCGCGAAGTCGAAGGTGCCCGTATAACAGTGCAATACCCCCTCCAATTCTCCGCGACCTTCCGCGATCCAGATCTCCAACATTTCGTCGTAGGCGTTGGGATCGTCTCCGCGCACGTGGATCGAGACCGGCATGGCGAGTTCCCGCGCGAGGGCGACCTGTTCGGCAAAGACCGAACGCTGGATGTCTCTGGGGGCGTTCATATAGTGATAGTCGAGACCACATTCGCCCACCGCCACCACCCGTTCATGCTCGAGCAAGCGTCGGATCATCTGGCGACCGGCCTCGTCGAGTTCGGCCGCCTCGTGTGGATGCACGCCGACCGCGGCGAAGATGCGCGGATCGCTTTCCGCCAACTGAAGGGCGGCCGTATTGCCGGGGATGCCGTAGCCCGACCCGATCGAAATCAGCGCTTCGACGCCGCCGGCGAAACTCCGATCGAGCGTCTCCTGGCGGTCCTCGTCGAAGCGATCGGCCGTGATGTGACAATGGCTGTCGATCCACATGCTAGTCGGCCACCGTCATCCGGCCACCACATCTCGCAGACCCAGCAGAAGTCGCTCGGCGACCATTTGCGGATTAGCGTTTCTTTGGATCAGGTCTCGCCGCAGCTGTTGAAGGCTTCGGTGGGCGTCGAGTTCGCGTGTCGACGGGGCGTCGCCGACCTCGACCCGCGCTTTCACCTCGTCCGAGAGCCATTGCGCGGAAACGTCGATCAACTCCGTCACGCGCTCTGCGGCCGCGGCGCGCGAGCCGCGGAATTGTTCGGCGAAATCGAGAATGGCACCGACCGACCGGCTCGGCAGGTCGTCCAGGATCTCGACGATTTGCGTAACCGACTCGGGGGCTTCTGCGGCCCGGATGTCCAGACCCGAATCGACCGCGAATCGAATTCGCACGCTGCGTGAGCGAATCGTCGCGATGATGGCCGATGCATGGGACGCGACGAGAATCAGGCTGGTCGCGGGCGGCGGTTCTTCGAGCAAGCGAAGGAGCGCGTTCTGGGCCTGGGGGTTCAACCATTGCGCGCCGTCGATCACGGCGGCTCGGCGGCCGCCTTCGTTCGCGCCGCGCCGAATCGCGATCTGAAGATCGCGAACCTGCCCAATCGTGATGCGTGTGTCATCGCGTCCGCGTTCGACCCAATAGAGATCGGGGTGGTCGCCGATATGCCGGTAGGTCGGGCCACGCTTGCCCTTTCCGTCGAGGACGATCGGACCCGGATCGACTTTCCCCGCTCCCTTCGCGCCGTCTCCCGCTGCGGATCCGCCCACTCTGGATCGACGACAACCCTCGCATTCCTCACAGGGGCGGCCCGTCCTGCCGTCGCAGACCAGCGCCCGGGCAAACGCCTCGGCGACCTCGCTCGGACGCGTCCCGGAGCCCGTCAGCAGATAGGCCGAGTGGACCCGATCGCTCTCGATCGAGCGGGTCAGCAGGTCGGCCGGATCTCTATCCCCGTGGGCTGTCTGGTTCATCAAGTTCGAGTCTAGCTCCGAGCTGTGAGGGGCGTCACGGCCACGCAGACTTTTTCGCAACTCGTCGAGTGTTCTGTTGAATTTTCCATTTGCACTCAAGATGCCGGTCGCATTCGACGATACCCGAAAGACCAATCAACTCATGGAGGCGCGTCTTAGAGATGGCGATCAGCGGATTTTCTCGAAGCAGCAAGGGTAGTTCTTCGTCAGCAACGTCCACGCCAGGGGGGAGCGCCAGCTCCCAGGCCTCTGGAGGCATGGGCAATCTGACCGCTTTCATCGATCAGGGCTCCGAGTTCGAAGGCAAGCTGTCCTTCAAGGATACGGTTCGAATCGACGGCACTTTCAGTGGTGAGATCTCGAGCGACAACACGTTGATCGTCGGGGAGTCGGGACAGATCCACGCGACGATCCGCTCGGTCTGTGTCGTGATCAGTGGCTTCGTGGAGGGCGACATCAACGCCAGCGACCAGATCGTGCTTCACAAGACCGCTGTGGTGAACGGCAATCTCGAAGCGCCGGCGATTTCGATGGAACAGGGTGCTCAGCTGAATGGAACCGTTCGAATGGGATCGGGCTCGAGTTCGAACTCGTTCAAGTCGGGTCAGTCGGGCAGCGGCGGAGACAAGAACGCGAGCGAGACGGCGGCGGCCAAATAGCGTCGACCGAGTCGAGAGTTTGAGTCGCGCCCACTCGGGCGCGTGAGATGAGCTAGGGGGCCGGCCCCGTCTTTCGTGTACAGCACCGAAGGGCGGGGCCATTTTCTTTCGAGTTCGAGCGACGGGTCGGAGGGGTGGGGTGCCCCAGCGTCGACGGCTCGGGGCGGGGCGTCCGGACCCCTAGAACGAATCCTGCAGGTCCCAGATTTCCAGCGCCCCGTCGACCCACCAGACGATTTCGGCCGTGCCGTTCTGGTCGAAGTCGAGCGTGGCGATCAGTTCCAGGCCGTAGGTCGTCGTCTCCGGACCGAACCGCCATTCGAATTCGGGGCCGGCCTCACCGGATCGTGAGAGAGCGAACTCGAGCACTCCGTCCGCGCCACGAAATACCAGGTCATCACGTCCGTCTCCATTCAGATCGGCCACGATCAGCAACGTATTCGTCGAACGCGCGGCGGCGGCAGCCTCGTCTTCGGCTGAGATCCAGTCGAGCGGGCTGGGCTCCGCGGCGGGGACACCGATCCGATAGGTCGAATCCGTGTGTTGCCAGAGCAATTCCGTCAGCCCGTCCCCGTCGAAGTCCCCGTGACCGACGAGCAGCAGATCCGGCTTCAGCGCGGCGATGTGCTCGAAGAGGACGTCCCCACTGCCATTGCGCAGGATCCAGATGTCGCCGGTTGCCGTGTCCTCGACGACCCAGTCGCCCACGCCGTCGCCATCGAAGTCGTCGAGTCCGGCGAATCGTTCGGTTGGTCCGAGCCGGATCGCTTCGACGAAGGTGCTCGGCAGGTCTTCGACCGTTGCCACGAGGCTTCCGTCGGAGACGAAGAGCTGACCGGAGGAGTCGATCCAAACGAGTTCACGAAGCGCGTCTCCGCCGAGTTCGCCCGAACCCGCCAGAGAGACCCCGGCGCCCACCTGCGCATCGACAAGCGATTGAATCCAACGCTGGGCCTCGGGCGCAAGACCCGCGAAGGGGAAGCGCGGATTCGAGGAGAGCAGCCGCGCGCGGAGCGCCGGGTCAATCGAGACGAGATCCGCGTCGGCCGCATCCGCATCGCCGCTTGGGTCCGTCGTGTCGCCGGCGTACGAGTCGCGGGTCGTGTCGGAGCCATTGCCAGAATCGCTGTCCGTCCCTTCCGCGTCGGCCAGGGATTCGTCCGCACCACTCGTCTCGGCCTCGACCGGCTGGGTTTGAGGGGCGAGCGCCGTGGTCGTCAGGGACGGCGCGCTCGAAGCGGCGGCCGAGATTGCGGCGACCGCTTCGATCGCTGCGTGAAATCGAACGGGTGGGGAAGGGGGGGAAGCGGCGCTCTCCGAATTCGTGGCGCCGAGTGCGACGACCAGGATGCGAATGCTGTCCCCGGGCGCACCCGAGATCTGGATCTGGGGCGTCGTGACCGTGGCGAGGAACTTGAAAGCCTCTTCGTCGTGCGACTGAAAGACCAGATAGCCGACCACCTGTCCGTCGGAAGGTTCCCATGCCATGAGTGCCGTGGTCTGACCCGGTTCGAGGTCGATCGGTGCGGTCGAGACGGCGGCCGTCCCCGACGAATTCGACCCGCCGCCGCCGCATCCAATCGCGACGAGCAGCAGGCTGAGTACGAGTGTGCCCAAGACTCTCGATCGAACGTGGCGAACACGAACGAATCGAGAGCGCATGGACGGCTGCGCGCAAGAGTGCGGTGTAGTTTGGGTCGACACGGACCCCCCTAACTGGCCCACGCTCGAAATCTTTGGATTCAGCGGCCGGGGGGGCCGTGCCTGTGGCACCCCCCCCTGCCGACATTTTCTAATTTCGGAGAAACGTCGGTTCTACGAAGTGACGAACGTCACAAAATTCGAGGATTTCAGCCCGGGTCGTCAAAATTTTGTCGGTCTCATCGAACGGCGCGGACGAATTGAGCTTCGGGGTCGACGAGGGTAGGCTTGCATGCGAAATGGCCTCGATGAAGATCACCCTCAAATTGTTCGGCTCTCTGCGTGAGGCCGCTGGCGAATCGACGATCCAAGTGGAGCTGGCCGAAGGCGCCTGCGTAGCCGATCTTCGGGACTGGCTTGCGGGGTCAAACCCCATCGTCGATCAGCTCGGAGACCGACTGGCTGCTTCGGTCAACCTTGAAATCGCCCCCTCGGACGCGCTGCTCCACGATGGGGACGAGGTGGCCTTTCTGCCACCCGTTGCGGGCGGGGACGGGACTCGGTCGTGTCCCACCTCGACGGCAGCGAAGCGCTGCACGATCTCCTCGCGGCCGCTCGACGAGGCGGAAGTCCTCTCTCGCGTCGACGGGCCGGACGCCGGCGGCATCGTGTCCTTCGTGGGCAACGTTCGAAATCGCGCACGGGGTCACGACATCGAGTATCTCGAATATGAGGCCTACAGCGAGATGGCCGAGCGGGAGATGGAGAAGATCGTCCTGGAGGCCGACCGGAAATGGCCCGGTACGCGGGTCGCGATCGCCCATCGGATCGGTCGTTTGGCCATCGGAGACGCCGCCGTCGTCGTGGTCGCCGCCTCCGCCCATCGCGATGAAGCCTTTCTCGCCTGTCGCTTCGCGATCGATACGCTCAAATTGCAGGTGCCGATCTGGAAGCGCGAAGTCGCGACGGACGGTGCGTATTGGGTGGACGACCATGCCTGAGGCGATCGTCGTCAGGCGGACCCCGGGAATCGCGAGATGAGCGAGGCCGATCGGAATTCCCCCGCAGATCCCCGTCATCACCATCGTCAGGACGCGCCCCCGAAGGTTCCGACCGCGATCGTCACGGTGAGCGACTCGCGCACTTTGGAAACCGATACGGGCGGTGCATTGGTCGAAAAGATGTTAGGCGATGTGAATCAGCCGGTCACCGGACGGCGAATCGTGCCCGACGAACCCGAGGCGATCCGGGCGGCCCTCGACCAGGCCCTCGCCGAGTCCGAGGCGCGCGCAATCATTTTTACCGGAGGTACGGGGATCGCACCGCGCGATGTCACCCCCGACACGCTCGAACCGCTCTTCGATCGGGTCATCCCGGGCTTCGGCGAATTGTTCCGAATGCTCTCGTACGAGGAGATCGGCTCGGCCGCGCTCTTGTCACGCGCCCTGGCCGGACTCAAGGAGGGCAAGGTGATCTTTGTGATTCCCGGCTCTCGGGGTGCCGTTCGGCTCGCGATGGAAAAGTTGATCCTGCCGGAATTGGGCCATCTAGCCGGAGAAGCGGTCAAGACGCGCTGAAATTGGGGGCCGGCGTCGCGGGTCTTCCGATGAGACCCCTCCGGTTTTCGCGGCTGAAGGCCGATGAGCCGAAGATGCGCAGAGCAGACGGAAGCGTTCATTCATTGACAGCTCGGCGCCGACTGTTGCGTGCGGGGAGGTGGGTTTCGATTGCGTGGGTCCTGCTGGGCCTTGCGTTCTCGACGCCGGGCGTCCAGGCGGAGATCCGCTTTTGGGTCGACGCGGATGGCGTGACCCATTTTACGAACAGTGAGGAAGCGCTTCCCGAGAGTGTCGATGCGGGGGACGCCGGGGAACTCGATCTGATTCGGGCGGCCTGGAGCGACGGCATCATCGGTCCTCCCTTGTCGCGCGATTCGGGAGATTCGAGTTTCGGCGGAGATCGCGTGAATCGTTTGCTTCGGGGCGCACTCGCAGACCTCGAGCGCGGTGAGATCGCGCGGGCGGATTCGACGCTGCGTGGCGTGTTACGACTCGACCCCCGCAACCCCGAGGCGCATTGGCATCTCGCCACGCTGGCGCGCGCGCGGGGTCGCTTCCAAGGCGCGGAACGACATTTGCGGGCGTTTCTCGATGTTGCGGGACTCGAATTCGAAGAGTGGCGACGAACCGCGTTGATTCGGCTCGCCGCGATCGCCGACGAGCGCGAGCTGGCCGATCCCGAAACGCTTGCCGGGCCGCTGCGACTCCAGCAGATCCGTGGCGAGCATTTTCGCGTGCAGGTCGATGCCCGGCTGGGGGAAGTCTCGAGCGATTACGCGGAACAGGTGCTGGGCTTCTTGCGGGAAGCGCGCCAGGATGTCTCGAAGTCGATCGGGGTCGAGCCGCTCGAACCCCTGGGTGTCGTTCTGTACGGGCGAGCGGCTTATGTGCGCGCCCACGCCCATCGCTTTTCCTTCCAGACCATCGGTTTCTTCGATGGTCGTATTCATGTCGCGTCGCCCGCCCATCCGACCGAGACCTTGCGTGGGATTCTCTTCCATGAGTACACGCATGCGGTCTTCCGCGAGGTCACAGGCGGCGATCGACCCTATTGGCTGAACGAGGGCCTGGCGGAACGCATCGAGCGGCAGGCGCGTGGGCTCGCGATTTCGACGCGCACCGAGCGAGCGGCGATGCGAGCGAATATCGAAACCGGCGCGTGGATCCCCTTGAGTGCGATCTCTCGTAGCTTTGCCGGCTTGACGGACGAACGGGCGCGGGATGCCTACCTCGAGAGTGTCGTCACGGTGGGATTCATTCACGAACGAACCCAGGTCGAGGACCGGCGTCGCATCCTTAGGCTGCTCGGGGCGGGCTTCTCGATCGACCAGGCTCTGCATGAGGTGATGGGGCTCGACATGGAGGGGCTCGACCGTGCCGTTCAGGCCGAAATTCTTCGCGAGTTCCCGGAGTGGACGGTTCCGGCGACGCGCGAGAAGTCTATTCGTTCCCGTTAGTGGCTTCGAAGCGAACGCGATCCCCGATTCCCCAGCCGCTGGCGGTGGCGTAGCCCGCCGGAACCTCGAGTACGGCGTCGACGAGTTCGCGCGGACGCACGGTTGGACCGTTGCCTCCCTTTTCGAAGGGGATACTCGTCTCGAAGCCGACGATTCGTCCGTCCCGCAGCCAGACGATGTCGATCGAAAAACGCATGCCCTTCATCCAGAACGCATAGAAGCCGGGCGTCGAATATTCGAAATACATGCCGTGGTTCCAGGCCAGCGCGTCCCGCCCGCCGAGTCCCTTGGCTTGTTCCTGGGCCGTGCGGGCCAGCTCGACGGAGATCCGCTGGCCCTTGATCTCGAGCCAGGCATCGGGCTCTCCGCCGTCGTCGGACCCGCCGAAGCTGCAGGCGATCGAGAAGAACATCGAGAGGCTCGCGACGAGCAGGAGGAGAGTTTTCGCGGGCAGACTGGATTCGCTTTCACGTCGAGTCGTACGCGCGGGCGACCTCATCCGCGATCCGGCACGTAGAACTCGAAATCGACCATGTTTTCTTCCATGTAGGCACGTAGGCGTTTGACGAGTTTGGCCTCGAGCTGTCGCACGCGTTCTCTCGAGATGTCGAATTCGATTCCGAGTTCGGCGAGCGTGCGCGGCTCTTCGGCCAGCAATCGTTCGTTCAGGATCGTTAGGTCGCGTTCGGCCAGGGAACTCGCGAATTCCTCGACCTGGCCGAGAAAGACCTCGCGAAGCTCTCCGGCGCCCACGGCCGTTTCCGAGCTGATTCCGGGCGCCACGATTCTGTCGCCGAAGGTCATCCCGTCGCTTTCATCGCTACGCAGGGGCGCGTCGAAGGAGATGTCGGGGTGCGAGAGTCGTGCTTCCATGTCGATGACGTCGTCCTCCGTCACGTCGAGACGTTCGGCCAGGAGCTTGGGCTCGGCTTGATAGCCCTGTCGCTCGAGTTCGCGTTTCTCTTTGTTGAGACGAAAGAAGAGTTTGCGCGAGGCGCGCGTCGTGCCCAACCGGACGCTGCGCATATTGTCCATGATGTATTTCAGGATGTAGGCGCGAATCCAGTAGACCGCGTAGGAGGAGAGCTTGACACCCTTGTAGGGGTCGTAGCGCTGGACGGCCTCCATCAATCCGACATTGCCCTCTTGAATCAGGTCGAGCGTGTTGGTCCAGGCGCGGCGGTATTCCATCGCGATCTTGACGACGAGTCGCAGATTCGAAACGACCAGTTCCTTGGCCGCCTCCACATCGCCTTCCTCGATCCAGCGCACCGCGAGTTCGTGTTCCTCTTCCCGCGTGATCGGGGCGTGGTGACGCAGCTGGGACATATAAGCGGTGAGCGCGCTCGCATGGGCGACGCCGACTTCGGAGCGATGTGCATGGCCGCCCGTCGAGCCGCCCATTGAGCCGGCGGTCGCGGGGCGGACGGGAACCGGGAGATTGGATCCATCGTCCGAGTCGCCCGCGTCGGCGTTCTCAGACGATTCGTCGGCCTCATCGAGCTCGACTTCGACTCCGATCGGCGCCTCGGCAAGCTCCTGCTCCTCGACTCCGTTCTCGAGTCGATCCTGGCCGGGATCTTCGGCTGCTTCGGTCTCTTCGGAGGTGTCGTGGCTAGCGTCCATGGTTCCTATCGACAGCCACGATAGCAAAGCGCGTGGTCCGATTGCCTCGAGCGAGTCGGACCACGCGCCGGGGTATGGAATCGGCGAGAGCGCGGATGCGAGCGCTCGAAGCGTGTGTTTGGGTCTCGCTCTCTGCGGACGCCTACTGCTTGAGCGAGCGGATGAACGCGATCAGGTTGTCGAGGTCGGCATCGCTCAGGCCCATGACCGGGGCCATCATGACCGAGCCGCCGAAGACGAGGGCGCCCTTCGTAATGACTTCCTTCAAGTCGGCGTCGGTGCCGGTCTTGCCGTCCTTGTCGGCGTCGAGGATGAAGTCGCCGACCGTGAAGTCGCGCGGCGCTGGCTGACCGGCGGCGGCGAGCGCCTTGCCCGTCGGGCCATCCCCCTTGCCGCCCTCTCCGTGACAGGAAGCGCAGAGGCTAATGAACTTGGCCTTGCCCGCGGCGACGTCGCCCGCGAAGGCAACGTTCGGAATCACACTTCCCATCGCCAGGCCGGCCATCATCAAAGTCGTCGTCAAGAATCGTGTCATCGGTTTCTCCTTCAATCTTTTCTTCAATCTCGTCGATCAGCCGGTCGCGACTTTCGTCGCTCGAAAAATTCGACGTCGAATCGTCTGTCGTAGCGGGGCAGAGAATGGTTCCCGAATGCCCCGTCGTCGAGGGGTGCAACGGAAGGTTGCGTTTGAGCCGTCTCAGCCGCTCCGAGACGCGGTTCTAATCGCATCGGCTCCGGACCCATTCCGTCAACATGCGAACCCCGACGCCCGTTCCGCCACCGATATGCAGCGGCGTCTGGGTCGCCGTCATGCCCGAACCGGCGATGTCGAGATGGACCCAGGGGGTCTTGCCGACGAAGCCACGCAGGAAAGCGCCGGAGGTGGAGATCCCCGCCTCGCGCCCGCCTGAATTCTTCCAATCGGCGACCTTGCTCCGGGTGGCCTTTTCGTGGATGTCGAGAAGCGGCATCGGCCAGACCGTCTCGCCCGTTCGCTCCCCTGCGACGCGGATCTCCGCGAGCAGGTCGTCGTCGTTGCCGAGGCCCGCCGTGGCCCAGGGACCGAAGGCCATCATGGCGGCGCCCGTGAGGGTCGCGACATCGATCATCGCATCGGGTGCGTAGGTTTTGGTGGCGTAGTAGAGCGCGTCCGCCAGCACGAGTCGGCCCTCCGCATCGGTGTTGACGATCTCGACCGTCTGTCCGGAGCCGGTCGTGATGATGTCGCTGGGTCGGTAGGCGGTCGCGCTCGGCATATTCTCCGCGGCGGCGATCACGCCGACCACATGAATCGGAAGATCGAGCATCGCGATCGAGCGCATCGCACCGAAGACCGTCGCTGCGCCCGACATGTCATGCTTCATCTCCAGCATGCCCGCCGCCGTTTTCAACGATAGGCCGCCCGAATCAAAGGTAATGCCCTTGCCGATCAAGGCGAGGGTGCCTCTACGTTTTCGCTTCTGCGTGGCGCCGTGTTCCAGAATGATCATCCGCGGCGGTCGGACACTCCCCTGACCGACGGCCAGGATCGCCCCGAGAGCGCGCCTTTCGAGTTCGGGAACCGCCATCACATGACATCGAAGCCCAACGCTTCGCGCCATGCGCCGACATTCTCGCGCCAGCGATTCCGGGTAGATCGAATTCGGTGGCTCGTTCGAGAGATCGCGCGCCATCAGCTGGCTTTCGGCCCCCTCGACCGCGCGTTTCAGCGCGCTGCGCAGACTGGCGATCGATTTGACCTTGCGGACGTAGACGATGCGCAGAGGGCTTGTGGTCTTCGGCTTGCTCTTCGATGTCTGGTAGCGATCAAATTTGTAGGCACCGAGCACCGCGCCTTCGCCCAGCAGGGGCCCCGACCGCTCGGGGTTGAGCCCGACGCCTGCGGGTACGACGAGCGCCACACGACCCATGTTGGGCTTCGCCGCCTCGCGCCCCACGCGGCCTCCGAGCCCGCGAAGTCCGTCGGCGTCGATGGCCTCGGCGTCCCCCTGGCCGAGCAGGATGCATCGGACGAGGTCGCCATTCTGGGGGCCGTAGATCACCAGGCGGTCCGCCACGCCGGCCCCGA
>SMVA01393911.1_pt1 | contig 16565 bp, 12 predicted proteins | sample 2456451 | NCBI WGS metagenome assembly SMVA01 (sample SAMN11095933, study PRJNA526329) | marine sediment metagenome | biome: Marine sediment; feature: Surficial sediment; material: Deep marine sediment; isolation source: Hadal surficial sediment | place: Pacific Ocean | collected 2014-05 | depth...
CAGAACCCGGCCTGTCCTTGCATGTCTCATCTCCGCGCAAATCAATGCACACAGTGAATCAGAATTTCGCCGATTTGGGGAGGTTTTTCGAGGTGTCCAATTGGTCTTCCAGCGCGCCGACACAGATCATGGAGCCGCATTTCGCCCGATAAAGCCCGTAGCGCGGCGATCCGCCGGCCAGAAGGCTTTTCCCGTTGCCCGGAAAGCGACCGCCGGCCGTGCCGATTGCCTGGGCGAAAAGGGAGAAGGTGAACATGGCGTCGGCCATGGCGATATCGAGAAAGGCGCCCTCCCCCGTCCGCTCCCGTCTGAGCAACGCCAGCAGCACATTGATGATGGCCGGAAACGTGCCGCCGCCGATATCGGCGATCTGGGCCGGCGGCAGGACCGGCTGGTCGCGGCTGCCCCAGGAAAGGTCCAGCAGCCCGGTCCGGCCAACATAATTGATGTCGTGACCGGCTTCCAGGGCGCGCGGCCCGCTCTGGCCGTAGCCGGTAATGGAGCAATAGATCAGACGTCGATTGCTTGCTGAAACCGCATCATATCCCAGGCCCAACCGCTCCATGACGCCGGGCCGGAACTGTTCCACGAGGATATCGGCATCGCCGATCAGCGATAAGGCTTGGCTGCGCCCGGCATCGCTTTTCAGATCGATGAAAACCGAGCGCTTGCCCCGGTTCAAAAGCGCGAACGGCGCCGACCCGCCCGCAAAGAACGGCGGATAACGGCGCATGTCCTCGCCCCCCGGCCTTTCGATTTTGATGACGTCCGCTCCAGCTTCCGCCAGCATCAGCGTCGCCAGCGGGCCGGGCAACAGCGTTGAAAAGTCGATGACCGTCAGGCCGGAAAGCGGTTGCGTCATTTGACGATCCCTATTGTGCGAACAGGTCGAGCGGCAGAAGTTCGTTGGAGATCAGATAGAGTACGACAGTGACGGTCGGCACCGAAAACGCCGTCCCGAGCAGGATCGCCGAAGAGCCGCGCAGAACGTAGGTTTTGTATTGGATGGCGATGACATAGATCGTCGCGGCCGGCGGCAGGGAAGCCATCATCACGCCGGTATAGATCCAAATCGGCTCAAACCCGCCGACCCATGTCAGGATGAGGAAAGCGATCAGCGGATGCAGGACCAGCTTGATCGCAATCAGCACCGGCAATTCACCGGCGACCCGCTCCAGAGGCCGCAGCGCGACAGTGACGCCAAGGGCAAACAACGCGGCGGGCGCCGCCGAGGATTGCAGGAAGGTCAGCATCCGGTCGATCGGTTCGGGCGGCCGGAATTCGAGGGCCGCGCTAGCAACGCCGGCAAGCGTTGCGATAATGAAGGGATGCAGAAAAATCTTTTTCGGAATTGCGATCAGGGTTTTGCCGAGGGGTTCCTGGCCACTGCCCCCGATCGCCATCATCATCGGCGTCAGGGTGAAGACCAGCGCCACGTCGAAACAGAAGATCAGGGCCGCCGGCACGGCCGCTTCCGGCCCGAGCGCGACCAGCGCCAGTGGCGGTCCCATATAGCCGACATTGCCATATCCGCCGATCATCCCCTGCACGGTCGCTTGCGGCAGGTTTCCACGGTTTTTCAGCGCCGCAAAGGCAAAGGCGATGGCAAACGCCGTATAGGTCGCCAGCGTGGTGCTGAACACAAAGCTCCAATTGGCGAGTTGCTGGATCGGGGTGCGCGAAATCAGTTGAAAGAACAGTGCCGGCAAGGCGAAATAAAGGACAAAAATATTGAGCCAGCCGAGCGCGCTTTCGTCGCGCCGCCAGATGCGCCCGGCCAGATAACCCAGAAGGATCAGGCCGAAGAACGGTAGCGCCAGACCGGCAACCTTCATCATGCGCTTAAGTCGCGTCCCTTTCGATTGAGACCGGATTTGCTGAATGTATCGGCGGATGTGGCGAACGAAAAGGTCACCGGGACCGAAATTTCCGCAACGGGAACGGATCGGGCTAACCGTTGCCGCGCGCTGGGTCAATAACAGAGATAGCGGTCTCGCGGCGCGACATTTTCCGGTTTGACAGGGAGCGCTTGCTATCGAAGTCTTGACAAAGCGATGTGCAATACGACCTATCGGCGAAAGGATTGCCGCCATGGTTATGATCAGAAATGCCAAATTCCAGGTTGGACAAATTGTCCAGCACAGGGTTTATCCATTCCGCGGCGTCGTTTTCGACGTTGATCCGGAGTTCGACAATACCGAAGAATGGTATGAAGCCATCCCCGAAAAAATCCGCCCGCACAAGGATCAACCCTATTACCATCTCCTCGCTGAAAACGAGGAAACGGAATATATCGCCTATGTCTCGGAGCAGAATCTGTTGCCCGACGACAGCGGCGAGCCGGTGCGCCATCCCCAGGTCGCCGATTTCTTCGGGCCGCTGAAAGACAGCATTTACATGAGCCGCGACCTGCAAAACTAGAGCGCATTTCCGAAAAGTGGGAACCGGTTTTCGGATTAAAAATGCGCGGCAAAACCGATTGCCGACAGAAACAAGGGCGCGGTGGGCAACCGCGCCCTTTTTCATTCCGGGATCGGCTGACCTTGACCTATTGGGCGTCGCCCCGCTGCTTCTCGATCAGTTGTCTGCGCGCCTCTTCGGCCTTGCGCTTGAGCTCCTCCTGAAGCTTCTTCTGGTCTTCCTGCAACTTTTTCGGGTCGATCGCTTCCCCGTCGTAGGATTTGCTGAAGCCGATGAGGCTGATGTTGAATTTAATCGGCTTGGCCTGTGCCGTCAGGGAGGTGACGACCAAATTGTTGCCGCGTTTCATAGCCGCTACAAAATCGGCATCGACCTCCATATCGGCAAAGCACCTATTGGGAAAACAGACGGTGTAGGTGGCTTTTGTCGGCTTGCTGCCATCGATCTGAACCGTCACGCCGGGCTTCAGCAACATGCCCGGCGGCACCTCGACGACCAGTTTTTTCTTGTCCTTCACCTCGCGCAGCGAAACGGCGGCCGGGGTCTGCCCGTTCGCCGCCAGCCATGCCCGTCTGACGACACAGACCTTGGTTTTCTCCTGAGAGGTTTTACCGCAGATCTTGATCCAGTCCGGTTGTGCGGCCGTGGTTCTTTGGCTCTTCTGGCTTCTCTGCTGACTGGCGTCCTGGGCCACAGCCGGCATGGCGAACATCACCGCCGCAGCAGCGATCAGGAGACCGGTTCGCATTCTCGCGCCGTCTTGTCGGCAAGCGGTGCGAAGCCTTTTGCGGAAGATCATCATGAAAGTATTGTCCTTATTTTGGTTTTCCACTGCCGGTTTGGCGGATAGGAAATCTGCTGGCGGCTGGTGTTGAAAAATTACGCCCATAAAGGGGCCGGACCTTCAATACCATCCCATAGCCGTGATTTGCGTGCGTTTCCAGTTTGGCACAGACTTTTGATTTCCGAAAATGCCGATTCCCGGTAATACACCTGCATATTCGAAGGACATTGTGCCGTGATCTCCAATCCGTTCCCCTCCGTGATACCAAAGGTCCTGCGGTTCGCCGCGTTTATGACGCTCGCAGCGCCCGCCCTGGCGGTCGAGCCAGCGGCGGCCGAACCGGCCCACGCCCTTGCCATGCACGGCGCGCCGGCCCTGCCGGCGGAATTCGCGTTTCTCCCCTATGCCAATCCTGATGCGCCCAAGGGCGGACGGATCGCCTACGGCTTCGTCGGCACGTTTGACAGCCTCAATCCCTTCATTTTGAAGGGCAACGCGCCACGCGGCCTGTATGATTCAACGCTCGGCAACAATGTCTTTGAATCGCTGATGATGCGCTCGCGCGCCGAGCCGTTCACGCTTTATGGCCTGATTGCGCAAACCATCGACATGCCGGACGACCGAAGCTGGATCGAGTTCCATCTGAATGCCGCCGCGCGGTTCTCCGACGGCGCGCCGATCACCGCCGATGACGTCCTCTTTTCGTTCGATATCCTGCGCGAAAAGGGGCGCCCGAAGGGCTGGTATAAAAAGATTTCCAGCCTGGAAAAGACCGGCGTCCGCAGCGTCCGTTTCACTTTCACCGATGACGCCGACCGGGAAATCCCGCTGATCGTCGCCCTGATGCCGGTTTTGCCGAAACACGCCACGGATCCGGAAAGTTTTTCCCGCAGCGGCCTGACGCCGCTGATCGGTTCGGGCCCTTACGTCTTCGGCAAAATCAATCCCGGCACGCGGGTGACGCTTGTGCGCAACCCCGATTATTGGGCGGCAAATCTGCCCGTCAAACGCGGTTTCGATAATTTCGACGAAATCCGCATCGAATATTTCCGCGACGCCAACGCCCATTTCGAAGCCTTCAAGAAGGGTCTCTTCGATGTCCTGCCGGAGGGCAGTCCGGCCCGGCTGTCTTCCGGCTACACCTTCCCGGCGGCGGCCGAGGGCCGGGTCGTGCTGGAACCGTTCAGGAAAGGCACGCCGTCGGGAATGAACGGTTTTGTGTTCAACACCCGCCGCGCGCCATTTAACGATCCGCTGGTGCGCCAGGCCTTCACCTATTTTCTGGATTTTGAATGGATCAACCGGACCCTGTTCTTCGACCGCTATAAGCGCACCGGCAGCTTCTTCCACGGCTCCGAACTGTCCGCCCTTGGCCAGCAGGCAAGCGCCGACGAACAGGTTCTTCTAAAACCATTTCCCGGCGCGGTGAAGCCTGCCGTGATGGACGGCACCTACACACCGCCGGTATCTGACGGTTCCGGCCGCGACCGCATGAATTTGCGAACCGCCCTGAAGCTGCTTGGCCAGGCAGGCTATGCCCGCAAGGGCAGCGCGCTCGTCCATACCGCGACCGGCAAGCCGCTGAAATTTGAGTTCCTGACGATGAGCCGCGCCCAAGAGCGGCTGGCGCTCGCCTTTCAGCGGACCCTGTCGGTGGCCGGCATCGACATGTCGGTCCGCCAGGTCGATGCCACGCAATACTGGGATCGCCTCAAACAGTACGATTACGACATGATCCAGTTCTTCTGGTCCGCTTCGCTGTCGCCAGGCAACGAACAGAATTTCCGCTGGAGCCAGCAAGCCGCCGATACGCCCGGCACCTTCAATTTCGCCGGCGCCAGGGAACCGGCGATCGACGCCATGATCGAAAAGCTGCTTGCCGCCCGCGCACGCGAGGATTTCGTCACCGCGGTGCGGGCGCTCGACCGGGTCCTGATATCGGGAACCTATGTTCTGCCGCTCTTTCATCTGCCCGATCAGTGGGTCGCGCGCTGGACGCGGATCGACCATCCCGACATTTCCTCGCTCTACGGTTACGAGCCGACCACCTGGTGGTCGGTGCAATGAGAGAAAACGACAAACCACGGCTTCGGATCGAGGTCGTATCCGATGTCATGTGCCCGTGGTGCTATATCGGCAAGCGCCGGCTGGAAACCGCCATCGCCGACACCGAACTGAGCCTTGCCATCGCCTGGCGGCCGTTTCAGCTCGACCCGACCCTGCCGGCCGGTGGCAAGGACCGGAAAATCTATCTGGCGGAAAAGTTTGGTTCGATCGAACGGGCGCGCGAGCTTTATGAAAACATCCGCGCCGCTGGCGAAGAGGAAAACATTCCCTTTGCCTTCGACAGGATCGCCGTTTCCCCCAACACGCTGGACGCCCACCGGTTGATCCGCTGGGCCGGCGATATTGATGCAGCCATGCAGGACCGCGTGGTAGAGGCGCTGTTCAAGGCCTATTTTCTGAACGGCGAACATATCGGCGAAGCCGAGACGCTGGTCCGCATTGCCCAAGACGCCGGTATGGATGGCGATCGGGTGGCGGAATTGTTGACGTCCGATACCGACCGCGAACGGGTAAGAAACGAAATAACCCAGGCGCAGGAGATGGGCGTGACCGGGGTCCCGACCTTCATCCTCGATAACAAATATGCCCTTGTCGGCGCCCAGCCGGCGGCGCAATTGGCCGAGGCTTTGCGCACCCTCGCCGCCCGGCAAAACGCCCGCGACAACGTCGCCTGAAGGCGCTCAGGCGGCTTTTTGATCGCCCTCTTCGGCCAGTTGCGCCAGGCGGGTGAGCAGAACCGCAACCCCTTTCAGCCGGTCGTCGGCCCGGCTCCAGTCGCGCATCAGCACGATGGTCTGGTCGGGGCGGATCCTGGCCATCGATCCTTGTTGCGTAATATAGCCGATCAGCCCGGCCGGATTGGCGAAGATGTTGTTGCGGAACGCAACGACCACGCCTTTTGGTCCGGCATCGACCTTTTCCACATTGGCGCGGCGGCACAGCGTCTTGATGAAGACGATCTTGAGCAAATGCTCCACCTCGTCGGGCAGTTTGCCGAAGCGGTCGATCAGTTCGGCACCGAAGGCATCGATTTCGCCGGCGTCTTCCAGGTCGGCCAGGCGCCGATAGAGGCTCATGCGCAACTGCAGGTCCGGCACGTAACGGTCTGAAATCATTACCGACATGCCGATCGTAATCTGCGGCGACCAGCGGTCTTCCTGTTCTTCGCCATCGCCGGCGCGCAAGCTGGCGACCGCCTCCTCCAGCATTTGCTGGTAAAGCTCGAACCCGACCTCCCTGATGTGCCCCGATTGCTCCTCGCCGAGCAGATTGCCAGCGCCGCGAATGTCGAGATCGTGGCTGGCCAGCATGAAACCGGCGCCAAGCGTGTCGAGCGATTGCAATACTTTCAGCCGGCGTTCGACGGTTGGCGAAAGCAGACGATTGGCGGGCACGGTAAACAGCGCATAGGCGCGCGTCTTCGAACGTCCAATCCGTCCGCGCAGTTGATAAAGCTGTGACAGGCCGAACAGATCGGCGCGGTGGACGATCAGCGTGTTGGCGGTCGGGATGTCGAGGCCCGATTCGATGATCGTCGTCGACAGAAGAACGTCATAGCGGCCGTCGTAAAATGCGCTCATGACCTGGTCGAGTTCCCTGGCCGCCATGCGGCCATGGGCGACCCCGACCCGCGCCTCGGGAATATGATCGTCAAGGAATTGCTTGATTTCCGGCAAATCGGCGATGCGCGGCACGACATAGAATGACTGGCCGCCGCGCAAGCGCTCGCGCAGCAGCGCTTCGCGGACGCTGATGGCGTCGAAGGGCGCAATAAAGGTCCGCACCGCAAGCCGGTCAACCGGCGGCGTTGCGATCAGCGACAGGTCGCGAACCCCGGTCAGCGCCAGTTGCAACGTGCGCGGAATGGGCGTTGCCGACAAGGTCAGCACATGGACATTGGCCTTTAGCGTTTTTAGCTGCTCCTTGTGCCTGACGCCGAAATGCTGCTCCTCATCGATAATCAGAAGGGCAAGGTCGCGGAACGAAATTGATTTTCCGAGCAGCGCATGGGTGCCGATGACGATATCGATGGTACCGTCGGCAAGCCCCTGTTTGACCTTGACCAGTTTCCCCGCGCCGACCAGCCGCGAGGCTTGGGCGATGTGGATCGGCAGGCCCTTGAAGCGGTCGCTGAAGGTGGCGAAATGCTGCCGCGCCAGCAGCGTTGTCGGCACCACGATGGCGACTTGCCGGCCGCTCATCGCCACAACGAAAGCGGCACGCAGCGCCACTTCCGTTTTGCCAAAACCGACATCGCCGCAAATCAGCCGGTCCATCGGCTGGCCCTTGGCCAGATCGTCGATCGCCGCCTCGATCGCCGACATCTGATCCTCGGTTTCCTCGTAAGGGAAGCGCGCCGAAAACTCCGCCAGCAGCCCGTCCTGCGGCACGATTTTTTCGGCCGATTTCAAAAGCCGCGCCGCCGCGGTTCTGATCAGCGCTTGCGCCATGTCGCGGATGCGGCTTTTCAGGCGCGCCTTGCGGTTCTGCCAGGCGGCGCCGCCGAGCTTGTCGAGATCGGCCTCCGAACCTTGCGAACCGTAGCGCGTCAAAAGCTCGATATTCTCGACCGGCAGGAACAGCCGGTCGCCGCCGGCATAGGTGAGTTCCAGACAATCATGGGGCGCGCCGGCCGCTTCGATCGTCTTCAGGCCGGCAAAGCGGCCGATCCCGTGCTCCACATGGACAACCAGATCGCCGGCATCCAGGCTGGTCGCTTCCGTCAGGGCATCGGCGGCGCGTTTGCGGGCGCGGCCGGTGCGAACCAGCCGGTCGCCGAGAATGTCCTGATCGCCGATGACCGCCAGATCGGGCGTTTCAAACCCTGACTCAAGCGGCAGCACCGCCAGCGCCGCCATGCCATCGGGCAGGCTTTCCACGCCGGCCCAGTCATCGACATTGCGCAAATTGGTCAGGCCATGGTCGGCGAGCACCTGCCCGAGGCGGTCGCGCGCACCCTCGCTCCACGCCGCCAGAACGATCCGCTTTCCCGCTTCGTGCAAAGCGCGGCTGTGATCGACGAGCGCGTCAAAGACATTGACATCGCCGGCATTGCGTTCCAGCGCGAACGAGCGGCCGGTGCGTCCGCCAAGATCGATGGCCTTTGCGCCTTTCCCGCTTTCCGGCTCGGCGAAGGGCGAGAGGCGGACCGACGGCCGGCTCGACAACAGATCGCGCCACTCCCCCTGGCCAAGATACAGCGCTTCGGGCGCAACCGGCTTATAGGGCGCGCCGCCGCTAACCGGTCCGTCCATGGCCTCGCGCCGGGCGCCGTAATGATCGGCGATCTCCTCCAGCCGCTCGCCAATGGCTTCGTCGACCAGATGATCGATCACCACCGGCGCATCGGGCAGATAGTCGAAGATCGTCTCCAGCGACTGGTGGAAGAACGGCAGCCAGTGCTCCATGCCGGGAAACCGCCGGCCCTCGCTGACCGCCGTATAGAGGCCGTCGCCGCCGGTCACGGCACCGAAGGCGGCGCGGTAATTCTGCCGGAAGCGGCCGATTGTCTCCTCGGTCAGGATCACCTCGTTCGCGGGCACCAGATCGAGCCGCGCCAATGTGCTGCGGGTGCGCTGGCTCGCCGGATCGAAGGGCCGGATCGATTCCAGCGTGTCACCGAAGAAGTCGAGGCGCATCGGGGTATCGGCCCCGGGCGGAAACAGATCGACAATACCGCCGCGCACGGCATATTCGCCGCTAGCGCGCACCGTTGGCGTGCGATCGAAACCGTTGGCGAAAAGCCAGTCGATGAGCGCGCCCATGGCGACGACATTGCCGGCCGCCGCCGACCAGGATCGTTCCGCGATCCCCTCCCGAGCCGGCACGCGCTGGAGGATCGCATTGGCCGTCGTCATCACGATCAGCGGCGCCGCGCCCGGCACGGGTTTGCTCAGGCGGTACAGCGCGTTCATCCGCCGCGCCGATACCTCGGCGTTCGGCGAGACACGGTCATAGGGCACGCAATCCCAGGCCGGGAAAACCAGTTTTTCCAGATCCGGGGCAAAAAATCCGAGCGTGCGAGCGCTCATCATCATTCGGCGCGCATCGCGCGCCACGAAAATAAGCGCCTGCTGACGGTCGGCCGCGGCCCGCGCCAGAGCCGACAGAACGAGCCCCTCATAGCCGTCGGGCACGCCGCCGAGCAGAGAGCCGCTCAAACCATCGAGAACGGTTTTGAGGGGGGAAAGGTTCATCGTCGCTTCTTCAGCCGTCTCGTTTGGCGCCGGTTTCAAGAAAACGCACAAGCGCGCAATAGAGGCCATTGTCGTAGTCGGGCGCGACCGGCGCGCTACCGCTGAGCCAAGCGTAGAGTTCGTCATCGCCAACGTCCATGAGCGCCTCGAACTGATCCATTTCCTCGCTTGTCAGGCTGTCGATCCGGGCATCGGCAAACGGGCCTAAAAGCAGGTCCACCTCGCGCCTGCCCCGGTGCCAGGCGCGAAACAGCGCCCGCCGCTGGCGGGGGGTCAGGCTGTCGGTCGTGCGCGTCGTACCGGTCACGTCAACTCATGCGTTCTTGCCAAATGCCGGGACGCGCCGATTGGCTGGTGCGCTCCGGCTTGGGCTGTATACATTGCCGGCGCGGCAAACAAGCCGGGAGAGCCGGCCGCAAAAGCTGAAAAACGGATAAAGGCCTATCCTCTACCCATGCGTCCCACCCGCCTCGATCCACTCTTTGCACCGGCACGATCCTTGCCGGGCGTCGGGCCGCGCATCGAGAGCCTTTTACAGCGGCTGTTCGGCGAGGCCGGCGCCGATTGCCTGATGCGTGATCTTCTTTTCCACTTTCCCGCCGGATTTATCGAACGCCAGCGGGTTCGGACCATCGCCGACCTGCCCGCCGATGGTGTCGTGACCCTGACATTGACGGTCGAGCGGCACGACATTCCGGCGCGCGGTTCACGGGCGCCGTGGCGCGTCACCGTCGCCGACGACACCGGTTCCATGCAGCTGATCTATTTCAATCCGCGCGCCGACTGGCTGAAGAAGGCCCTGCCGGTTGGCGAAAGGCGCACCATCAGCGGCCGGCTGGAATGGTATGATTACCGGGCCCAGATCGTCCATCCCGATTATATCGTGACCGCGCAGCGCGCCGAGGAGATTCCCGACCTCGATCCGGCCTATGGCCTCACCAGCGGCCTGTCGGCGCGGGTCCTGCGCAAGATCATAGCCGCCGCGCTTGAGCGCTTGCCGACGCTTCCTGAGTGGCAGGACAGCGCAATCCTGAAGGAACGCAACTGGCCGCAATTCACCAAAGCCCTCCGGCACATACACCAGCCCGATGATCCACGCGCCGCCTTGCCCCTGGCGCCGGCATGGCAACGCCTCGCCTATGACGAATTTCTGGCAAGCCAGCTCTCCCTGGCGCTGGTCCGGCGCTCGCTGACCCGCGCCACCGGCCAGAAACGAACCTTCGCCGGCGTCTTGCACGAAAAGATCATGGCCGCCCTGCCCTACACCCTGACCGCCTCGCAGAAACGCGTCATCGGCGATATTCAGTCCGATCTGGCCTCGCCGGACCGGATGCTGCGCCTTCTCCAGGGCGACGTCGGTTCGGGAAAAACCGTCATTGCGCTGCTTGCCATGGTGGCGGTCGCCGAAAGCGGCGCCCAGGCGGTCCTCATGGCGCCAACGGAAATCCTTGCCCGCCAGCATTTTTCCGTCATCGCGCCGCTGGCCAAAGCCGCGGACCTGCATGTCGCCCTGCTGACCGGCAAGGATCGCCGCGCCGATCGCACCACCGCGCAAAAGGCGATCGCGGCGGGAGAGACGCACCTCATCATCGGCACCCATGCCTTGTTTCAGTCATCGGTCAGTTTCGATGATCTTGGGCTGGTCGTCATCGACGAACAGCACCGCTTCGGTGTGCATCAGCGGCTGGCGCTGTCGGCCAAGGGCCGCGCCCCCGATATCCTCGTCATGACCGCAACGCCAATCCCGCGAACCCTGGTTTTGACCTTCTACGGCGACATGGATGTGTCGCAACTCCATGAAAAGCCGGCCGGGCGCCAGCCAATTGAAACGCGGATCGTATCGCAGGAGCGCCTCGCCGAAGTCGTCTCCCACATCGTCTCCGCCCTGGCCGCCGGTGACAAGGCGTATTGGGTCTGTCCGCTGGTTTCTGAATCCGACGTTCTGGACGTCACCGCGGCGGAAGAACGTTACAATGCCCTCTCCAGGGATCTTGGCGACCGGGTCGGGCTGGTCCATGGCCGCATGACGAGCGCGCAAAAAGATACGGCCATGGCGCGGTTCCGCGCCGGCGATATTCGCCTTCTGGTAGCCACGACCGTCATTGAGGTCGGCGTTGACGTTACCGATGCAACGATCATGGTGATTGAACAGGCCGAACGGTTCGGTCTGGCGCAATTGCACCAATTGCGCGGCCGCGTTGGCCGGGGAGATCGGCCCTCGCACTGCCTGTTGATGTACAAGCCGCCGCTTGGCGAAACGGCGCGGGCGCGCCTGGAGATCCTGCGCGAGACGAATGACGGCTTTCGCATTGCCGAAGAAGATCTGCGCCTGCGCGGCGAAGGCGACGTGATGGGCGTGCGCCAATCGGGCGTTCCCGGATTTCGTATTGCCCTGCCGGAACTGCACGGCGAATTGTTGCAGATGGCGCGCGACGAGGCGCAAGTGATCCTTGCCCAGGATGCCGGTTTCAAGAGCCGGCGCGCCGAAGCCCTGCGGCACCTGCTCTATCTGTTCGGCCGTGACGACGCGGTTCGTCTCATGCGGGCAGGCTGAGAGTGTCAATCGTTGGAATTATTCCGCTGCGATCGGTGTGGATTTGCCTTTGTCGCGGGCTTTCCTGGCCAGTTCTTTGGTCCGCGCCTGGTATTCCGGCGAGACAAGGCCGGCTGAAATCACCAGCTTGGCGGCCGCCTCCACGCTCATGTCCAGGATGATGACATCGGAGCGCGGCACGAATAGCAGGTACCCCGATGTCGGGTTGGGCGTCGTCGGCAGGAAGACAGAGAGTATTTCGTCATGGTCCGCCAGACGGTCCGCGACCTCCCCCTTGGCTTGGGTTGAAACGAAAATGATCGCCCAAATCCCCTTGCGCGGATATTCGATCAATCCGACCTGTTTGAAAGACCGGCTCGATTCCGACAGCACGGTCTGGAAGATTTGTTTCAAGCCGCGATAAAGGTTGCGGACAAACGGCATCCGGTCGAGCAGTGATTCGCCATAGGTCACAATTGTGCGACCGACCAGGCTGGCGGTCAGGAACCCGAGCAGCATAAGCAGAAAAACCGCGAATACGAGGCCGACGCCGGGCACGGAAACCGGCAGATATGTGTCCGGATTGTATGCCGGCGGAATAAGCGGTTTGGCCCAGCCATCGACCCAGTTGATGAACGTCCAGGTGAGATAGAAGGTGATGGAGATGGGCGCCGCGACGACAACGCCGGTCAGGAAATAGTTGCGCAGCCGCAAGCGCACCCTCACGCGCTTGCGCGGCGGCTCGGGTTCGCCCGTCAGGTCTTCCAGATCCATGTTCTTAAGTCCAATCGGCGGGCGAGAAAGCCCGTCACTTCCGCTCTAGTATGGGGCCAAGGCCGCCGCGCTGCAAGAATTACGCACACGTAGCAGGGCCGAAAACCCTCTATTCCACCGTCACCGATTTTGCCAGATTGCGCGGCTGATCGACGTCGGTGCCCATGACGACGCCGGTATGATAGGCGATCAACTGCACCGGAATTGCATATACAATTGGGGCGACCTCGACCGGTACGTCCGGCAGAACGAGCGTCTCCAGCGTCTCGATCCCGGCCTTTTCCGCGCCCTTGCGATCGGTCAGCAGGATGATTTTCCCGCCGCGCGCCACCACTTCCTGCATGTTTGAGACGGTCTTTTCGAAAATCTCGTCATAGGGCGCAACGACGATCACTGGCATCTTTTCATCGATCAGAGCAATCGGCCCGTGTTTCAATTCGCCGGCGGCATAGCCTTCGGCATGGATATAGGAGATTTCCTTCAGCTTCAGCGCGCCTTCCATGGCGATCGGATAATTGGTGCCGCGCCCGAGATAAAGAACGTCGCTCGCCTTGGCCAGAACCAAGGCGAGACGTTCAATCTGCGCCTCCAGTTTCAAGGCCTGGGTGGCGTGACGGGGAACCTCGATCAGCGCCTTGACCAGCTCCGCTTCCCGTTTCCCATCGAGCCTGCCACGCTGGCGCGCCGCGGCCACCGCCAGGGCGAACAGCACCGTGAGCTGGCAGGTGAAGGCCTTGGTCGAAGCAACGCCGATTTCCGGGCCGGCCAGTATCGGCAGAATATGCGATGCTTCCCGGGCAATCGTTGACATTGGAACATTGACGATCGCGCCGATCGTCTGATCATTGGCGGCGCAGTAGCGCAAAGCGGCCAGCGTGTCGGCGGTTTCACCCGATTGCGATATGAACAGCGCCAGACCGCCGGGATCGAGCGGCATTTCCCGGTAGCGGAATTCTGAGGCGATATCGATGTCGACCGGCAGGCGCGCCAGTTTCTCAAACCAGTATTTGCCGATCAGCCCGGCGTAGAAAGCCGTGCCGCAAGCCGACATGGCGATCCGGCTGAGGTTGCGGAAATCAATCATTGCGTCGTCGGGAAGCTGTATCCGGCTCTCGGCAAAATCGACATAATGGGCCAGCGTGTGGGCGATGACCTCTGGCTGCTCGTAGATCTCCTTGGCCATGAAATGGCGGTGATTGCCTTTGTCGACAAGCAGCGCGGTACCAACGGCACGGGTGACCGGGCGGGTTACTTCCTGGCCCTTTTCGTCATAGATGAGCGCGCCGGAGCGGGTGACGACCGCCCAGTCGCCTTCCTCCAGATAGGTGATGGTATCGGTGAACGGCGACAGCGCGATTGCATCGGAACCAAGAAACATCTCGCCCTGCCCGTGGCCGATGGCCAGCGGGCTGCCGCGCCGCGCCGCGATCATCAGATCCTCTTCGCCATCGAAAAGCACCGCCAGCGCGAAGGCGCCCTCCAGCCGGCCCAGGGTTTGCGCCATGGCCTCTTTTGGCGTGCAGCCACGATCGAGCGCCATCGTCACCAGATGGGCAACGACTTCCGTGTCGGTATCGCTCGTCAGGTCCCGTCCGGCCGCGCTGATCTCCTCGCGCAGAGCCTTGAAATTCTCGATGATGCCGTTGTGGACGACTGCGACCCGTTCGGTGGCGTGCGGGTGGGCGTTGCGCTCGCTCGGCGCGCCGTGCGTCGCCCAGCGGGTGTGACCGATCCCGGCATGGCCGGAAAGCGGCTGCCGCTGTAGCTGCTCTTCAAGGTTGGTAAGTTTGCCCTCAGCCCGGCAACGCCGCAGATGGCCGTCCTCCAGCGTCGCCACGCCGGCCGAATCATAGCCGCGATATTCCAGTCGCTTCAACGCATCGACCAGCAAAGGCGCAACCGGCCCGTTGCCCAATATGCCGACAATTCCACACATCACCTGCCACCGTTCCCGATTACGCAATGCGACTTAGCGCGACGACCTTGCGAAGGAAAATCAAAACCGGTTGCAAGATTGTCACAATCCGGTTCCGGCCGGGGGTTGAAGTACGTTAATGGTTTATGCCTTTTTCGATGCGATTTCAGCGCGCTTTTTGGCCGCCCAGTCTAGCTTTGTGACCTGCCGGCCACGGCCGACGGCCAGCGCGTCGTCGGGCACGTCCTCGGTAATGACGCTGCCGGTGCCGATATAGGCGCCCCGGCCGATCGTCACCGGCGCGACCAGCGCCGAATTGGAGCCGATGAAGGCGTTCTCGCCGATAATCGTGCGGTGTTTGGCAAATCCGTCATAATTGCAGGTGATCGTGCCGGCGCCGACATTGGCACCGGCACCGATCTCTGCGTCGCCGACATAGGCCAGGTGGTTGATCTTCGCACCGTCGCGGACCTCGGCGTTCTTGATCTCGCAGAAATTGCCGACCTTTGCGTCCGTCCCGATATTCGCGCCGGGCCGCAGCCGTGCAAACGGACCGATGACCGCCCCGCCGGCAACCAGGGCGCCTTCCAGATGGCAAAAGGGGCGGATCGTCGCGCCGTCCTCGATCGTCACGCCCGGCCCGAAAACGACATTGGGTTCGATTGTGACATCGCGGCCGATCTTCGTGTCATGGGAAAAGAAGACGGTGTCCGGCGCGATCAGCGTAGCCCCGCCAGCCAGCGCCGCTACCCGCCGCGCCGCCTGGAACCGCGCCTCGGCCGCCGCCAGATGGCCGCGCGTATTGATGCCGAACACCGCAGCCTCCTCGATCTCGATCGCCAAAACGGTCAGGCCACGGTCGTTGGCGATCTCCACGGCATCGGGCAGGTAATACGCGCTCTGGGCATTGTCGGTGCCGACTGCCTCCAGAATATCGAGCGCTAGCGGGCCGGCCATGGCCATCAGGCCGCCATTGCAGAAACCGATTTCGCGCTCTTGCCCGCTGGCGTCCCTGTCCTCGCGGATCGCGACCAGCCGCTCGCCATCCATAATCAGCCGCCCATAGCCGGCCGGATCGGCGGGCCGCATGCCGCCAACCGCCACCGCCGCGCCTTCTGCGATGAGCGCGCGCAGCGCCAAAATAGCCTCAGGCGAAACGAAGGGCGTATCGCCGAAGACGATGACCAGATCGTCATGGCCTGCCGCCAACGCCTCGCGCGCTGCAAGAACGGCATGGGCGGTCCCCAGCGGCTCTTTCTGCACGAAAACCGAAGCATCCGGCGCCTCGGCCCTTGCCGCTTGCGCGACCGCATCGTGATCGGGCCCGACAACGACGGCGATTTTGTCGGCGCCGGCCGCAGCGACCGCCCGCACGACATGGCCGATCAGCGGCAGGCCGCCAATCCGATGCAGCATTTTCGGCAGGCTGGACCGCATCCGGGTCCCCTCACCGGCGCCAAGAACGACGGCAAGACATGTGCGTGCAGACATTGCATACCCCTTTCCGGGCTTTTCCTGGGCCGAAGTTTCGCTTCCCGGCAAGCGATGGCAAACCGCGCTTGCTCTTGCCCGTAATCTGCGTTAGCGCACATTCAAAGCCGATGAAAGCCGTCGGCTTCAAGCATCATGGTCGTTTCTTCAACGCAAGCCTTCGACAGCCTTGACCCTACCTGGCGGCTCTCATAGTGTCCGCGCGCCTGATCCCGCAGGCCCCCTGGATTGCCGCCTTCAGCCGCGCCCGGCACGCCTTGGGAGCCCTTAGCTCAGTTGGTAGAGCAACTGACTTTTAATCAGTAGGTCGCCGGTTCGATCCCGGCAGGGCTCACCAGAATTTTAAAAATAATATCAAATAGTTATGGGAATTGCGATTTTTAG